>JGI24025J20009_10000315_pt1 | contig 37455 bp, 41 predicted proteins | sample Cruoilmetagenom3_FD_20009 | JGI IMG/M metagenome (IMG submission 20009) | reverse complement strand
AGTTAGAAGATAGTTTATTGGGGGTGATGAGATTATTCCTGCTCAGTGAAATACTGAACAGGGACGGATAAAGAATTTCCGAGAGAACTATATAGAGAAATGGGGGAGGTGAATAAAGATGCCTATCTGGTCAGTAAAAAGTGAGCATATGAAGAGAGTTGTTTTGGTTCTGCCAGGATTTAATCAGGGTCGAGGGAAAAGAGGAGCCTGGTTTGCCTGGACTGAAAAAACCGAGGATTTTTTCAGAAGATTTTCTCGAGGCTATTGGACGGTAAAGTATGAGGTTTTTGAGCCAGAGAGCTCATTTCCTCTTTCCAATGGAGAATTGCAGCATTTAGCCCAGGAGATTAATTCTCGGGAAAATGCATATTCAACCCTTCTTTACCTCGGAGAGACCTTGGGAGGGATGGGGAAAAGCTTAAGAAATCAGGGTATCCGAGGGCTCTTTCTTTATCTAATGATGATTCTATCGGTTAAGCAGTTCTGGATTATCATTCTCCTCTGGCCTCATACCCTTTTAGCTAACTTCGTAAATTATCTTCACCTGAAAGTAGCAGGACGGGGAAGAAGGATTGTCTTTTCTTTCTGGCAAAGGGGAGAAAATCCAGAGTTAATAAAAGCCCTAACTGAGGCAAAGGAAATTTATCGCAGCCTGGATGGCGACCCTTTACGGGCTGAACCTCTCGGTAAGTATCAGTATTTGCGAGATTATTTTAAAAAGAGGCGGCAGGAGGAGGTTGACCCGGGGAAAGCGGAGACTTATGAATTAGTGGAACAGGCTTACCGGGATATCATTGCCCAGCTTACCGGGGAGAGCCTTCTTTTGAAAATCGTCCCCAAAGGAACAGGGGAAAGGATAGTCAACTTTTTCCACATTACAGAACAGCTTCCTTATCCAGATAATATCTTTGCTGTAAGAAATCTTTATCGAAATCTCTCTTTACCCACTACTATTTCTCAGAGTGAAGTGATGGTGAAAATCGTCCCCAAAGGAACAGGGGAAAGGATAGCCAACTTTTTCCACATTACAACACAGCTTCCTTATCCAGATAATATCTTTGCTGTAAGAAATCTTTATCGAAATCTCTCTTTACCCACTACTATTTCTCAGAGTGAAGTGATGGGAAGGGGAAGGAGGATAGATGCTAACAATTTAGAGATGTTTCTTCTTAGAACTAAGGCTGGAGAGGGTATAGTTATTCCCTGTCCGGGAGAGAATGTTCTCTCTCTTATTTTCAGGGCGGAGACCTTTGAAAATATTCAGAGGAGAAATCTTCCCTTAGAAGCAGTGCTCTATGTTGGCCGAGATGAAGAAAAGGAAGCTTTACTCGGTTTTAATTCCATAAATTCAAAACAGTTCAATCCGGAGAAAATGGAAGAGACAGGGATGCGCATCCAAAATGCTCTTTTAGATACTTTCCGACAGGAAGACTCTCTTATAGGCTACTATTTTAGAGAATTACCCGCTGTTTATGGCAAGCAGAGATGGAGACATCCCCTCTATTTGTGGAACAATCTGGTGCATCTCGGCTTCCCCTGGCTTTTTATTTCTCATGGCATCCCCGCCTTTGCTGTAGTGGCCTGCACCTGGATTTTCTGGGATTTTTTGTGGAATTCTCAACAGGCGGTTAGATGGCAGGATTATTTTCAGAATATTATAGAGGGAGTAAATAAGGCCTATCATAATGTTAATTTAAGGGTAATGGTTCACTCTGGTCTGGGAGATGTGAATGCCACAATTAAGAGTGGTGGACCCGAGAGTTATCGAGATGCCTTAGAAAAGATTGAAGAATATCATTTCCCTAAAAAATTCAGAGATATGGTCTTACTCAACAGTATCACTATGGAGACTCCTCAGTTAAAGGACTTTCAGCGAGAAGCAAATGATTTCACTACTTTACCAATTCCTACTTTCTGCTATAATGAAACTGAAAACAAAATTAAATCTTTAGGAGAGATTATAAGGTAAAATTTGGGTTTGGTTTAGAGTGAATTAATTGTGGATATAAACAAGTTATACGAAGTGACTGGCAAATGTGAAGGGGGTGGTAAGAACACTCAATTAAATCTTCTGGAACAAGTTTCTAATGAGAGCTCTCTTGTGCTTAATAATGTTATCGTTAGAGAGGTTAGAATTGCTATCTTATTTCTACCTCCAAAAGAAACATTATTGGACAGAGAGAAATAAACCCCGTGGTCATCAAGGAACTGATATTTTCTAACGGGGGTAAAGAAGAAAAGGAGGTTAGAATGCAGGGTAGCAAACTTTATGTAGGAAATCTTAGTTATGCTGTAACTAATGAGCAGCTGGAAGAATTGTTTTCCAATCATGGTGAAGTTAAGCAAGTCAATATAATTGAAGGTAGAGGTTTTGGATTTGTTGAAATGTCTAACTCATCAGAAGCTGAAAAAGCAAAAGAAGCATTGGATGGTTCTGATTTCCAAGGACGTACCTTGAAAGTCGACGAAGCTCGCCCACCTAAAAGCAAAGAAAGAAGGGATTATCGAAGATATTAGGATAATTGAGAGATAATCCAAATTTAGTGGTAAACCCCGTTAGATGTTTTTACTACTGTCTAACGGGGTAAATCCAGTATAGTAATATGCCAGCCATTTTGCTTATAGATAAAAATCAAAATTGCCACAACAGGAAAGGCTATCTTGAATAAGTTGCTTAAGAGGAGAGAATCAAGCTAATGAAATGCCTGATTATTGCCGCTGGTAAGGGGAGTAGATTATCAACCAGGGGGACCTCAAAACCTCTTGTTCCTCTTCTGGGACTGACCCTCATCGAGCGAGTGATATTGACTGCAAAGAGGAGCGGCATAACCGATTTTTATGTAGTAACGGGACATAATGGTGAGAAGGTCAGACTCTTTCTGGATGATCTTAGCAGAGAAAGAAATATAAAGATAACCCATATCATAAATGAGGAATGGGAAAAGGAAAACGGCTTATCTGTTCTTAAGGCAGAAACAGTATTAGATGAGAATTTTATCTTATTAATGGGTGACCATATCTTTGATGAAAATATTCTTAAACAATTAAAAAATGAAGAGGTGCAAGAGGGAGAGGTCATATTAGCTGTTGATTGTCACACAAATTCAAATCGTTTAGTTGATATTGAAGATGTTACTAAAGTGTTCATTGATAAGGGCAAAGTTATTGACATAGGTAAGAGTATTGTAAAGTATAATGCCTATGATACAGGAGTTTTTTTATGTTCACCGTCAATCTTTACAGCATTAAAAACAAGTATCACCTGCAATAATGACAGCTCTCTTTCCGGAGCAATAAAGATACTGGCCGAACAAAGAAAGGTTGAAGCATTTGACATTAAAAACAGCTTCTGGATAGATGTAGATGATGAGAAAACCTTTCAAAAAGCTAAAAGGTGTTTAATTGATAAATTAAGGAAACCTTCTGACGGCCCTATCTCAAGATATCTTAATAGACCCTTATCTACTAAAATTACAGAGTATCTTATAAAAACTGATATTACTCCAAATCAGATATCAGTCTTCTCCTTTATTCTTTCTTTAATATCCTCAACTCTTTTCTTTTTGGGTAGCTATATTACCCTTCTCGCTGGTGGTGTCCTGGCTCAAATATCATCTATTATTGATGGTTGCGATGGAGAAGTAGCAAGATTGAAATACACAGAGAGTGATTTTGGCGGATGGTTTGATGCTGTTTTAGATCGGTATGCTGACGCGTTTATACTTTTTGGTTTAACTTATCATGCCTTTATTTCAGGGAATAGTATCCTCTCTTTATTTATCGGCTTTATGGCTATTATCGGCTCTTTTATGAACAGCTATACGGCTGACAAATATGATGGTCTAATGAAGAAAAAGGTTAAGTTAAATAGAGGTTTTAGAATAGGGCGTGATGTTAGGATATTCCTGATATTTGTTGGAGCTATAATAAATCAACCAATTTTTGCGCTCCTTCTTGTAGCTCTGTTGATGAATATAGAGAATATAAGAAGAGTAATTGTTTGTTATAAAGCTGATAGCTGACCGTAGTGAGGTAGACAAAAGGTAAATAAGAGATGAGAGGCTATTTTTGTTAATTTGGTAGATCAAGCTATTATAAACTTTAACCCTACGAGCTAATTTGAATTTTGTTTTGAATTTGCTATGAGCCATCAGCTATGAATTATAAAGGAGGCTAAGATGAAAGCCAGAAGTCTTATTTTGTATGCCTCATGGACAGGAAATACTAAAATAGTTGCTGAAAATATTGCAAAGGGACTAAAGAAAGAAAAAATTGAAGTAGAAGTAAAGAATATTAAAGAAGCGGAACTAAAAGATGTGGAGTCATCCGATATTTTGATTGTGGGAAGTGCCACTCACGGCAGTAAAGCTTTGCGTTCTGTTAAATCCTTTTTTGAAAAGCTACCCGAGAACGCATTAAAAAATAAAATAGGGGCCTCTTTCGCTGTTCATGGAGGACGAGGAGGAGAGAAGGTCATTGAAGAGATAAAAAGATATTTCATAGAAAAAAGTATTAAGAGTGTCCGCTTAAGCCTTCTTATAGCTGCTGGCATTCCCTTCCTTCCCCTAAGAAGACCTAAAGAAGTTGATTTAAGAAAGTGTGAAGATTTTGGAGAAAAGATAGCTAAACAAAAAAAGTCGAAGAAACGTTAATCAATTATCTCTACTATTTTCTCCAGAGGTTTTCTAAAAAAAGGTTTGAGTGATGTTGCCGGATAGCCCAAAGGAGTTAAAACTATAGGTTCTATCCCTCGAGGAAGATTTAAAATCCTTTTTACCTCGGATGAGTCAAAAGCTGCAATCCAGCAGGTACCCAACCCTTCTGCTGTAGCGGATAAAATTAGATGGTCCATAGCAATACTTACATCTACATCTAAATAGCTTTTGCCATCTTTTCTTCGCCAGGCTTCCTTTTCAATTCCACAAGCACAAATTATTACAGGGGCTTTCCAGAACCATTCTTTATTGTAAGCCCCTTTTAAATTCTCTTTCACATCTTCTCTTTTTACCACTACAAAATACCAGGGTTGCCGATTAGCAGCTGAGGGGGCAATTCTTGCCGCTTCTAATATCCTTTTAAGCTTATCTTCCTCTACTGCTCTATCCTCATATCCCCTTATACTTCGCCTTTTCTTGATCACTTCATAAAAATCCATTTTTACCCCCTTACCGTTATTCTTCCCTATTTTATCAAACATTAAACACCAAAACAATTTGCCAGTAATAACTTCAGTTTTTGTTCTAAAATTGAACAAGAATAATATCGCTTTCCCAATTCATAATTATACTCAACCATCTCTCTGGCTAAGTCAGGATTCTTAAGAATCTTTCTTGTAAGGTTAACCGCATCATCATCAACATAATCGTTCAGTTCAATGACTTTAAACCCCTTTGGTTTAATGTCTATAGCATATATAGAATAGTTATTAACCACAATTGGTTTGCGAAAGTAAATGGCTTCAAGGAATGCATTGCCAAAACCTTCAAAATTAGAAGGATAGGTTACCAGGTCCGCCTGAGCATAAATATCCTGAGGAGTATATATTTTTCTTCCATCATCTGTTTTGCCGCGGTAGCTTTTAATAATATCAGAAACAAATAGCGTATTGATATTCATCATTGAAGAGTACTCCCGTACCCTTCTTTCATATTCATGACCTTCATCGCCTGATGCATGAGAGACGACTAATTTTGCTTTCATATTTAGCCTTCTTACCAGTTCTATAGAATGTTCGATTCCTTTGCGCTTTACTACCCTTGTTGGTTGGAGAATTAAAAGCTCATCCTCAGCAAGACCTAAAGATTCCCGTATGTCGGACGAGTAATCGTCAACAGATGGTGGGTTGCCAAAATCCATTACATTGGGAACTACCGTTGGTGAAATGCCTGTTCTCAAGCTTAGCTGATTATCTGCCGATGAGTTTATTACTACATGCTGAATGGATGGCAGATGAGGAGGGAACGCCATATTTAGATATTCCCAGACAGCATTTACTAAAAACCGCTTGCGTTCCCAGAAAAAATCGTGATGATGGGCAATTGTTGGAATCCCTGTTTCGGAGATTACCTCAGTAATAGCAAGACCAAGAGGAATATTTAAAGGGATAGTAATAGCATTCTCCGGGATAAGAATATCAATTTTAAAAGTTTTAATAAATTCATAAATCTTTTCTTTAAGCTTATCTTTCATTTGACAAATCTTTTTGGTAATAGATGGACTTCGCCTCCGAACATTAAAGCATTCCCTGGAAATTTCCTTAATTGCCGGATGATTGAAATGCGCTTCTTCTACCAGGAATGACCTTTGAGGAGGTTTATCAAGCTCACCAGCCATATAGAAGCAGCTATGACCTTCCTTTTCAAAGACTTTAGCCCATTTTGCTGCTTCCAGGGAAACCCCATCGGTTCCTGCGAACCGGGTAGATATAAATCCGATATTCTTTTTTATCATACATTACCTCATTTTATTTTCTATGTATATACGCAAATATCCTTGGATTATTATAATAACAGTTTTAAAACAGGAAGTCAATCAGTTTCAATTTCTTTCCTATACCTTTTCCAGCCATTCTGAAAAAATTGCCAGAATTGTAAATATTTGATATATTAGATGAAGAAAAGAACAAGATTCCTCACCTCTCGTCATTGCGAGGAGCGAAAGCGACGAAGCAAACTCGGAACAGGTTCTGCAATGACAGGAAAGAGAAAAGTTTTAGAGAAACTTTACGAGCGACTATCTATGGCTAAAATTGAGATTATTATTTTAGGAACAACTGCAGGTATTCCTACGCGGGAAAGGGCCCATCCAGCTATATCCCTTATCTACAGAGACAGAAATGAATTTTGCTATCTATTTGATTGTGGAGAAGGAACACAAAGGCAGATGCTTTTAGCGAATTTAAATCCTATGAAATTAAATGAAATTTTCATAACTCACTGGCATGGAGACCATTATCTTGGTCTCCCTGGATTAGTAGACACTATGAGTTTTGAGGATAGAGTAAAGTCCTTAACCATTTATGCACCGGAAGCAGAGAGACTTACAAACCTATTAAATTCAGGGTATTCTTCAAAAACATTTGAAGTTATATCAAAAAGTGTTCCTATTAAGGGCGATAAAATAACAGATTTATTAGAAACAGCTAATTTTAAGATCGTATCAACACCTGTAGAGCACAAGGTACCTGCTGTAGCTTACAGTTTAATAGAAAAAGACAGAATTAAGATTGACAAGGACAAAATAAAGCAGGCAGGACTGCCAGCTCAGGGATTAATTTACAAGGAAATCAAAGAGAAGGGTAAGGTGATTTTTAAAAACAGGGAGATTAAACTGGAAGAGATTTCTTTAACAAGAAAAGGCAGAAAAGTTGTTTATTCCGGGGATACAAAGATGTGCGATAATTTAATTAAATTAGCTCAAAATGCGGATTTATTAATTCAAGATTGTACCTACTTTAACTTTGGGGAGTTTGAAAAATATGAACATGCTTCCCTTGAAGATATCATAAAAGTGGTGGAGCAAATAAGAGCTAAAAAGGTCATTTTAACACATATTAGTAGGAGATATAAGAATCCTGAAAAGTTAAGAAAACAGATAGAAGATTACCCTTCCTTAAAAATAGCAGAAGATTTTATGAAGCTTGCCATTTAATTAAGGATAGAAGAGTTGAAAAATTGAACTTATTAAGATAGTTCTCCCTCTCTTTTTTCGATTACCTCATTTATTACATCAAAGGGAAAACCTCTTCTTTCAAGAAAAGCAGAGATTTTTCTCATTCTTGAATTTTTCTCCTCTTTTAAAAAGCGCCTATTTTTTTCAATTAGATGGAGAGCTGTGCTCATCTCATTCACTTTGGGATATAACTTCTTAATAAACTCATCAACTATTTCCTTATCTACTCTTTTTTCTGATAATTCGTAATATATTCTTCTTCTTCCGTATCCGCTTCTTATGCGCTCTTCTATCCATATATGAGCAAATCTTTCATCATTTATAAGATCTCGCTCCTTAAGATAGTTTAAAGTATCCTCAATTATCTCCTTCTGGTAACCTTTTCTCTCCATCCTTTTCTTAATCTCCCACCTGCTTCTTTCTCTATAACTTAAAAGTTTTAAGGCATACATCCGAGACTTACTTATCTCTTCTTGATAGCCTATCTGCTTTAAATCTTTATCTTTTAATTGTTTACCGACATATAGGTTTGCCTTCTCCATTGCTTCACGGCTAATTCCTGAAACAAATTTCCCATCTATAAAGAGAGAAAACCGATTTGGGTTGTTTTTTTGAGGAGTTATAGTAGTGATTATACCTATTTTTCTCACCTTCTTCTCTAAACAGACAGTGACGAAGTTATACTATAAGTTAATCTGCTTTTAAGAAAAGTAAACATCCTAAAAGGATGAAGGAGACTGTTCCTATCGCATAATAAGATTGGAGTGCCCAATAATTGCCTTTAATCCCAAATTCCATAGTCAACAAGAGTCCGAACTCATCAATTATTAATCCCAATCCGCCTCCAAACATAATACTGGCCAATGCTTTAGAAATTCTTCTATATAATTTTTTGTATCTGATCAAAGTTAACCAATTAGAAGCAATTAAAAGAAGTATCCCATAATAAAAATGGTGAATATGATACCCTTTTATATATAAATAACTAAAAATAGCCTTCCCTTTTTCCACATCTAAAACAATTGCCCTGGAGACGATGATACTGACCTCAAAAGCAATAAATGCCCAAAAAAAGACCTCCTTTTCTCTTTCTAATATATATTCTTTATATACTCTTCCTAATTTCATTTTAATATACCGGCGTCAGGTCTTGAGATGGAACCTATTAGTCCCATTTACCCCGTTAGATAGTAAACATCTAACGGGGTTTACTGAACAGATCTGTGTTCATCTGTGTGAATCTGTGGCTAAATAGTTACAAATTTATTTACTTCTCTTCCTCAACATACTGCACTGAATTAAGATGAAAAGGCCGATGCTCATAACTATATCACCTACGCCCAAAACACGTGGTTTTGGGTAAGGATGAGGAAGAGGTATTATATCTGTTAAGAATTTTAAGTGGCTTTTTTCGGTTAATAGAGTATGAATAACGTAACTTTTACTATTTAAAAGAAGTAGCATATCACCCATGTCTGCTTTTAACAAAGCTTTAGCTGATACAGGCATCCGACCCCCATTTGCAAGGATAGCTATGAAGTTAATTGCTACTCCTATTCCTATGAGCTTCATTCCTTTTATATCTCTGCTATACCAGAGTGCTATCAACAATAAAACATAGGAAAAAATATGAAGATATACTCCTATCTTCGAAAATAGTTGGTAACCTCTTTCTCCAAAAAATACAAGGATGTATTGAATTAAAAATGCTGAGATAATTAATCCTATCTTTTTTATGGGAAGATCGGCTAACCCTTCCAGCTTCCCTCTTCGCAACAATCCTATAATCAGAGAAAAAATCATTGCGTCAAGTAGCATTTTGATTCAGCACTCTCAGGAAAACCTTAACCACTTTTTCATCAAATTGTGTTCCTGCATTTTTCTTTATTTCCTCTATTGCTTCTTGAGCAGAACGGGCTAGGCGATAGGGTCTTTTTGAAGTTATAGCATCATAAGCATCTATTACACTGAGAATCCTTGCTCCTATAGGAATTTCCTCTCCTTTTAATTTCTCGGGATATCCCTGACCATCATATCTTTCATGATGATGGTACACTATTCGGGAAGCTTCTCTAAATGAATCAATACGAGTAAGAATATCTGTTCCTATTGTAACGTGCTTTTTCATTTTAACCCATTCTTTTTCGGTTAGCGGGCCAGGCTTATTAAGAACTTCATCGTTAACACCAATTTTACCGATATCATGCAATACAGCAGCATATTGTATCGTTTCTGCTTCACTTGTAGAAAGCCCTAACTGTTTTGCTACTGAAAAGGCGTACTCGGCCATTCTTTGAGAGTGATCTTCAGTATAAGAATCTCTCGCTTCTATAGCTGTAGCTAAAGCCTGAATAGTATCTAAGTGCTGTTTCTGTAAATTTACATATAATCTGTAGACATAATGAGCAATAAAAAGAGGAAAAAGAAGAAATAGACTTGCCCACCAACTTATCTGTGTATAAACTACAGCCATTAAAAATGCGATAGGAGCCTGGGCTAAATAATTTGGAATACCCCATTTGAAGCTAAATAATTCCACTTTTAAAACAGAAGTTTTTTGGTGTAGAGCAATGACTATGCTCACTAAAAGAGTGTTGACTAAAAAATACACTCCTACTGAGGGAACTAAGGGGAAAAAAGAACCTGCAGAATCAGGGGTAATGAGCGTTCCACCTAATTTCTTATAAATAACCCAGGCTATAGAAATGGAAAGAGTAAGCTGGGCGCTATTGAATAAGATTTTGTCTATAGTTAACTTCCTGCTTCGTCCAACTCCTCCAATTGCTCCGCAAATAGCTACCCAACTACTGATTCCTGGTCCATAAATCAAAAGAGAAGCATAAGCTATGGGAAAGCCAAGAGTAACAATCTCACTCTGCGACAGATAGACAGGCATTGACTCAATAATTACAGATAAAACGGCCCAAAAAAGAAATCCTCTTAATGCTTCCCCTTTCAGAGATATGCTGGATGTCCAGTAAGCTAATAGAGCCAGACCAGCACACGTAATAATAATTATATATACCCTTTTTCCTTTGTCGATACTCGACAAATTCTTTACTCCTCCTTTTTAAAAACGAGATAAGGTCTTTTTCCTCTTACTAACCCCAATGAAAATGAGCACCACCAGCAAGCAGAAGGGACGCAATAACAAACAAGACTTTAATTAACTTAGCTTTCATTAATCTCACCCCCTTATTTTTTGAGATAAAGAATCAGGTTTTCCTCTTACTAACCCCAATGAAAATGAGCACCACCAGCAAGCAGAAGGGACGCAATAACAAACAAGACTTTAATTAACTTAGCTTTCATTAATCTCACCCCCTTATTTTCTTTTTTCCTTTAATCCTTAATATTTGCTATTTTTTCCCAGGCGGATTGGGCGGCTATCTTTTCTGCCTTCTTTTTGCTATATCCCCATCCTTCCCCTAAGATTTTCTTTCCGACTTCCACGACTACTTTAAATTTTTTGCGATGCTCGGGTCCAACTTTTTGAACTATCCTGTATTTGGGAAGGGAATTATACACAGATTGAGTATATTCTTGAAGTTGTGACTTAAAATCATTTACCTCTATAAGCTCCTTTTCTTTCTTGATTAAGGAAGTTAATATAAAGCAACGTGTTATTTCTATCCCTCTATCCATATAAAGGGCTCCTATTATTGCTTCATAAGCATCGGCTAATAAAGAATCATGAGATTGTATTCCTTCTTGATTTTTCCCTATCAATAAGTATTCTTCTATCTCAATTTCTCGAGCAAATTGAGAAAGGCTCTCTTCAGATACAATTTTAGAACGGAGTTTAGAGAGCTCTCCCTCACTTGAATTTGGATATTTGCGAAAGAGATAGTCCGCTACGATCAACTCCAGTACTGCATCACCTAAAAACTCCATTCTTTCATTATGAGGAATACTTTTCTTCTTGGATGAGTTGGCATAAGAGGTATGAGTTAGTGCCTGATTTAAAAGATTCATATCAATAAATTTTACATCTAAATCATTTTGAAGTTTTCCCATTTTTTTCTTTCGCTCCGAGGAAATCTTCATTATCGGTGTAATCATTTTTAAGAATCTGTGTAATCAGAGGACTCTGGAGGTTTTTCAGAGGCCTCATTAAAACCTTTTGACAACCAAAACTGCATTATGTCCTCCAAACCCCATAGAGTTGGATATAGCTACCTTTACTTTAGTTTCTCGAGCTTCATTGGGAACATAGTCTAAATCACATTGAGGATCAGGATTCTCATAATTAATGGTGGGAGGAAGGGTTTCTTCGTTAATAGCTAAGAGGCAAGCAATTAGCTCTACCCCTCCTGTTGCCCCTAAAAGATGGCCGGTCATAGATTTTGTAGAACTTACGGGTATCTGATAGGCATTTTCTTTGAAAAGGGATTTAATTGCCTGCGTCTCTACACTATCATTAAAAGGAGTAGAGGTTCCATGAGCATTTATATAATCGATTTCCTCAATAGAAATTTTAGCATCGTTAAGGGCTTCTTTCATAGCTTTTCTAATTCCTCTTCCATCCGCAATTGGCTGAGTTATATGGTAAGCATCTGCACTCATACCAAAACCTACTATTTCCCCTAATACGGGCGCTTTTCTTTTTTTAGCCCGTTCCAATTCCTCTAACACTACAATTCCTGCCCCTTCTCCTATTACAAAGCCGTCTCTTTCCCTGTCAAAAGGACGGGAGGCTTTTTCTGGCTCTTCATTTCTTGTAGAGAGAGCTTTCATTGAACAAAAACCGGCCAATCCTAATGGAGTAATAGCAGCTTCTGTTCCTCCTGTAATCATTACTTCTGCATCTCCTCTGCGGATTATTTTAAAAGCCTCTCCTATTGAGTGCGTCCCTGTAGCACATGCAGTAGAGATGGAAAAATTAGGGCCAGAAAATCTATATTCAATAGCTATTTGTGCAGAAGTAATATCCGTAATTAGCATAGGAACCAGAAAGGGACTAACCTTTTGAGGACCCTTTTGCAACAAGACAGTCTGCTCTTTTTCAATAGTAGAAAGTCCCCCTACCCCTGATCCTACTAATACCCCTATCTTGTTAAGGTTTTCTTTATTGAAATCTATTCCTGATTGTTCTATCGCCTCTTTCGCTGCTATCATCCCTAATTGAGTGAATCTATCCATTCTCCTCATCTGTTTAGGAGAAAGGTATTTCTTAAGGTCAAGCCCTCTTACCTCCCCTGCCATTTGGGAACGATACAAAGAAGGGTCAAAATGAGTTATCCTTCTCACTCCGTTTTTCCCTTCAAAAAGGGCCTCCTTGAATTCCTCTACCCCAACTCCAATAGGGGAAACTATCCCTACCCCTGTAACTACTACCCGCCTTTCCATACTTTATTTTCCGTTAATCAATAATCTAATCCCTTATTTTCAATTTTTATTACTTTCCCTCTAAATGTTCATTTAAGTAAGCCACTACTTTCTGGACTGTAATTAACTTCTCTGCTTCTTCGTCAGATATCTCTAAATCAAATTCTTCTTCCAGAGCCATTACCAATTCCACGGTATCCAGTGAATCGGCTCCTAAATCATCTATAAATTTAGCCTCGGGAGTAACTTGGGATTCCTCTACTCCTAACTGCTCGCTGGTAATCTTCTTAACTTTTTCCAAAATTTCATCCTTATCCATAATAACCCCTCTTTTTTAATTTTTAAGTTATTTAGATGGCCATTCCTCCATCTATTTTTATCACTTCACCTGTAATGTAACCTGCCTCATCAGAAGCCAGGAAAGATACCAAGTTGGCTACCTCTTCGGGTTTTCCCATTCTCCCTGCAGGAATTTGAGAGATGAACTTCTCTTTCTCTTTTTCCTGCAGCTTTTCAGTCATAGATGTATTAATAAATCCGGGAGCAATAGCATTAACTGTAATTCCGTACCGACCAACTTCTTTGGCTACCGATTTTGTTAAACCGATAATTCCCGCTTTTGAAGCAGCATAGTTTGCTTGTCCTATATTTCCTCTCAACCCTATAACTGACGATATATTTATCACTCTTCCCTCTCTTTGTTTCACCATCGTTCTTATCACCGCTCTAAGACAATTAAAAGTTCCTTTGAGATTAACCTGTAAGACCTTATCCCAATCCTCCTCCCGCATCCTTAAAAGTAATTTGTCTTCGTTAACACCAGCATTGTTAACTAATATATCAGTTCGTTCAAATCTGTCAATTACTTTCTTCACAGCTCTATCCACTTTTTCAAAATTACTTATATCTACTCCGAGAGGTAAAACTTCACTTCCTATATCCTTTATCTGTGCAGCAACTTCCTTTAATAAAGCCTCTTCTATATCAAATATGGCTATTTTTGCCCCTTCCCTGGATAATCTTAAACATATCTGTTTACCGATGCCTCGACTTCCTCCTGTAACTATAGCTACCTTACCTTCTAAGCGCATAAATTCCTCCTTTAGCCTATTTTTATAAGACAATCTGAGCTATGTCAATTTTTTTTTTTTTTTTTTTTTTTTTTTTTTTTTTTTTTCAGATTTAAGTAATTGATGACACTTTGCATATCTGGGGGCAAGGGAGCTTCAAATTCCATCCACTCCTCTGTTTTAGGGTGGAAAAACCCTAAAGATTTTGCGTGAAGCATAGCTCTTTTTAATTTACAAGGAAAATCTTGCCACTTTTTACCTCCGTAAATCTCATCTCCCATAAGAAAGCAATTAATCAGATGTAAATGGAGGCGAATCTGATGAGTCCTCCCTGTTAGAGGATGCAATTTTAGTAAGCTATAGTTTTTCCATTTTTTCAACGCCTGGTAATGAGTGACTGCCTGGTGACTCGATCTCCCCTCTAAAACCATCTTTTTCCCACACCTGGGGTCTCTTCCAATCTTACCTTTTATGATTCCTTCTTCCCGAGGAGGAATTCCTCTTACTAAAGCTACATAAGTTTTTTTTACCACCCTTTTTCGAAATTGAGCGCTCAGACCGAGGTAAGTATAATCATCTTTAGCTACTACCATTACTCCTGAGGTATCTTTATCCAATCTATGAACGATACCTTGTCGTAAAGGAGCACCCATTTCACAAAGATGACCACAATGAAATAAGAGAGCATTAACTAAACTATTCTTCTCTCCTCTTGATGTAGGATGGGATAACATACCAGCAGGTTTATTCACCACCACCAGATTTTCATCCTCCCATAAAATATCTACAGGAATAGGCTCGGGTTTTACTTTTGGCTCAGCAACAGGAGGAATGGTAATAAGAATTTTGTCTCTCTTATGAACAAGAAGACATTTTTCTGAAGAGCAGCCATTTACTTTAACATTTTCTTCTTCAATTAATCTTTGAATAAAAGAACGAGAAAGATAAGGAATTTTCTCCCTCAGAAAGAGGTCTAACCTCATTTTTTTCTCTTCCTCTACTGTAAAACGATACACTTTTTTTGTTTGCATTTTAAAAATCTATATTCGGCAATTTGAATCCTGTGCGTTGAGGTCACCCTTTGTTGTAGGGAACGGTCGCGACCGTTCCCTACTTAAAATTCAGCCTCATTGTTTTACAGCATCTTTCACATAGGGTAGGATATGTTTTATCTTTTCCCACATAAGGACTATAGTTCCAACAACGTTCACATTTTTCCCCTTCTGCTTTTTTTATCGTAATTTTCAGTTCTGTATCCTCTTTTAGTTCCACTCCAGAAACTATAAAAACCTCATTTAACCCGCCATCTAAACTTTTTAAAATAGAAAAAATAGAAGGAGGGGCCTTTATAATAATCTTAGCTTGCAGAGAAGAGGTGATTTTCTTACTCTGTCTACATTCTTCTAATTCTTTTAATACTTTCTCTCTTACTTTTAGTATTTTACTCCACTTCTCTTCCAAATCTTTATCTATCCATTCCTTCTTTATTTTTGGCCAGGAGGAAAGAAAAACACTCTCCTCTTCCTGAGTTTTGGTATACTTCCATACCTCTTCCGAAGTAAAGGGAACAACAGGAGCTGTCAATTTAATTAAGTTTATCAATAACTGATATAAAACTGTTTGAGCGGATATTCTCCCTCTACAATTAGCTGGAAAGGTATAAAGTCTATCTTTTAAAATATCAAAGTAAAAAGAACTGAGTTCGTTCACCTCAAAATTATGAATGAGGCGAACAGCTTCATAAAATTTAAATGTCTCAAAACTATCCTCTACCTCTTTTATTACATCTTGAAAATAGGAGAGCATCCATCTATCTACTTCCCGCATCTCGTTAAGAGAAATAGAATCTTTTAAAGGATTGAAATCATATAAATTTCCCAATAAAAATCTAAAGCTATTTCTTATTCTCCGGTATACTTCTACAGTGTAACCTATAATTTCTTTAGAAACCCTGATATCCTGAGTATAATCTTCCAGGGAGACCCAAAGTCTTAAAATATCCGCTCCTTTCTCTTCCACTATTTTTTGAGGGTCTATTACATTTCCTATAGATTTAGACATTTTCTTTCCCTTAGAATCTACCACAAATCCATGGGTAAGCACCTTTTGATAAGGCGCCCTTTCTTTAAGAGCTATGGAGGTAAGAATTGAAGTTTGGAACCATCCTCTATGCTGGTCTGAACCTTCTATGTAAAGGTCAGCAGGGTCTTGAAGGGACTTTTCCTGAAAAACTACTGCCTGATGAGATATTCCAGACTCAAACCATACATCTATGATATCTTTCTCTTTTGTGAATTTTTTCCCTCCGCATTTAGGACATTTGATTCCGGAGGGGATAAACTCTTCCACCTTTTCCTTAAACCAGATATCGGAACCATATTCAGCCGTTAGAGATTTGACTTTTTGGATGATATCTTCCTCAATTATTGCCTCACCACAGTTAAGGCAGTAAATAGCAGGAATTCCTACTCCCCAATACCTCTGCCGAGAAAGACACCAATCGGGTCTTTCCTCAAGCATACTCTTAATTCTCATTTTACTTTGCTGAGGAATCCATTCTATATCATTAAGCACAGCCTTTATTGCTCTATTTCTCAAATTGTGTTTATCTACATTCAAAAACCATTGAGGAGTAGCCCGAAAAATTAAAGGGGATTTGCAGCGCCAGCAATGAGGATAAGAATGATAAATTGTTCCCCTATGAAGTAGAAAACCATCTTTTTTAAGTTTTTCCGTAATCAGGGGGTTAGCTTTAAAGATATGTATTCCCTCAAATTCTTCTACTTCTGAAGTAAACTTTCCTTCATCATTTACAGGAGAGAATATGGGTAGGTTATATTTAAGCCCTAAGAGGTAATCTTCCTCTCCATGTCCGGGAGCAGTATGCACACATCCGGTTCCTTCTTCCAGGGTGACAAAATCAGCAAGGAGAACTTTCGCCTCTTTATTGTTAAAAGGATGAACATATTTTACTCCCTCAAACTCTTTTCCCTTTGCCGTAGATAGCACCTTCATTTTTTTTATGCCTGTCTCTTTTTTAACTTTTTCTAATAAACCCTCAGCTAATATAAGAATACCTTCTTCTGTATCTACAAAAGAGTAGGAGAGATGAGGATGGAGAGCTATCCCCAAATTTGCCGGTAGAGTCCAGGGAGTGGTTGTCCATATCAGAATATATACGGGGATATCGGGAGGTAGAAATTGAAAGTTATCCTTCGCACGGAATTTAACATAGATAGAGGGGTCGCTTCTCTCTTTATATTCTATTTCTGCCTCTGCTAAAGCTGTTTGACATTTGAAGCACCAGTGAATCGACTTTAATCCTCTATAAATATATCCATCTTTGGCTAATTTGCCAAAAGAGTCTACAATTTCACTTTCATAAAGAGGGTCCATTGTAAGATAGGGTTTTACCCATCTTCCAAAGACTCCCAATCTTTTAAACTCCTCTTTTTGCTTATTAACGAAGCGAAGAGCATATTTTCTTGCTCTTTGTCGAAACTCTAACTGAGGAATCTCCTCTTTTTTTACTCCTAATTCTCTAAATAATTGGTGTTCTACAGGGAGCCCGTGACAATCCCATCCAGGGATAAAGGGTGCATCAAAACCCTGAAGAGTCTTATACTTAATTACTATATCTTTAATTATCTTATTAAGAGCTTGCCCTAAATGTATGTCTCCATTGGCATAGGGGGGTCCATCATGAAGTGTATAATGAGGAAAACGAACGCTCTTTTCCTTTATCTTTTCATAGATTTTTTTCTCTTCCCAGAAATTTAGTATTTTCTTCTCTTTTTGAGGAAGGTTTGCTCGCATTTTAAACTCTGTTTGTGGAAGATTAAGAGTTTTACTGTAGTCCATCTCATTACCCCTTATATCTTTTCTACTACTTTTTTTACCAATTTGCTCATCTTTGGCTCAGCTTTTTTAGCCACTTGAATTACTTTAAGAAAATTTACAGGTTTCAATGCATCTGGAAAGCATTCATCGCTAATACAACTAATACCTAATACTCGTAGATTACTGTGCCGTCCTACAATTACCTCAAAGATAGTGGACATACCCACAGCATCAGCTCCAATTAGACGAAGAAACCTGTATTCAGCTCGGGTTTCAAAATTTGGTCCTGTCACTCCTACATATACACCTTGATGAATCTCAATTTCTTCTTCTAAGGCTACTTTTCTAACGAGCTCAATTAATCTTTTATCGTAAGGCTCAGACATATCTGGAAAGCGAGAGCCTAGTCGCTCATCATTAGGTCCTATAAGAGGATTATATCCTGTTAAATTAATATGGTCGGTAATAACCATTAAATCCCCTGCTTTAAAATTAGGATTTATCCCCCCGGCAGCGTTTGATTCAATTAAAACTTCTGCTCCTAAAAACTTCATTACCCTTATAGGGAAGGTAATCTCTTCCAGTGAATAGCCTTCATAAAAGTGGAATCTTCCTTGCATAGTTACTATTTGCTTCCCGCTGAGTTTGCCCAAAATTAAATTTCCCTTATGCCCGGGAGCAGTAGAAACAGGAAAATGAGGAATATCACTGTAGGGAAGCGTATCTCTGTTTTCTATCTCTTCTGTCAATCCTCCCAATCCTGTGCCTAAGATTATCCCTATTTGGGGTTTGATTTTACTTTTACTTTCAATAAATTCTTTTGCCTCTTTTATTTTAGTTAATAAGGTAGACATTTTAGCATTCCCCTTTTATAGTTCTATTATTTCGGGTTGTTGAGCCTCATGGGGATGTTCTTTGCCAGGATAGACTTTAAGCTTCTTTAACATTTTTCTTCCCAATTTATTTTTAGGAATCATCCCCCGCACCGCTTCCTGAATTATCTTTTCCGGTTTCTCTTTTAATAGCTCCTCGTAAGTTTTTTCCTTCATCCCTCCTGGATACCCTGAATAATGGTAGTATATCTTCTTTTTTTCTTTGCCTCCCGTTACTTTCACCTTTTTTGCATTTATTACTATTACAAAATCACCTACATCTAAAAAGGGGGTATAAATAGGCTTTGTCTTACCTGTTAAAATTTGGGCGATCTTACTGGCTAACCTACCCAGAATTTTTCCTTCTGCATCTACCAGATACCACTTTTTTTTAATCTCTTTTGCCTTAGGGATATAAGTCTTCATTCAGGACTCCTGTTTCCTTATAATCTTGTTTATTCATAGCTATAATTGAAGCACTGGTAACAGCATCGTATCCTTTATTATATACTCTTCTATTAATTGCAAACTGCTTAACTTTTTTCCTTATAGGAGAAAAAAGCTTTGTCATATTCCAGTACACCTTAGTGGATAGCAGACAAATCAGTAAAACCAGGCCTGCAGTTATCAGAATAAACACTCTGTTAAATTTTAATTTGGAAAAAGCATTTCTCTCTTTCATCTTTTCTCCTTATTCTTAAAATTCGGAATCAAGAAAAACCTTTTTGTAAATCTTAATGCTTAATCCTATTTTTTGCTCTACCCCTCTAATCCTTTAATCCTCTAATCCTGTTTTTTATCTGGTAGCGCCACGGGGATTTGAACCCCGGTCTGATGGCTGAGAACCATCTATCCTAGTCCCCTAGACGATGGCGCCATTTTATTACATTAAGGAATCCTTATCATCCAAATGATTTATCTTTTTTCTCACCGTCATCTTTCAACTCGCCTCTGCTTTAAAAGCCATCTTGATAGATTTCCTCATCATCCCATTCACTCATATCCCATTATCCTGGCTGGGGGAGGAGGATTCGAACCTCCGCTACAAGATCCAGAGTCTTGTGGCCTACCGCTAGCCTATCCCCCAAGATTTAGCTTTGAGTCAATTTTTCAACATAGCTAAAGTTCTATCAATTCTCCTTAAAACCTCTTCTCTTCCCAGAGCAGTTGCTAATTCAAATAGTCCCGGTCCTTTTGCTCTTCCCGTTAGAGCAACGCGGAGAGGATGAAACACTTCTCCCGTGGAAAGAGAAAATTTTTTAGCTAAATCTCTAAGTAAATTCTCAAGCTCCTCTTCTGTAAAAGAAGTGAGCTCTTTAATCTCCTTTTTTATCTTTTTTAGCAAAAAAGGAACATATTCCTTATTTAACCTTTTTTCTACAACTTCAGGGTCGTATATAAAATCCTTTTCAAAGAAAAAATCTGCTAAGTCGGTAATTTCTGATAAAACTTTAAGTCTCTCCTGTTCCATTTGAGCAATTTTTCTTACCATTTCTCTTTCTTTAGGTTCTGCCTTTTCTTTAATAAGACCTTTTTCCTTTAAATAAGGAATCAAAAGAGAGGCTATTAAAAGAGAGGCTACTTCCTCGGGTTCCATTCTTCTAATATATTCTCCATTCATCCACTCCAATTTTTTAATATCAAAAACAGCAGGATTTTTCCCCACTCTTTCCAGGCTGAATTTTTCAATAAGCTCCTCTTTGCTAAATAATTGTTGACTATCCGGAGTGGACCAACCTAAAAGAGCTAAATAATTAACTACTGCCCAGGGAAGATAACCTTTCTTTCTATAATAAGAAACTGAAGTTGCTCCATGCCTTTTGCTTAATTTCGCTCCGTCTTTACCTAAAATCATAGATAAGTGAGCATATTGAGGATTTTGAAAGTTAAGAGCTTGATAAATTAAGTTCTGTCGTGGTGTATTAGAAAGATGGTCATCTCCTCTTATTACATGGGTTATTTTCATTAAAGTGTCATCAATTACATTAGCAAAATTATATGTTGGGGTTTCATCAGATTTCAAGATAACAAAATCTCCTATTAACTTATTTTCAAAACTTACTTTTCCTCGTAATAAATCTTCTACATAAGTTATGCCCTCTTGAGGCACCTTAAACCTTATAACAGCTCTTCTTCCTTCTTCCTCAAAGTGCTTCCTCTTCTCTTCTGATAGGTTTCGACACCTCCCATCGTATTTAGGAGGCTTACTCTCTTTTTGCCTTTCTCTTTTTCTTTCTTCAAGTTCTTCCTGAGTACAATAACAGAGATACGCCTTGCCTTCCTTTAAAAGTTTATGAGCATATTTTTTATAAATTTGAAGCCTTTGAGATTGAAAATAAGGGCCATAATCTCCCCCTGCTTCCGGCCCTTCATCCCAATCTAACCCCAGCCATTTAAGATTTTCGATTACTGATTGGGAGAGGTCATTTTTGGAACGAAGAATATCCGTATCCTCTATGCGCAATATAAATTTCCCTTTACGGTGTCGAGCAAAAAGCCAGTTAAAAAGGGCTGTTCTTGTTCCCCCTATATGGAGTTCTCCTGTTGGACTGGGGGCAAACCGTACTCTCACTTCTCTTTTGTCCATCTTATTAGTTACTATTATTTCCTCTTAATTTTATCTCTCAAACTTTTATTTCTTATTCTTATGTCGATTAGCACGACGTTTTTTCTTTCTTTTATGCTTAGCAACCTTTGCTCTCTTTCTTCGTTTATCAGAAACCACTTCTTCTTTCTCCTTTCTTTAGAATGATCTCATAGTAAAACCTTTATTTCTGATTACACAGATTCTTAAAAATGATTACACTGATTTAGCGATGATATCTAATCTGTGTAATCTGGACTTTTATCTGTGAAATCTCTTAAAAAAACAATTTTTGCTTATCTTAAAGATAAAAGATAATTTGTCAATCGCTTTTTTGCCTTTGCTTTAATTGCTGAATCTTAACTTGAGCTATCTCTTTTTCTTTAGACAAAGGATAACGGGAAAGAAGCTCTTCATAATTGTGTTGAGCTCTATCCCATTTTCCTTGTAATTGGAGACACCTTCCTGCTCCCAAAAGAGCCTGAGGAGCTAAAGAGCTCTGAGGATATTTTTCAAATATTTTATTATAAAAATCTATAGCCTTCTCATACTCTTCTTTTTGCTCATAGATAGAGGCTAATTTTATCTCTACCCAGGGAGTGAAATACTCATTTGCATATTTACGCTCAAATCTTTGTAAAACTTCAGCTGCCTCTTCGTAATCTTTTAATGAATAAAGACAATTTCCTAAATAAAAGAGAATATCCTTTTTATCTACCCAGAACCTGGAGAGGATTTCTTTATAGAGCGCCTCTGCTTCCCGATATTTCTTTGTGCTTTCTTCCCCCTCACTATTTTCTGCCTCATAATAATATGAGTTAGCTAACCGAAATTTTTCTTGCATATTCCGATTTGCCCTTGATTGAAAAATAGATAATGTTGTTAAAGAAGCTGCTACTGCTCCCCCTACCAAAAGATAAATGAAAAGTCTTTTTCGACTCATCTGTTTAAAGGCTGCAAAATATCTCTTTATTAAGTTATTATCCATTTTTTAAATGCCTCTTACTATTTTTATATCTCCCCATGCCCCTATTCTTTTTCCTTTTATAATCACTCCTCCTTTTATTTCGGGAATCTTTTTCAGAAATTCTAAACCTTCCTGGATATGAGCATCAGTCTTTACGATATTCCCCATACCCGTAGCTGCAGCATCAGCTAAAGCAGCTGAAGGAGAGAGAACAACTGCAGCATCTGCTCGCCCTAAACTCTTAGAATGTCCAAAGGTTCCCGCTGAACAACAGATACCCAACGGTGTATCTTCGGGCTTTATCTCCAGAGCAAATTTACCCGATATCGGAGACTCTCTCGCATAAATCCCTACCTTTTTTCTCTTGTTTACCTTTAGAAAAATATCTCCTCCATTTTCTACAATGACCTGCTTGCAGATATTCAAAAGCTCTCTTCCCACATGTTCTGCTATGGCACCGGCGACACTGGCCATGGGTCCTACCCCTGTTTTTTGAGATGCTTCAGCCATATCTCTTACGATGGGAGGCATATCTTCTTTAACAGGAAAAGGCTTAAACGTGGTCTTGAAAATATGGTTTTGATAAATATATTGTTCAATATCTTTCCGACACCATACTAAGGCATCTTCTGTCTGTTTAGGCAGTTTTTTATCACATAAAACAAAGAGATCGCTTTCCTTAATGCTTACCTGAAAAGATAATAAATTATATTGCTTAATTAAATCTCTATATACAATCTTTTTTTCCATTTGACTTTAAATCTCTGCTGCCAGGTCTACTTAAAGGCAATCCACTTTTACACAGAGGACATTCCTCTTTAAGATAATTTTTTATCTCTAATGTTAAGAGGCTTTTCGGCCTCAAGGTACTTTTGTTAACTATAAAATTTACTGATTCTCCACTTCGGTCAACTATACATCCTACTCCTACTACTTCTCCCTGATTATCCTCTACTATTTCTATAATCTTTTTTACCGAGCCTCCAGTAGTAATCACATCCTCTACCACTAAGACTTTCTCCCCGGGATATATCTTAAATCCCCTTCTTAAGACAAGTTTCTGTCCTTCTTTCTCAGCGAAAATAGCTCGTGCTCCTCGTATCTCCGCTACTTTTTGTCCTATTACAATACCTCCAATTGCTGGACTTATTACTACTTGAATAGTCTCTTCTTTAAAGAGGTTGGCTATCCCTTCACATAGTTTTGCAGCGTATAAAGGATACTGAAGCACCAAAGCCATCTGGACGTATTCGGCAGTATGAAGACCAGAGGAAAGTTTAAAATGACCTTTCCTTAAAGCTCCTCCCCCTTTTAAAATATCCACTACTTCCTCTTTGTTTAACATTCTTATTTCCCAAAAAGTTATTTTAATTCTATACCCACAGCTTTTTTTATTAACCCCTCCAGCCTTTTTTCTGATACAGCGGGAGCCTTCTGGGCAAAGTCAGGAATTATGGTAATAAGAGGTAGAGTTCTTTCTTCATCAATTTTTTCGATTATTCCTAAATGGTCTACAGCCAATGATTCTGTAATAAAGATAATGCCATACTCTTTTCTCGCTAATTTTCGAAGAATCTCCTCTATTTTTGCGGATTCTTCGCAAATTATTGTCTCCACTCCTCCCCCCAGAAAAGGGAGGGAACTCTCTTTATCTGCAATAACAGCTATCTTAAACATAGAGTTCCTCTCACTAAATAGTTAAAATCTTCTCCTCTTTCATTAGATGTTGAGCAACTTTTTCTCTCAAAATTGTTCGCAAGCGCTTTATCTCTTGCTTTTTAAGTAATATGTAATTAATTAGAGGCTCTCTTCCAAAGCTAACATAAATTCCTCTCTTGCTATATTTTAATATGTATTCATCGAAAAATTTATCCAAAGAGAATAAAGATTCTTCTCTCTCTTTCTTTCCTTCCAAAATCTGCCTTATTATTTCTATATAATCTGTGTTGCTCAATTCCTTTTCCACAAATTCTTTGGGTTGATGCGATAAGTTTATCCATACCTCCTTACCTATTTCTCCTCCTTCAATTAAAGCTTCTCTTAAGATTTTTTCTTCATCCTTTCTTTCTAAAGATTTAATCCTGAAGAAAGTCTTTATATTAAAAGAATCGACCTCTTTTTGGATTAATCGGGTAAGAAAAGGGTCATTATAATCCCTTAATTTTTGATATACCCAACGAAAGAATAGCTCGTCTATAAGGATGTCCAAAATATGGGGTTGAGAGTTCTCTTTAATCAAGGGGAAAACTTCTTCTATTAAGCTCTTTAATTGAGGAGGAAGAGAGGTAAAATCCTCTTTTTGCACAGCTTCTTTCAGAGTCTCTATATTTAATGTCCCTGTCGGAGAAAGACTCATTCTCAGTTGAGAAGTAAGCTCTACAGATAGATTTTCTTGAAAATGAGCTTTAAGGAGAACTTTTAAATTATGAAAATCGTACTCTATCCAGAATAAATTCACGAGATCTGGCTGAGGGCAAAAACTTCTTATTTCTCTATAAGTTCTTTTTAGCTCTTCTTCTAACATCTGCTCAAAATTTTTCTCTTCCGTTTTTTTAAAAGATTCTGAATAAGGAAATATCTTGCCTAAAGTCTCTAACGCTTCTATTATTCCCTTGCTTTCTCTTATTCGGGAAAAATCAGTCTCTTTTAAAAGATACTTTTCCAGTCCTCTTATTCTACCTGTGGTGTAGATATAGCGAGTATCCCCACCTTTTATCTCTAAATACTCTATACTCAATCCCTTTCTTCCTCCCTTTTTCTAATTTATTATATAATATCTTTAGTTATGCGTCAACAAACATAACTCTTCAGTTTTAGGAAAAAGTTAAAGAGAATTCAATCCAGATTCGGCAAACTGTTAACTCGACTACAGGAGTAAGAGAGGTATAAGAGTATGACACTTTATCAGTCTATCCTGTGCTTTCTTTCGGTGTCTTGGAACGCCACTTTCTGGGTAGATGAGTGAATGAGTAGATGAGGAAGAGAGTAGATGCTAACGTATAAAGATAATGAGAAAGGCTGCTTCTCTCAACATTTCCCATCATCCCATTCACCCATTCACCCATTTACTCAATTACACAGGGTTCAAATTGCCGAATCTGGGTTAATATGTCTGTTTGACATCTCGGTACTTCCGATTATAATGATATTGGCTGCATTTTAATGCGGAAAGGAGGAGATATGCCTATATTTTTAAGAATAGTTGGTTTGTTTATTGTTATATTTGGAGTATCAGGGGGAATATTTTTAATTACCAGTAAATACGGCGGGGATGCTGGTATATACGGGTTTTCTGTTATTATCGCTTCTGTAATAATCGGGGTTCTCTATTATGTTCTCGGTTATTTTACAAAGCTCTCTCGATCGACGAATAATAGACTGATGGATATCTATGATTTATTGGATGAAAAGATGGGAAGTATAAGCGATAAGATAGATATTTATACACAACTAAAAAAAGTTAAAGAAAAAGAGATTCAGTTTGCCCCCGAACAGGGTGTGGGTCCTATAAAAGAGAAAAAAAGAGTAAAGGAAGAGGTAGTAGGTATAGAAAAAGAGCCGAGGATTGCTAAAAAAGTATCAAGAATTCGTAAGGAGGTTGGATTGTGTGCGAATTGCTGGCTATCAGGCGATTGTGAAAGAGAGAAAAAAGCACGTAAAAGAAAAGAGATAATTACCAGCTGTCCAGGGTATTTGCCCAAAGATGAAATAAGCAAAACCTAAAATTAGCCTGAAAAAATAAGAAAACATCGGTTTTTAAAAATGCTTTTTAAAGGACGAGCAAGCTCTCCACCCAAAAAGTAGCTATTCCCATCAGGTAGAGGAGATTTCAACTTCCTGTTTCTTGTTTCCTGAAAATAAATTTTAAAAGGGAAAATGGCTGTCAATGTATAAGAAACTGACCAATCAAACCTTAGAGGAATTAAAAAAGATTGTGGGAGAAAATAATATCATTTTAGATAAAGAGGAAATGAGAGACTACTCTCATGATGAGTTTTCCCTAGATTGGATTCAGCGATTCCCTGAAGTAGTAGTAAAACCGAGGACTACGGAAGAGATTTCCAGGATTATGAAATTAGCTAATCAAGAAAGTTTCCCGGTTACCCCTCGAGGTGGAGGGACAGGCTTATGCGGGGGATGTGTTCCTGTTTTTGGTGGCGTAGTTTTATCACTAAAAAATATGAATAGAATTTTAGAAGTAGATAAAAATAATTTAATGGCAGTAGTTGAACCTGGGGTTACCCTGAGGGACTTTTATGAGAAATTAGAGGGAACGGGGCTCTTCTTTCCACCACATCCCGGGGATGAATCTGCCTATTTAGGAGGTATTATCGCTACCAATGCTGGAGGAGCAAGGACCATAAAATACGGAGTAGTTAGAGATTTTGTTAAGGGTTTAGAAGTGGTTCTCCCTGAGGGAAAGATTTTAGAACTGCGCGGCAAAATTATAAAGAACAGCACCGGGTATAACCTTTTACACTTAATGATTGGTTCGGAAGGCACTCTGGGTATTATTACCAGAGCAACAATGGCTCTTATCCCTCCTCCCAAAAATGTAGTAACTCTGATAGCTCCCTATGATTCCTTACATGATGCTATAAAGACCGTACCAGAGATGATTTTAAATAATATTAGACCTATAACCATAGAATTTATAGAAAGCGATATTATTCCCCTTGCTGAAAAAATGCTGGGGAAAAAGTGGCCCTCCAATAAAGGAAAAGCTTATTTAATGTTGATTATAGATGGTTATACTGAGAATGAAGTAGATAGACTGTCTGAAGCTATAATAGATATCTGCACAGCTAACAATGTTAAAGATATCCTGGTGGCGGAAAGCAAAGAAAAACAGGCTGATATTCTGGCTATCAGAAGTAATCTCTACGAGGCTTTAAAACCGGATACTATTGAGATATTAGATATTACAGTTCCCTGCGCTGAGATAGTAAATCATATGGATAGAGTCCGTGAAATCTCTAAAGAATGTAATGTATGGCTCCCTACTTATGGTCATGCTGGAGATGGTAATCTGCATACCCATATTATGAAGTGCAGGAAAGAAAATGGGGAGTTTAAGCCGTTAAAAGAAGAGGAGTGGAGAGAGAAATATCCTAAAATTCGAAAATTGCTTCATGAAGATGGTATAAAACGTGGTGGAATAATCTCAGGAGAGCATGCCATAGGAATTGTTAAAAAGGAGTATCTCCCTATGGCGTTGAATCAGACACATCTTAAACTATTAAGAGGGATAAAGAAGGTCTTTGACCCAAATAATATTCTGAATCCCGGCAAGATATTCGATATGAAATAGAGTATAGTAGTAAAAAAGTTACTCATTTTTGTAGCCAATGTAGTTCCCAATCCCTGAACCCAGATTCGATAAACTATTAAAACTCGCTACATGGGTAGGGGAGGCCATTAAGTCCCTTCTTTTTTCCCTCTCCCTTTAGGGGAGAGGGTTGGGGTGAGGGTAACTTAGCCTCCCAATCGCCTTTAACTCTCACTTTGCCCCGTTAGATAGTAAACATCTAACGGGGTTTGCAAAGGGCGACTAAAGTCGCCCCTACCCGAGAAAGCCCGAGAAAGAGAATATTTTAAATAGATTCAAGAGGTCAGGTCTCCACATTTGACATTAGTCTTCTTTTGTATTGTTTCGAACCACTCATTTGAAACCTTCTCCTTTCTCATTATACTTATTTTTGAGAGGATCTCAAGTCAAAGTCATAACAAATTAATTTCTTTTCGAGTCCCATAAGGTCTGAAACATTTCAGGTCTAATGTTTAGTTCAATAAATGTTATAAAATTTAAAAAATTTAGGAGGATTAATTATGGAAGATAAAGCCATATATACCACAAAAGAGGCTGCTGACTACCTTGGAGTAAGTCCATCTACTGTCTATCGTATGGAAAAACGCGGTTTGCTTTCTCCTACAAAAACCTCAGGAGGGCGAAGGTGGTTCAGCCAAAAAAATCTCGAAGAATGCTTGGGAAGAGGCCAGATTCTTGAGACTCCTATCGTAAGAGAAAAATCTGCTCCCTATAAGATTACTACCAGAGTAGAACCCTATTTTCAGGAAAATTCAATATGGATTTACAATGCTGATTTTTTAAGAACAGATTGTATTAAAGAGAGGGCAATTGATTTGGTTATTACTTCTCCTCCATATAATGTAGGTATTAAGTATAATTCTCATGATGACAAAATGTCCTACAAAGATTACTTGTCTTTTGCAAGAGAGTGGCTTGCAAAATGTTATAGACTATTGAAGGATGACGGAAGATTTTGCTTAAATATCCCGCTGGATAAAAACAAAGGTGGACAACAAAGTGTAGGAGCAGATTTAACAACAATTGCAAAAGAAGTAGGTTTTAAATATCATTCCACTATAATATGGAATGAAGGAAATATCTCACGAAGAACCGCATGGGGCTCGTGGCTTTCTGCTTCTGCTCCTTATGTTATTGCACCAGTAGAATTAATAGTTATTCTTTATAAGGAAAATTGGAAGAAAACAAGTGGTAGTGAGAAATCTAATCTATGTAAAGAAGAATTTATGGAGTGGACAAATGGGCTCTGGACATTCTCTGGAGAAAGCAAGAAGAAAATTGGACACCCCGCTCCATTTCCTGTTGAATTACCAAGAAGATGTATAAAGTTGTTTAGTTTTGTGGGAGATACAATATTAGACCCTTTTATGGGGAGTGGAAGTACTTTAATTGCTGCTTATCTGAATAATAGAAAAGCGATAGGAATTGAAATTGATGAAAGTTATTGCAAACTTGCGAAAAAGAGATTGATTACAGAGGCGGAAATAAACCAGAGAAGACTATTTGCGGAGGTATAAAGATGAAAAACTCCCAAACTATAAGTGAGTTAATTATGGAATATTTTATGAAGCATCCTAATGAAGATATACCCCATGGTCCTATTGTGGATTGGGTGGCAGAACAATGGCTAAAAGATCATGAATCACCACCAAGAGATCCCTGGCGAGCTATAAGAAAATTACACCAGGAAGGAAAACTTATAAAAGTGAGAAAAGGAGTATACAAATACGATCCTGCTTATGTTCATAATATTGATTTATGGGATTTTCCTCCCAATATTAAGAAAGCTATATTGGAGAGAGATGGTTATCGCTGCATAGTTTGTAGAAGGGGCACAGAGGATGGGGTTGAGTTGGTAGTTGATCATATTAAGCCGAAAGATAAAGGGGGGACAAATGACATTGATAATGGAGAAACTCTTTGTATGGAACACAATTTAATGAAGAAGAACTACTCGCAGACTGAAGCAGGGAAAAGATACTTTATCAAAATTTATGAAAAGGCAGTTGCCGTTAATGATGGAAGGATGATTAGATTTTGCAAAAGAGTATTTGATGCGTATAATGAGTTTGGAATTAATGGACACGTACCAAGACCAAATGGGAAGTGATTTAAATTAACAGGAGGACTGGCAAAATGCTTGATCGTGAAGTGGTAAAAGAATTTTTAGAGGAAGAGTTAGAAGGTATTAAAATACCAAAGGATATTTCCAAGAAGATTCTTGTAGAAACCTTCTGTAGGTATACAGAGAATGATTATTATGAATGGTTAAAAGAGAATTTCCGATCTTTTTTCAACCATGGAAATCCGGATTGGAACTGGATTAAGGAGAGAATTGACCAATATACAAAAAGTTAATCTGTCAGCTCTTTCATCTCGAAATTTTTTAATCCTCACCTTGCAAATCTTAGCCGAATCCCTCAAGCAATTTGCTCTTTAGATAAAGTTAGATATAATAGGCTCAGTTTTTGTAAATTAAATTTGAAGGGAGGAGAAAAGCTATGGCTAAAAAAAGGCTTTATCGCTCCAAAAAAGACCATATGATTGGAGGTGTTTGTGGGGGAATTGCCGAATACTTTAATATTGATCCTGTAATAGTGCGCGTTATTGCTGTGGTGAGCATATTTGCTAATGGCATAGGACTAATTGCTTATCTTATTGCCTGGATTATTATTCCTCAAAATCCAGAACAGGCGTCAGAAAAAGAGGAAGGGAAATTAAGAGAAAAAGCTGAAAATATTGCCCAGAATATAGGAAAACGCCTTCGGGAAGGTTCAGATGATAATGAGAGGAAAAACTCACGAATTATAGGAGGACTCATTCTACTTGCTCTGGGGTGTCTATTTCTAATTAATAATTTCCTTCCCTGGTTTAATTTTAGTAGACTCTGGCCTCTTATTCTAATTATAATCGGCCTGGCTATTTTAGTGAGTAGTTTAAGGAAGAAGTCTCAATAAAAATGGCAGATTCTCCATTTATTAAGTTTTTAGGGACGGCTGGTGCTCGGTTTGTAGTAGCTAAGCAATTGCGTTCTTCAGCGGGTACTTATATTGAAGTAGAGGGCAAAAAAATAATGCTGGACCCGGGTCCGGGGACTCTTGTAAGATGTGCCAAATCTAAACCAGCTATTGATGTAACCAAGCTTGATGCTATTATCCTCACTCATGCACACATTGACCACTCAAACGATGTTAATATACTGATTGATGCAATGACAGACGGTGGCTTAAAGAAAAGAGGTACTTTATTTGCCACTGAGGATTGCCTTGAAGGAGAAAATGCGGTTGTCTTAAGATATTTAAAAGATTTCCCAAGGGAGATTGTGAGACTGGAAACTAATAGAGAATACAGAATAGGTGAGCTGACATTTTTTACATCAATGAGGCATCGGCATTCGGTGGAAACCTACGGAATAATATTTAACTTAGGTACCTGCAAAGTCTCTTTTATGGTTGATACAAGATACTTTCCAGAACTTTTGAAAAGTTATGAAGATTCTCGTATTTTAGTGATGAATGTCGTTAGATATACCCCCCATAAGAGCGGTAATGTTATGCACTTGTGCTTTGATGATGTTAAGCAGATTATAACGAGGATAAAGCCTCAAAAAGCTATAATAACACACTTTGGGATGACGATGCTCAATAAAAAGCCATGGGAGCTGGCAAAGAAGTTGACTGAAGAATCTGGAGTTGAGGTAATAGCTGCATCTGACGGGATGAGGTTACCATTATCGTATTAACTTTTTACCCCGTTAGATAAGTTCCTCTATCTAACGGGGTAAAAAGCCTTTCTCCAAACTTTCTACGGGGTTTACTTCAAGTATCTTCCAACAGGCCATTCGCTCATCAGTTTATTAATTTCCTCTTTGTTTCTGCTATATCCGATGAAATAGACAACAGCGCCGACGGCCATCCATATCGCAGCGTAGATCAATGCTGTTCCTCCCTGATATATAAGCAGAATAACTGAAACAATTAATCCTGCAATAGGAACTACCATCTTCCACCCATTAAGCTTGAAAGGTGTTTTTTTATACATTTCAGGGAACTTCTTCTGGACTACGATTACCGCTAAATGAGTAATAATCCAGTTGTATAAGAACATAGAGACAATGATTGTCGCCAGTAACTCTAAGGTTCCAGTTACGATTAAAAATATCGCAACGGCAACTGTAGCAATCAGCGCATAATGAGGAATCCCAAATCTATTGATAGTAGCCAATTTTCCTGTGATAATCTTATCTCTGGACAAACCAAAGGCAATTCTTGATGCCACTGCTTGTTCTCCATTATGAGATGATAATACCGCAGCCCAGGCAACTACACAAAGGAAAGCGACTCCTGCCGGACCCATAAAAGCCTTTGCTGCAGCAGCGCCAGGTGCACTTGCGGCAGCAAACTTATCCCATGGCATAACTCCCACACATACAAGAGCAAACAGAGTATACAATACCATAGGAATAAAAGCACCTAACATAATTCCGTAAGGAATCGTCTTTTCCGGATTTTTTGCTTCCTCACCTAAATCTCCTGCTAATGTGAGGCCAGCGTATGAGAACAGCAAAATGGAGCATCCCTTTATTATCCCGTTAAATCCATGGGGAGATTTCATAGCCAACAAACTACGGTTTAAATAGGGCAAAGACCAAACAATAAACACGGCTATTCCTGCCACCATAAATATAAAGAGCACATTCTGGACCCAAGCAACTGTTTTTACTCCAAGGTAGTTTATCACAAAAAATATCAGTGTTACTATTATCGCTCCAGCTGCTACCGGTAATGCTATTCCCATTTGAGGAAGCACATTTATGTATTGAATGAACGCTTTAGCTGTAATTGCAACAGGTCCTATTATCGCAAACCACATCCCCCAACCTGAAAGAAATCCAAAAAGTTTGGATATAATTCTCGTTGGATAGATGTAACTTTCCCCACTCTCAACAGGATACATCTGTGCCAATGAAGCGGTGCTTAAGCCCACCAGGATAACTGGAACTACCCCTATTAAATAAGACAACCATACCCATGACCCTGCGTATTTTGCACCAACACCGGTCACTACAAACAAACCCGCTCCAATAACTATCCCTGCAGTTATTGAAGTTATATCTAAGAGAGTCAATTTCCTTCTTAATTTTCTCTCTTCTTTTGCCATAATTTTCCTCCGATCACTTTTAGTTGTTAGCTATCTTCCTATTAAACACAACAACTTCTTATCTTCTCTCTTTTATTTTTCAACTAATGGTCTATTTATCTTATCACCTCCTCCCGACCTTATTTTAAACTTTCCCTTCCCTGAAAGAAAAACCTAACTTCATTACTTAATTTATAGCATATTTTTTAAAAACTGCCAAGTGAATGGGAATGGGTATAAGTAATCAGTTTCTCCTAACTCTCTGGCATCGGCATCTGAAACATTGGTTTACCCGGCTTTAACATGGTTCCATCAAAAAGGTCATCAGAAAGACCAGCGTTAACTTTTACCTCAGTAGTTATTACCTCGAAAGACCCCATTCCTCCCATAAAGGCTTGCATTTTCTGTTTTTCTTCCTCGGGTAAATCGGGCATATCTATCTCGGTGCTGGCTGACATTCTATAAGGAAGGAGCATGCCATTAACTGGACGATAATCCTTTAAGTCCGTAGTCACTTTTATAATAACTTCCTCTCCTTCCCTGGATTTCCCAGTTATTACCATTAATGCTCTCATAAGCGTCCAGTTCTCAGCATTAACCCATATCTTTCCCTCCGCTGAACTCTCATCTTCCTGTAAGGCTTTAGTTGATGGTTTGCCTAACACCTTAAATGGGTCATCAATCTTTAACAGATGAGCTTTCCCCTCTTCAATTTCCTCGGTGCCAAGATAATGAGTCTCGGAAAGCTCAAGGTTTCTCCATATTTGAGTGGGGTCTAAGATGCGCTTCACTTTCTTCTTTTTCACTTCACCAGATGCGGGGTCTACCGACCAATTGTATATTCCATCATATATTGTTACCATTGTCCTACCCATCATCTTTGTTTCGTTGCGAGTCTTGTAAATCGTTTTCCCGTCAACTTTCGCTCTCTTCAGATAAGTTATTGATTCTCCAGCTAACATAGCCATTCCACCTGTAGGCTTGTTAAATATGGTTATGTCCTCAATATCTTTCATCTGCTTTTGGTAAGCTCGTTCCATATTCTCAATAACATCTTTAGCAGTCATTCCCCAGAGAGAAGAAGCGCTTAAAAGTAACATTAATCCTGCACCGATTATGACCGTTCCCATCCCTTTTTTAATTATTTTTAACACATCTATCCTCCTTGTTCTCTATTTATTATTGTCAAAATACCCTTTTCCTCTTTATAATTGATAATTGCAGGCTTATAAATAGCTCATAGCTGATAGCTCATAGTCTCCAATCCTTTACCTCTTTAATCCTCTAATCCTACTTTTTTAAGATTGCTTCGGGACTTATGAGAGTTAAACGAGAGCAGCTCCTCTCTCAAAAGCCTTGATATCCAGATTCAATAATTTCTTTTTCTTTCCCACTAATTTGTGTTCCAACGCTACTTTTATGGAGTTTTCTGATAATATCCCTGTCTTCTTAACATACGAGCCTAACATTACTATATTTGCGACCCTTAGATTTCCCAGTTCATCTGCTATGGCATTAGCAGGCATTTTTATGACCTCCAGGTCCGTTCGCTGGGGCTCTCTATCTATCATAGAGGAATTCAAGAACAATTTTCCATTTTTCGCAAGGAGCGGACTGAATTTCAGCATAGAAGGTATGTTCATCACTATAACTTCTGTAGGTGTTGCTACTACGGGAGAACCTATGGGCTTATCCGAAACTATCACCGTGCAGTTAGCAGTCCCACCTCTCATCTCCGGACCGTACGAGGGTAACCATGTTACGTACTTTCCCTCAATCATGCCTGCATAGGCTATCAGCTGTCCCAACAACATCATGCCTTGACCACCAAAACCAGCAGCTATGAGTTGATTTTTCATATAGTTTTCTCCTTCTCTTTCATCCCGATCATTATAGGAAATTATTAATTTAAGAGTCTCAATCACAATATTATTTACACAACTTAAAAACGTACTTTACTCCCTCTAATCCTCTCTTTTGTTTTCCCTTTAATCCTTTAATCCTGCTTTTTCTCCTCTTTTCTTTTCTTTTCTCCTATCAGCTATGAGCTATGAGCTATGAGCTTCATCCTCTCTTTCGCCTTATCTTTATATACACCTAAAGGGTAGAATTCTATCATGTTCTCTTGCAGCCACCTTATCGCTTCACCGGGAGGCAGACCCCAATTGGTAGGACAGGCTGATAGAACTTCTACAAGCGAAAAGCCAAGCCCATTTATCTGATTCTCAAACGCTTTATTTATCGCTTTCTTTGTCTTCATCACATGTTGAGGGGTATCCACTGCAACCCTTTCTATATACGTTGGTCCTTCCAGTTGGGACAGCATCTCGCAAACCCGCATAGGATAACCAGCTGTCTTTGAATCTCTACCATGAACCGTTGTCGTGGTCCTCTGCCCTATAAGTGTTGTTGGAGCCATCTGACCTCCAGTCATCCCGTATACAGCATTGTTTATGAATACCACTGTTATGTTCTCTCCCCTATTTGCAGCATGAACTATTTCAGTAGTGCCTATGGCAGCAAGATCACCGTCTCCCTGATAAGTGAATATTATTCTATCCGGTCTTGCACGTTTCATTCCCGTTGCAACTGCCGGAGCTCTACCATGAGATGCTACCGTTCCATCAACATCAAAAAAGTCGTAGGCAAAGACAGCACATCCAACAGGTGCAACCATAATAGTTTTTTCACGAATCCCCAATTTATCTATTACCTCTGCAATCAACCTGTGCACTATGCCATGATGACACCCTGGGCAATAGGTGAAATCCATCTTTGACAGAGATTCTGGTCTCTTCATCACTACCTTTGCGTTCATACTCCCCCCCTCTCTTTAACCAACTTTTCTATCTGCTCCAGTATCTCTTCCGGTGTTAGAACAACGCCGCCCATCCTACCATAAAAAGGTGTCTTTGCATTATCTTTAACTGCCAGTTTCACATCTTCCAGCATCTGCCCGCCGCTCAGCTCTACGGTCAAGACAGTATCTACTTCTTTGGACAATTCTTCAAGACGCTTATATGGGAACGGCCAAAGTGTTATTGGTCTGAATAAACCAACCTTCATAGATTTTTCCTTTGCCAATTCTATGACCGTCCTCATAATCCTTCCAACCGTTCCATAAGCAGCTACCAATATATCTGCTCCTTTTACGTTCATTTCTTCCCATCTCTGCTCGTTGGCAATTACCTTCTCTCGTGTTGCTTGATATCTTAAATTCATCTTTTCCAGATTGTATGGGTCTAAATCGAAAGAAGTGATTTTGTTCGGCTTTCTTCCTTTTGCTCCAGTCAGAGCCCAGGACTTTTCAGGAAGTGTATCAAGCGATCTTATCTCCGGGAACTCAACGGGTTCCATCATCTGACCTATCATACCGTCAGCCAATACTTCAACCGGTGTCCTGTACTTATCTGCCAGATTGAATGCGAGCATTACTAACTCTATTGCTTCCTGAATCGTGGATGGTCCTAAAACGATCAATCTGTAATCGCCGTGACCCCCACCTTTTGTGGCCTGAAGGTAATCACCCTGAGAAGGCTGTATATCTCCGAGTCCAGGCCCGCCTCTAACGACGTTTATGAAGACAGCTGGCAATTCTGCACCAGCCATGTATGAAATACCCTCTTGCATCAGACTGAAACCCGGGGATGATGTGGATGTCATAACACGCACTCCCATGCAGGAAGCACCATAGAGCATGTTGACCACCGATACTTCACTCTCAGCCTGCAGGAACGCACCCCCAACTCCAGGTAATCTTCTCGACATGTACTCGGTCAATTCATTCTGAGGTGTTATCGGATAACCAAAATAATATCGACAACCTGCTCTTATTGCAGCTTCGCCAAAGGCCTCATTCCCTTTAACCAATATCTTTTCACCCATATTCTGCCTCCTTCCTCACTTTTTAGCTGCTACCGCAGCATACCTGTATACTGTAATAGCAGTATCGGGACACATCAGGTAGCAAAAGCCGCATGCTGTACACTCCCCTTCTGAATTGTTGAATTCCACCGGATGATAGCCCTTACTGTTGAATGTATTACTTAATCTTATTACCTTCTTGGGACAAACGTTGATACACAATCTACATCCTTTACACCTTTCTTTGTCGATCTCGATATAGCCAGATGCCATACTGTGCCTCCTTTCTCAATACACGGCATTGAATCTTTTTATACGAAAAATTGAATATTCTAAATTCACTTCTTCCAAATCCACCCCTTCTGCAACCGAGTTAAAGGCGATGGGGATGGAAAGGGTTTTTGAAACCTTCTTGAGCAAATCTTCTCCTTCTTTTACTATCTTTCCTGTGGTTTCTTCCATCAGATTCGTATTGTTCACCAACGAGTTTATCTTTAATCCCCTTGCCTTTTCTCTCAATCTACTATGCAGCTCCACAATATCTTCCTCAGTCCTCGTAAACGGTCTGCGTCCGTTTATCACCAATACTATCTCGTAATCTTCTTTAAACAAATATTCTGAGAGATAACCTAAGACAGCGATGCCATTCTCTTCTCCACCGATATCCAGGATGAGGTCTACCTTACGATCGGATATGCTTCCCATGACGGTTGGCGTTATCATAGGAACATCTGCATTCCTGTACTCTCGAGGAGGAAGTACAACCCTTATTCCTCTTTCCTCTAAATAAT
>JGI24025J20009_10000309_pt1 | contig 37696 bp, 38 predicted proteins | sample Cruoilmetagenom3_FD_20009 | JGI IMG/M metagenome (IMG submission 20009) | reverse complement strand
GCGATGAAATCTGTCTGGCACCGGAAATTCTGACATTCAGTTTTTGGTAATCGCTTTTGAAAGAGCCAAAACGAAGACGGCGGAGAACATCTCCGCCGCCAGATGATTGGTATGAAAGCGGCTACACTTCCATGCAGACATATTTCATTTCAAGATAATCCTCGACGCCGTGGTGGGAGCCTTCCCGCCCGAGGCCGGATTGTTTAACCCCGCCAAACGGCGCAACTTCGGTCGAGATCAATCCGGTGTTCACGCCAACCATGCCGTACTCAAGTGCTTCGGCGACGCGCCAGACGCGGCTAAGATTGTTGGCATAAAAGTAGCTGGCAAGGCCAAAGATGGTATCATTGGCTTGTTCGATCACATCGGCCTCGTCGGTGAAGCGAAACAGCGGGGCCACCGGCCCAAAGGTTTCATCATTGGCGACCTGCATGTCACGAGTCACGCCGGTGAGAATAGTTGGCTCGAAGAAGGTGCCACCCAGCGCATGGCGGTGGCCCCCGGTGGTGACAGAAGCGCCTTTGGCCGTCGCATCAGCGATATGCTCTTCCACTTTGGAAACAGCCGCTTGCGTGATCAGCGGACCGGCGATGATGCCTTCGTCAAAGCCATCCCCCACCTTCATGTTGCCCACAGCTTCGGCCATTTTGGCGGCAAATTCGTCGTAAACGCCGTCCTGCACGTAAATCCGGTTGGCGCACACGCAGGTTTGGCCGTTATTGCGGTATTTGGCGATCATGGCGCCCTCGACAGCGGCGTCTAGATCAGCGTCATCAAAGACGATAAACGGGGCGTTGCCACCAAGTTCCATCGACATTTTCATTACCTGAGCCGCGCCTTGGGCGAGCAGGATTCGGCCCACATTGGTGGAGCCGGTAAAGGTGAGTTTGCGAACTTTGGGGTTGTTGGTGAACTCTTTGCCAACCTCGGAGGCATGGCTGGAAGGCACCACTGAGAAGACACCCTTTGGTACGCCCGCACGCTCGGCGAGCAGCGCCATGGCCAATGCCGAAAGCGGGGTTTCGGCGGCCGGTTTTGCCACAAAAGTGCAGCCGACAGCGAGCGCCGGGCCAACCTTGCGCGCGATCATCGCGTTGGGGAAGTTCCACGGGGTAATCGAAGCCACCACACCAACCGGTTGCTTGAGCACCATGATACGCTTGGAAGGCTGATGGCCCGGGATTGTTTCCCCATTGATGCGCTTGGCTTCTTCGGAAAACCATTCGATAAAGCTGGCACCATACAGGATTTCGCCTTTGGCCTCGGGCAGGGGTTTGCCCATTTCAGCAGTCAGGATTGCGCCGAGGTCATCGGCATTTTCGACCATCAAATCATACCAGCGGCGCAGAACGGCGGCGCGTTCTTTGCCGGTGCGGGCCGCCCAGTCTTTTTGGGTGGCATAGGCAACATCAATCGCGCGGGTGGTTTCAGCCACGCCGCAATCGGCTACGTCACAAATTACATCCCCGCGCGCGGGGTTGGTAACAGCCAGTGTCGCGCCATCATCGGCATCTACCCATTCGCCGGCCACGAAGGCCTTGGTGATCAGTAGGGACGGGTCTTTGAGTTTTGAGATCAGATCGGTTTTATCGAGCATTGGGCCTCTCCATAAAGAAATTTCGCCGCGATGATGAGCGGTTTGCGATAATTTCGCAAGCGGATTTGCCGGATTCCTGAATTATGGTAAGATATTTCAAAAGGGGGGGCGAGTTGGCCAACAAAACGCAAGAAAACAACGCAGATGTATCTGCATTTCTGGACAGTGTCGAAAACCCGCAACGGCGCGCGGACACGAAGGCCGTTTGCGAGATGATGGCGCGGATATCCGGCGAACCCGCAAAAATGTGGGGCACCGCCATTATTGGCTTTGGTAACTACCACTATAAATACGCAAGCGGGCGCGAAGGGGATTTTATGCGCGTTGGCGTCTCACCCCGAAAAGCAGCGACAACAGTCTACATCCTGCCCGGTTATACCGATTTTGGCTATATTCTGGCGCGGCTCGGGAAGCACAAAAAAGGAAAGTCCTGCCTCTATATCAATAAGCTGAGTGATATTGACCTAGCCGTGCTAGAAGAGCTGATCGTGGCAGGGCTTGAGGATATGGCGAAGCGGTATCCTGCGAGTTAGAGCCGCAGGGGCAGATTATCCAACACCATGCGAGACATGTAACACGATTTCCACAGAAGATCTGTGGATGGTACGCAGGCTCCCTTCTGCACTCGCACCATTCGCAGGGGCGTTAACACGGAGGTAATCGAAGTGCCCTGCCCGGACGAAGGTGATTGAGCCTTTACCGCAACTGCCGCACTGCCTCTCCCAGCGCGATACCTGAAGATACCGCGACATTAAGCGAGCGTCCGCCCCCCGGCATCGGGATGAGCAGGCGGGCATCAGCGGCCATGGCCACGTCATCCGGCACTCCGGCGCTCTCTCTTCCGGTCATCAAAATATCACCGGCTTGGAACTTAAAATCCCACAAGGGTGTGGCGGATTTTGTGGTTAAGAGAATCAGTCGGCCTTCCCGTTGCTCTTGAAATAATTCCCATGAATCGTGGCGGGTGATATCCGCAATATCAGCATAATCCATTGCAGAGCGCCGCAGAGCTTTAACCGAAAACGGGAAGCCGCAGGGTTCGATCACGTCAATTGGAACGTCAAAACAGGCGGCGAGGCGAATCATTGTGCCAAGATTTGGCGCAATATCGGGCTGATATGCAGCGATTCGAAGCTTTTGGGGCAATATTTTCACTTTCTTTAGGCATGCGGCGCAAAGTCCGCTGGACCCGTGGGCCTCTCAGGTGTATTCGGTTCGGGCAATGCCTGCAATCAGCGGGTTGAATATGTATATCCAGCCCGAAAAGGGCAACAGCAAGGGGGGACGTCCATTGTCTCACGCAGAAGATACAGGCTCGCGCCGCGATTTCCTATATGTCGCGACCGCCTCGACCGGGGCGGTGGCCGTAGGTGCCGCCGTTTGGCCGCTGGTTGACCAAATGAACCCAAGCGCCGATGTTCAGGCGCTTTCTTCGATCGAAGTCGATATTTCAGAGGTTGATCCGGGCACCCAGCTCACCGTTAAATGGCGCGGAAAGCCGGTTTTCATCCGGCACCGCACGGAAGACGAGATTGCAGCTGGACGTGAAACCGCCTTGGAAGACCTGCCGGACCAAACCTCGCAAAACCAGAACGGATGGGCAGCTGACGCTTCCGACGCCAACCGCACGCTGGATGAAGCTGGTGAATGGCTGGTTATGATCGGCGTTTGTACCCACCTCGGTTGTATTCCTATCGGCGACGGCCAAGGCGATTTTGGCGGCTGGTTCTGCCCGTGCCACGGTTCGCACTATGATACCGCTGGCCGTATTCGCAAGGGGCCTGCCCCGCTCAATCTTCTGGTGCCGACAGCCGAGTTCCTGTCCGACACCGTCGTCAAACTAGGTTAAGGGAGAACATCATGGGTGGTATCCCACACGATCACTACGAGCCAAAATCCAAACCGGAAAAATGGCTTCATTCGCGGCTCCCTATTGTAGGGCTGGTTTATGATACAATCATGATCCCGACGCCGAAAAACCTGAACTGGATGTGGATCTGGGGCATTATCCTTACGTTCACATTGGTTCTGCAAATCGTTACCGGCGTTATTCTGGCAATGCACTACACGCCAAACGTTAGCATGGCTTTCCAATCGGTTGAGCATATCATGCGCGATGTAAACGGCGGCTGGTTGCTGCGCTATGTGCACATGAACGGCGCTTCGCTTTTCTTCATCGCGGTTTATCTGCACCTCTTCCGTGGTCTTTACTACGGTTCATATAAAGCCCCGCGTGAAGTTACGTGGATCATCGGTATGTTGATTTACCTTGCCATGATGGCCACCGGTTTCCTCGGCTATGTTCTTCCATGGGGTCAAATGTCCTTCTGGGGGGCAACCGTGATCACCGGCCTGTTTGGCGCGATCCCGGGAATTGGCGAAAGCCTGCAAACATGGTTGCTGGGCGGGCCTGCGGTGGATAACGCAACGCTGAACCGTTTCTTCTCGCTGCACTATTTGCTTCCGTTTGTGATTGTCGCGCTTGTGGCCCTGCACATCTGGGCTTTCCACACCACGGGTAACTCCAACCCGACCGGTGTTGAAGTTCGCCGTGGTTCAAAAAAAGAAGCCGAAAAAGACACATTGCCATTCTGGCCTTACTTTGTGATCAAAGACCTTTACGCACTGGTTGTAGTGCTGGTGGTTTTTGCGGCTGTTATCGGCTTTATGCCGAACTATCTGGGCCACCCGGATAACTACAAAATGGCGGACCCGCTTGTAACGCCGGCCCACATCGTTCCGGAGTGGTATTACCTGCCGTTCTACGCAATTTTGCGCGCCTTTACTTCTGAAGTATGGGCTGTGCAGTTTGCCAGCCTAATAACCGGTGGTATTATTGACGCGAAGTTCTTCGGCGTGATTGCCATGTTTGGTGCGATCTTTGTCATGGCACTGGTGCCTTGGCTGGATACCAGCAAAGTGCGCTCGGGCCGCTATCGCCCCGCGTTCAGATTCTTCTTCTGGTTACTGGCGATCGACTTTATGTTCCTGATGTGGCTTGGCGCTATGCCTGCCGAGGAACCTTATGCAAGCCTCGCGCTTGTCGGGTCTACATACTGGTTTGCCTACTTCCTGGTTATTTTGCCGCTGCTTGGCCTCTTTGAGCGTCCGAAAGCAACGCCGGAAACCATCGAAGCCGACTTTGATAGCCACTACCCGCCGAAATCGGCCGAGTAAGATTGAAAGGACAATGAAAATGTTCAAGAAAACACTCCTTTCCGCGGTTATCGCATTAGGTCTTGGCGGCAATGCATTTGCCGCCGGGGACGCGGGCCATATCGAAGACGTAGCTTTCAGCTTCGAAGGCGTATTTGGCAAGTTTGACCAGCACCAGTTGCAACGCGGCTTGCAGATTTACACCGAGGTTTGCTCGGCATGCCACGGTCTGAACCTTGTCGCCTATCGCACCTTGGGTGATGCAGGTGGCCCGGCCATGGAAGCGGATCAGGTTAAAGCCTATGCTGCGCAGCTGGAAGTTTATGATGCGGAACTGGATGACTATCGTGCAGCGATACCTTCGGATTATTTCGGAAGNAGTAACGATGAAAACGCACCTGATCTTTCGCTGATGGCTAAAGCACGGGCGGCNTTNCACGGGCCATATGGCACCGGAATTAACCAGCTCTTCCGCGGCATTGGTGGCCCCGAGTATATCGTGGCTATTCTCAATGGCTATACCGGCGAAGAAAAAGAGCAAGCTGGCAGCATCCTATATGAAAACACAGCCTTCCCGGGCGGCTGGATTGCGATGGCTCCGCCGTTGTTTGATGAATTGGTTGAGTTCGATCCAGCGCATGACAATGACCTGCACCATCTCTCTGAAGATGTAGCCGCATTTTTGATGTGGTCAGCCGAACCCAAGCTGATGCAACGCAAGAATGCCGGTCTGGTTGCGGTTATTTTCCTGACCTTCCTCGCGGTTATGCTCTATCTAACCAACAAGAAGATCTGGGCAAAAGCCAAACGCAAAGACTAGGTTTTTAGCTAAAGAATTGAAAAAGGGCGTTCTTACCGGAGCGCCCTTTTTGTTGCCGGATTACGACCCGACGTAGCTCTCAAACTCTGGCGGAGGGTTGGTGAAGAAATCATCCGTCGCTACCGGTATGTTGGCCTTGTTTTGATCCACAAACACGCACTCGCTTGCGATGTGTTGCGCGTCTTCGGGGTTATGGGTAACCAACAGCAGCGTTGCTTGTTGTTCGGCGCGGATTTCCTCAACAAGGTCGAGCATTTCACGGCGCAAAGCCGGGCCAAGCGCGGCGAACGGTTCGTCAAGCAGGAGCAGAGGTTTTCCCCGCAGCAAAGCGCGGGCTAGGGCAGCGCGCTGGCGCTGGCCACCAGAGAGTGTGCGCGGGAGGTCTTGCCCCCGATTTTCTAGTCCAACGCGCTTCAATGCGGTCTCCACCAGCGACCTATCGGCTTTGGTTAGTTTCAGGTCTGGCCGAATGCCCAGTCCGACATTTTGAGAAATGGTCAGATGCGGGAACAGGTTGTTCTCCTGAAACAACATCGAGATTGGCCGCTCAGACGGGGAAAGTGCCGAAATATCCTGACCTTGCCAGCGTATTTGGCCCGTATGGGAAATAAATCCGGCAAGGGCCAGCAGCAGCGTTGATTTACCTCCGCCGGAAGGGCCGAGGATGGCCACGCTCTGTTTAGGCGAAATTTTCAGGTCAGCGTTGAAGCGGAAATCACCCTGTTCGATAACCACATTATCCAGCTCAAGCATGTCGGCCTCCTTTGTCAAACAGGTAAAACAGCGCGAAGCTGCTTGCTACAAGTATTAAGGCCGAACCCGCCGCCGCATCCATCTGATAGCTACCCATCTGGCGATACATCATGAGCGGGAGCGTTTGGATATCAGGCGGCGCAAACAGGGTGATAACCCCGAGGTCTCCCATCGAAAGCGCGGCGGCGAGGCCGGTTGCAAAACCAAGCTCCGGTTTGATTTGGGGCCATGTCAGCAGGCGAAAGCGCGACCAACCGCGCATACCAAGGCCTGATGCCAAGGACCCGTAATTGCGGTCAACGCGACCTAGAGCCGGTCGGATGATGCGCAGCATTAGCGGTAAACTCAGCGCTGCGTTAACGAGGGCAGTGATCGGGAGCGCCAGTTCAAACGGGCTGGCAAACGGGTTAATCAGAATGAACAAGCCGGTGCCAATAACAAAGGGCGAGGTCGCAAGGAGGAGCATCACAACCAGTTCGATACGCGTGCCACTAGAGGAGGCTTCAATCATGTGCGCCAGTGAGAGCGCCAAAGCAAGCGCCAAGGCAGCAGAGACCAGAGCGATGCCTACACTTATACTCCATGCGAGGCCAAGGCCGGCGGGAAAACCGGCCATCAGCCCCGTAACCCCGTTCAATAATATTGCGATGAGCGGCAGGCCGATAAAGAGCACCACCAGCAAGAGGATAGACGCATCCATCAAGCGCGGCCAGCGCCGCTTGTCCCAGTTCTGGTAAGGCTGTTCAAGGCTTCCCCCAAAAAGAGTGTCTGTTCCAAAACGAAAAGCCAGCGCTGCTGCCGCCAGCCCGATCACCAGCTGCACCGTGGCCAGCTGTGCGGCCCCGGCAAGATCAAATTCGAAGCGAAGGGCTTGATAGATCGCCAGCTCGATTGTGCTGGATTTTGGACCTCCCCCAAGAGCGAGCGCAACCGCAAAGCTCGACATGCACAACATGAAGATCACCAAAAGCGCTGACGGCACCGCGCCGCGCAGAACCGGCATTTCCAAAAGCACAAACCTTGCGCGCGGCGCTAGGTCAAGCTGTGCAGCAAGGCGAAAGTGCTCGGAAGGGATCGCTTGCCAACCTTGCAACAGCATCCGCGTTGCCAATGGTAGGTTGAAAAACACATGCGCCAGCAGCACGCCCTCCAGCCCGTAAATATCCAGCGGGCCAAGCCCGAAATAAGCCAAACCATCACTGAAAATCCCACTGCGCCCCCAAATGGCCAACAAGCCAAGCACCGCGACAATCGAAGGCAGCAAAAAGGGTGCCCCCAGCAGAGAGACCATCACGCTCCGGCCCCAAAACCGCCGCCGCGCCAACGCTTTTGCCAGCGGAATCGCAAGCGTCACGCTAATGAGGGCTGAAAGGGTCGCCTGCAACAAGGTGAACCGGATCGCGGGCCAGGTTGCGGCCGGAATATCTTCGACCCCGGTCCGTGTAAGCAGGGCCACAATCGGCGCAAATACCAGCAACACCACGATCAGAATCGCGGTGATGCCAAAGGCTTTTACGGGTGCGCTCACCTCACCGGCTCAAAACGCGCACCCATTCCTCAACCGCCGCCTTGCGGTCAACGTCGGAAATGGTGAGCGGGCCGGATACCGGCATCGGGGTGATCATTTCGGAAAAACCTTCGGGTACGGCCACACCTGTGGCCGGATACATCCAGTTGGTTTCGGGAAGGACATTCTGAAAAGCGTCCGAGGTGATAAACGCCATGAAATCGTCAGCCAGTTCGGATTCATCTGAATTGGCCAGTTTGGCGGCGACTTCGATCTGCATATAATGGCCCTCGTCAAATTGGGCAGCGGATTTGGTTGAGTCTTCTTCGGCGATTAGATGGTAAGCGGGCGACGTGGTGTAGGAGAGCACCAGATCAGACTCTCCTTCAAGAAACATACCATAGGCTTCGGACCAGCCCTTGGTTACGGTCACAATATTGTCCGATAATTCTGCCCAGATGTCGGGTGCATTTTCGCCATAAGCTGCTTTAACCCAAAGCGCTAGGCCGAGACCTGGGGTCGAGGCACGCGGATCTTGGATAACGATGCTGAGATCGGAATTCGCAAGGGCCTCGAAATTTGCCGGAACGGTTTCAAGCTTGGTGTTGTCATACACAAAAGCCAGATACCCCCAATCATAGGGCAAAAACGTGTCATCCTCCCATGCCACCGGCAAAGCAAGACCAACCGGCGCGGTTGCGAGCGGCGCAAACAAGTCCAGATCGCGGGCCTGCTCCATAAGGGAATTGTCGAGCCCAAGAACGATATCGGCATCAGAATGGCTGCCCTCAAGCCGGATTCTCGCCAATAGTGCAGCGCCATCGCCGGCACCAACAAGGGTGAGCGTGCAGTCGCATTCTGCTTCAAACGCGGCTTTGATTTGTGGGCCGGGGCCCCAGTCCGATACGAAGCTGTCGTATGTATATACGACCAGTTCGGGTTTTTCTTCGGCCATCAAGCTGCCAAAAGGCAAGCAGAGGGCCGCAGCGGTAAGGATATTTTTCATGTGTCTCTCCTAAGGCTGCGACGCAAGTCAGATATGGGGAGACCCAAACCTTCCCTACGCCGGCATGATCCGGTTCAGGTTCTACGGGTCCGCGTTTTGCGTCTCAGCCCAAAGGCCCCCCGAGGTAGCGATAGAATAGGGGTCAAAGTGGTGGAATGCAATAAGCCTATTGCGCTTGTCAAAGTGTGTGATACCGTTAGCGAAAGGCCCCCAACAGTTTGAAAGAAGATTCAAGATGGCTCTCTCAGCATCCACGCGCGCCTATGCGTTTTCGCTTTTGTCCTTTGGGTTTTTCTCCAGCCACGATGCGATCATCAAAGCGCTTGGAGTAGATTATTCTGTGTTCCAGATCATCTTTTTTTCCTCGCTGTTTGCCTTCATCCCGCTCACGGTGATGATGATGGCAGATAGGGACCTCGATAATTACCGCCCGCGGCATCCTTGGCTGATCGGAATGCGCACGGCGCTTTCACTGGTCGGGATGAGCTCGGCCTTTTATGCTTTTACGGTGTTGCCGCTTTCCGAGGTTTACGCGCTGCTCTTCATTACGCCACTACTGATTACCGCTTTTTCGGTGCCCCTGCTGGGCGAAGAGGTCGGGCTTCAACGCTGGCTCGCGGTGATTGTCGGGTTATGCGGTGTGCTGGTGGTATTGCGCCCAGGGATGCAAGCGCTGGAGGCAGGCCATTTTGCGGCGCTGGTGTCGGCGCTGACCAGTTCTCTGTCGGTTATTATTGTGCGTAAAATCGGCAATGAAGAGCGTAGCGCTGTGTTAATTCTGATCCCGATGATCTCGGGAATTTTGGTGATGGGGATGCTTTTACCGTCGGTGTATGTGCCGGTCGAACTCCCGGCACTCGGAGCGATGGCAGCCGTGGGACTGTTGGCAGTGGGGGCACAGATATCGGTGATAGCGGCTTATCGGGTGGCCCCTTCGGTGGCTTTGATTGCGCCGGTGCAATATACGCAAATTCTGTGGGCTACGGCATTTGGCATGTTGTTTTTTGACGAGTTCCCGGATGGCTGGGTGGCTGTGGGAGCCGCTATTATTATTGGTAGCGGGTTGTTTGTGGTCTGGCGCGAAAGCAAGCGTACAAAGCGGGGGCCGGTTCTGCGCATGGCCAACCCAAGGCCGGATTCGGGGCCATCTCCCAAGCCCAAAGGCGTGAAATAGGGGTTTTGTGCGGGCGGGGCTTGGGCTAGAACAAGGCAAAGGGAGTTTTGCTATGTCAATGAACAGCTTTGGCCACTTGTTTCGGGTCACCACGTGGGGCGAGAGCCACGGGCCAGCGCTGGGCGCAACGGTTGACGGCTGCCCGCCCAATGTGCCGGTCGATGAAGCTATGCTCCAGCAGTGGCTGGACAAGCGTAAGCCGGGGCAAAATAAATTTACCACCCAGCGGCAAGAGCCGGATGCGGTCGAGATCCTGTCCGGTGTTTTCGAGGGTAAAACTACCGGCACACCTGTGCAGCTGATGATCCGCAACACGGACCAGCGCTCGAAAGACTATGGCGAGATTTCCCAGAGCTTTCGGCCCGGACATGCGGATTACACCTATTTCACCAAATACGGCAACCGCGATTACCGTGGCGGCGGGCGGTCAAGCGCGCGCGAAACGGCAGCGCGTGTGGCGGCGGGCGGGCTGGCGCGCGCCGCCATCGCCGAGCTTGTGGCTGGTGTGGAAATCAAGGGCTATATGGTGCAGATGGGAGATCGTAAGATTAACCGGGAAGCCATGGATATGGCCGAGATTGAGCGCAACCCGTTTTGGGTGCCGGATGCGGCTGCCGCAGAGGCGTGGGCGGCGTACCTCGACGGTTTACGCAAGTCGCATAACTCGGTTGGGGCGATCATTGAGGTGGTCGCGAAGGGCGTGCCGGCAGGGCTCGGTGCGCCTGTCTATGCCAAACTGGATACCGATATTGCCGCCGCGATGATGTCGATCAATGCCGTGAAAGCGGTGGAAATTGGTGCGGGAATGAGTGCGGCTATGCTCACCGGAGTTGAAAACGCAGACGAAATGCGGATGGGCGAAAACGGGGTCGAGTTTGGTTCAAACCATGCCGGAGGGATTTTGGGCGGGATCAGCACGGGGCAGGAGATTGTCTGCCGGTTTGCCGTAAAACCGACTTCATCAATTTTGACGCCCCGAAAGACAGTCACAAAAGATGGCCAAGAGATCGAGCTGATCACCAAAGGGCGGCACGACCCTTGTGTCGGCATTCGTGCGGTACCGGTGGGTGAGGCGATGATGGCCTGTGTGATATTGGACCACTTGCTTTTACAACGTGGACAAGTTGGCGAAAATCAGGGCAAAATAGGCAGGTAAATGTTAGGGATTGAAGATATGGAATGGTACGTAGAACTTGCCGTGAATGTGGCTATCGCAGGCGCTATTCTGGTGTCGGCTTTTTGGCTTTCCGGTGTTGCCAAGCGGCAATTGGTGAAACTCGGGCTGAAATACGAAGAGCTGGACGACACGCTGTTCCTTTTTCTGGCCAGTTTGGCCAAATATGCCATTTTGGCAATTGCCATTGTATTTGTGCTGTCTCGTTTCGGCATCCAGACAACATCCCTCGTTGCACTGCTCGGTGCCGCGGGCTTGGCGATTGGGTTGGCGCTTCAGGGAACGCTTTCCAATCTTGCGGCGGGTGTCATGCTATTAGGCTTCCGCCCGTTCAAAATTGATGACTTTGTCGAGGTTGGCGGGTTTTCCGGCACCGTAAAGGCGATCACTTTATTTACCACCGAAATTGCAACATCCGATAATATTCAGGTCACCATTCCAAACGGTGACATCTGGGCATCCTCCATCAAGAATTACTCCTACTATGACCGCCGCCGCTGCGATATCGTGATCGGTGTTTCTTATGACACTGATCTGAAAAAGGCCGAGACCGCGCTGCGCAAGGTGATCGAGGCCGACGAGCGGGCCCTAAGCGATCCGGAGCCTTTTGTGAAAGTTACCAATCTGGGAGACAGCTCGGTTGATTTCACCCTACGCGTATGGGCCATGGCCGACGATTTCTGGAACATGAAACACGGGCTGCTTCGGGCGATCAAAGAGGAATTTGACCGCCAGAGCATTGATATCCCGTTCCCGACCTCGATCCAGATCGAGATTCCGGGAAAACCCGCTTAGCCTTATGCAGGCTTAAAAGTGAGGGCCAAGCCGTTGATGCAATGGCGCTTGCCGGTGGGTGCCGGACCATCGTTAAACACATGGCCCATATGGCCACCACAACGGCGGCAATGTTCCTCGGTGCGCACTCCAAAAAGGCTGCGGTCCCGCCGGAAGTTCACGTTCCCCTCGATAATGTCATAGAAGCTTGGCCAGCCTGTGCCACTGTCAAATTTGGTGGCGGATTCATAGAGCGGCAGGTCACAGCCTGCGCAATGATAGATGCCCGCGCGGTGCTCTTCGAGCAACGGGCTGCTTTCTCCGAGTAGTGAATTCGAGAATGGCCGTTCGGTATCTTCATTGCGAAGAACTGCGAATTGCGCAGGTGTTAAGCGGGTACGCCATTCTGCGTCGGTGTAATTGATTTCGAAAGTCTCGGTGGCTGCGTTTGTGCTAAAACCGAGGGAGGCGGCCCCTATGGCGGCGGCGGAAGAAGCAAAGAAAGTTCGGCGGGATATCATGGAAAGCTCCGGTAGAATTAAGATTATCCAGTATATAGGGGTAAAATACGTTTCATGTTTTCACATTATCTCGATTACGCGTGAGCGAGTGGGACCGTCACCACAAAAATAGCACCGTTACGGCTGTGAATCAGGTTCAGATCACCATCCAAGTTGCGCATGATCTCACGGCTAATCGGAAGGCCAAGGCCTGCGCTACCAGCCAGATTTGCTTCGGAAAGCCGGGTGAATTTCTCAAAAACCTTTTTGCGGTCAACCGGGGCGATCCCCGGTCCGTTATCGATTAAGCTTACTTCGGCCATGCCGCGGGAAAGCCCAATTTCGATATCGAGGATTGGATCTTCCCCACGCCCGTATTTCACGGCATTCGAAATCAGGTTGATAAAAACCTGCACGAGGCGGTCAAAATTGGCCTGAACCATTATTGGCGACTCGGGAAGCTGCATTTCAACTTTCACACCCGCCCCTTCGATCAAGGCTCCTGTCGCGCTCAGGGATTTTTGGATAGCTTCCTGAAGGGAAATGGATTCGATCTCCATCTGCCCGCGCCCGCTTTCCAGGTGGCTGAGGTCCAGTATTTCGTCAAGCAATCGCGTCAGGCGTTCACTTTCTTCCTGAATAATACCAAGGAACCGCTTGGCGTCATCCTGTGCGAGATTGTCGGTATCTCGCAAGATTTCGGAGAATGAGCGGATGGATGTCATCGGCGTTCGGAGTTCGTGACTGACCTGGGATAGGAACGCATCTTTTTGCGCGCCCATTTCCGTGAGCTGGGCGTTGGCGGCGCGGAGCTCCTGCGCGGTGTTTTCCAGCCGATGAGACTGGTTTTCGAGCTGTTGGGAATATTCCAGAATCTGCGCCGTTTCGTCCGCAATTTTCATCAGTTCGTCAACAGAAACAGTCCCCCCGCCGGCAATTTGAGACACCATCGCATGTGCTGAAGCGGCCCCGACAGAACCCGCGAGCTCACGCTCAAGCGTTTGCACCAGGTTGTCGGTGGCGTCTGGTAAGCCCCTCGGCTTGCCTTGTTGTTGGGCCATTTCGGTAAACAGGCGTTGGGCCGGGTCTGTGCCTAGGATGCGTTGGGCAAGGGTGAACAGGTCTTCGGAAGTTGCCGAACGTGAAACGAGGTAAGAGCCTGTGGATTTATCAAGCCTGAAAACATCAACAAACTGGCTGCTTTGAATCCGCTCCAGGGGGCGAGGTGTCGAGAATAAAGAGCCGAAAATAAATAGCACTATGTTGAAAGTCATCGACCAAAACAGGCTATGCACAAGCGGGTCGTAACCGCCTAAACCGAACAGCGCCTCGGGTTTGAGAAAGTCGATTCCAAAAGGGCCAATCTCGATAAGCGATTCCGAAAGGATGAAAGACCCTTCGAAGCTGGGTAAAAACAGGGTATAAGCCCAGATCGCAAAGCCTGCGACCAACCCAAACAATGCGCCGGTGCGGGTGGCCCCGCGCCAAAACAGACCGCCAAGAAGTGAAGGGATGATTTGAGCAGATCCCGCAAAGGCGATCAGCCCAATGGAAGCGAGCGCACCCGAGCCGCCTGTTAGCCGGAAATAGAGGTAGCCGAGGCCGAGAATCGCGGCGATCGAAAGGCGGCGGGACCGCAAAAGGATAGTTCGGACATCACCGCTCGTTTGGGTGGTCACATTGGCGAAGCGAAGCCAGAGCGGCATGATAATGTGGTTTGAAACCATTGTGGAAAGTGCGATAGCCGCGACGATGACCATTGAGGTCGCCGAAGAAAATCCACCAAGAAATGCAATCAGAGCCAGATTGTTTTGCCCTTGCGAGAGCGGCAAGCTCAGGACGTAAAGATCGGGGTTGGAGCCTTCGGGGAGCATTGCGTTACCGGCAATTGCGATCGGGAGCACAAACAGGCTCATCAGGAGCAAGTAGCCCGGAAAGGCCCAACTGGCCGTCGCGAGGTGGCGCTCCTCGGCATTTTCAACAACGATCACCTGAAACATGCGCGGCAGGGTCAGGATGGCCATCGCGGAAAGCATCGTCAGGGTGACCCAGCGCGCCGAAAAAATGTTTTCGCCGCGCAGCATTTCCGGTGGAGCTTTGGCAAATATTTCTGCAGGGCCTCCGCCGATACCCCAAACAACAAATATGCCGACCGAAAGAAGTGCCAAGAGCTTGACTATGGCCTCGATAGCGATGGCGGTTACTACCCCGTGGTGGCGCTCGTTGGCATCTACATTGCGAGTGCCAAATAATATGGTGAAAGCCGCCAGCCCCGCGGCCACCCAAAAGGCCGTAAGTTCAGCGCTGCTACCACTATTAAACACAGAAAAACTAAGGGTAATAGATTGCAATTGAAGCGCGATATAGGGGGTCGATCCGATCACTGCGAGCAGGGTCACAAGAACCGCAAGCGTGGTGCTCTTGCCATAGCGCGAAGAGATCAAGTCGGCGATCGACGTGATCCGCTGGGCGCGGCCAACCCGCAGGAGCTTGCGCAAGAGCCACCACCAGCCAATGAAGACCAGTGTCGGGCCCAGGTAAATGGTGACAAACTCAAAGCCGTTGCGGGCCGCCGAGCCCACCGCTCCATAAAAGGTCCAACCTGTGCAATAAACCGAGATCGAAAGCGTGTACACAAAGGGCGAGCGCAGCCAGCCTATCCGCCCGGCTTGCGCCCGTCGCTCAGCCCAAAAAGCGATCGTAAAGAGCAGCACCGCATAACCAAGGCTGGCTATGATCAGGGTGTTGAGCGTCAGCATCCTTCAGCCCTTGTCTAGGCGTCGGGCCAAAAAGCGGGCCAGAATGACCAAACCAAGCCAAACGCCAAAAATATAGACATAGATGAGCGGAAGGCCAAGAATTGAAACCGTACCCGTAAACATAGTTACCAGCGGGGAAACCAGCAGAAAGGCACCAAAAAGCGGCAAAAGGAGCGCACTGTCACGTAACTTTCGCTTCTTTGTGGTGGAAGTCGCAAGGTCAGTGCTGTTCATGCCAACAAGCCAAGAATATTGGATACGATTTCTTTGTTGGAAAATGGTTTTGTCATAAACAAATCTACGCCAATTTCTTCGGCAGTGAACCGGTCACGCGCCTGCCCTTTCGCGGTCAGAACCAGGACTTTAGGCATTGTTCCAGGCATTTCGTGCAGATCCCGCAAGATGTCAAATCCACTACGGTTTGGCAGCATAACGTCGAGAATTACAAGGTCCGGGAGCGTTGCCCGCACGGACTCTACGGCCATGTTCCCATCGGATTGAACCGCAACATCCAGTGCCTCGCGCTCTAGAAGAAAACGCAAAGACTCAACGATATTGGGCTCGTCTTCAACAATCAAAACGCGCTTGGCCAACCGGATCCTCCCTCCAATTTGACCGAGAGTAGCGCGACGACCAAAAAAAGCGCAAGGGGTTTGTTGACTTACGAAGAGCCGACCACCGCTTCTTCACCAAGGATTTGTGGTTCTGTGCGGGCCGCGCAATCACTGCGCGGGCATATCCGGCAGGTAATTCCGATAGGCTGCGCTGCACCCAATTCGGGAAGCCAGTCGGAAAACAGAGCCCGTTGTTCATAGTGGATGATCAACATGGCGGCGTTCAATTCCGATGGGCGACCAAACTCTGCCGCGCTTTGGGCTTCCGCTATCGCCAACCCGATAAACTTGTGTTGACCGGGGAGCTCCAGCAATGCTGCGACCGGGAGTTCGGGGGTAGAAAAAGACTGAAATAGCGGCCAGAGCGGGCATGCATTTCCGTGGCGCGGGAAAGCAAAATCCGCAATCGGGCGACGAAATAAGGCGCGGCCTGCGGCGTTGGAAATGATGAGCCCCATTGGCGGAGCCGCTGTTTGACCAGGGTCTTGATAAGCGAGGCGGCGAAAGGCCGTGTGGAGACTCGTTCCAAATGCCTGTGCAACCGCTGCCGGATTATAGTTTTTCCGGCGTGCCGTTTTAGAGAAATCGCTATGCGGTATTGCCAGCGCATCTTGCGCATAGCTTTGCAGAAATTCGGTCACCAACCGGTTTGTTTCTGGGTTATCCAGCCCCCCGTCTTCCGCCATAATTCTGTTGACCAGATAGGCTATTTCAATATTGCTGGCGGGTGCTTCTCCAAGGTTGTCGAGTTGCGGGAAGCTATAGTTATGGCGCTCCAAAAAGCTGTCTAGCTCTTCCTGAGGGGTTGCAATGCCCGCCTTCGGGTCGGCCTTTTTGTCAAAATACTTGACCAGAGATTGCGCCGAGTCCGTCAGGCGGCGGCTTTCCTCATGGATGATCGTATGAAAACGCGCCTGCTTTTCCGGCTCGATATCCTCAATATTTTCCAAAATATTTGAAGTTGAGCGGATGGCGGTAATGTTGGAGAGCATGCCGTGCAGGCTTTCGGCCAGAAAAGGGTCGTGGGTTAGCCGGTCAGACAGGGCGGTAATTGCCGCTTCCTGATCGCGCGTTTGCCGGTAAAGCGCGGCGATCATTCCAGCCCAACCGGGAAACCGCCCGGCCAATTCTTCGATTCCCACGACCTCGGCCCCGATGACGGGGTGATGGGCGGCGGCTTCGTGCAGGTCGCTGATTTTGGCCGAATCCACCCCGTCCGACAGGCTGCTCGCCGGAACATCAAGCACGCGGGCAATGGCCAATAACACTTTGCCGGCCACAGCCCTGCGGTTGTGTTCAATGAGGTTGAGATAGGATGCGGAGATGCCAGATTGCTCGGCAAGTGCTTTTTGCGTGAGTTTTGCCTTGCGCCTTTGCTCGCGAATACGGGTGCCGGAAAGTGATTTTCGCATGGGATTCCAAACCTTTGCCGCATTGCGGTGAAAAATAGTTTACAGAACGAGTGATCTTACAATCAACTATTTTACAAATTTACGCTGCAAACACAATAAGTTATTGCAAAGTTCACAAATCACCCGAAAATGAGGCTGCGGCATTATTGCCGGGCCGGTTCGCCGGTTAAACCGACACGAATGGGAGGAAATTCATGTCTAAACTAATAATGAACCGTCGCGGGTTGCTAAAGTCGGGTGCCGCAGTCGGCGCCGGCGTTGCACTGCCGACGATTTTTACGGCGTCCAGTGCGGCGGCGTATACCAATGAGCCAACTGGCGGCGCTGTAACCCTGGGCTTCAACGTTCCACAAACCGGTCCTTACGCTGACGAGGGTGCGGACGAACTTCGCGCCTATATGCTGGCTGTTAAGCACCTGAACGGTGAAGGCGACGGCGGGATGATGAACACATTCTCGTCCAAAGCGCTTCAGGGCAACGGTATTCTGGGTAAGAAGGTCGAATATGTGACCGGCGACACCCAAACCAAATCTGACGCGGCGCGGGCTTCGGCTCAGTCCATGATCCAGAAAGACGGCGCAGTGATGATCACTGGCGGCTCTTCTTCCGGTGTTGCGATTGCGGTTCAGGGTCTCTGCCAAGAGGCTGGCATTATCTTCATGGCGGGCTTGACCCACTCGAATGATACCACCGGTAAAGACAAAAAAGCCAACGGCTTCCGTCACTTCTTCAACGGTTACATGTCTGGCGCGGCACTTGCGCCTGTGCTGGCTGATATGTATGGCACCGATCGTGCGGCTTACCACCTGACAGCCGACTACACTTGGGGTTGGACCCAGCAGGAGTCGATTCAGGCGGCAACTGAGGCCAAAGGCTGGTCAACTGTTGCCAATGTTCTGACACCGCTGACCGCAACAGACTTCTCGTCTTATGTGGCTCCGGTTCTGAACTCCGGCGCTGACGTTCTGGTTCTGAACCACTACGGCGGTAACATGGTGAACTCGCTGACTTCGGCTGTTCAGTTCGGCTTGCGTGACAAAATGGTCAATGGCAAGAACTTCGAGATCGTTGTTCCGCTTTACTCGCGCCTGATGGCTCGTGGTGCTGGCGAAAACGTTAAAGGCATCTTTGGGTCTACCAACTGGCACTGGTCTTTGCAGGACGAAGGCTCGAAAGCCTTTGTTAAGAGCTTCGGCGAAGAGTATGGCTTCCCGCCATCGCAGGCTGCGCACACAACTTACTGTCAGACCCTGCTTTATGCGGATGCATGTGAGCGTGCAGGCACTTTCAACCCATGTGGTGTTGGCGAAGCTCTTGAAGGCTTTGACTTTGACGGTCTGGGCAATGGTCCTACGCACTACCGCGCAGAAGACCACCAGTGCTTCAAAGACGTGCTGGTTGTACGTGGTAAAGAGAACCCGACTTCCGAATTTGACCTTCTGGAAGTTGTGCAGGTTACGCCGCGTGCGCAGGTTGAATACGCTGTTGACCACCCGATGTTTGCGGGCGGTGCACTGGGTGCCTGTAACCCTGGCAGCTAAGTTTCCCCCTCGGGAAATCACTCCGGTCGCGCGTAGGCGCGGCCGGCTTTTCTGCAAATGAGCAGACCTTATTTCATGTAAAACGGAGCGGGCCGAACCATGGACGCCATCCTTCTGCAACTTCTTAACGGACTAGACAAAGGCAGCGCTTATGCGCTGATCGCTCTTGGCCTGACCCTGATTTTCGGCACGCTTGGCGTGGTCAACTTTGCCCACGGGGCCTTGTTTATGATCGGCGCTTTTATCGCGGTTTCCTTTTCCAAGCTCATGGAAATTTCCAAAATTACCATTGATCCGGACAAAGTGGATTTTCTTGGCAATCCGGCCAAGATCAAAACCCCTTATGTGATTGAGTGGTTCGGGAATTTCGGGCATTGGCTTGTCGAATGGTCGGTGCCTGTTTCGGTTCTTCTTGCCATTCCGATAATGATTCTGATCGGGATCATTATGGAGCGCGGGTTGATCAAACACTTTTATAATCGCCCACATGCAGACCAGATTCTGGTAACCTTCGGGCTGGCGATTGTGTTGCAAGAGACCATCAAATTGTTTTTCGGTGCCAACCCGATCCCGCAGTCATCACCTGACCTACTTAAAGGCTCGGTCGATTTCGGGGTTTTGGTCGGATTTGCTGAAAATACGATTATCTACCCGCTCTGGCGACTTGTGTACTTCTGTTTCTCAGCGGTTTTGATTGCGAGCGTATTTGCTTTCCTGCGTTTCACAACCTTTGGTATGGTGGTGCGCGCCGGGATGGAAGACCGCGAAACCGTGGGCTTATTGGGCATAAATATCGACCGGCGTTTTACCATTATGTTTGGCGTAGCGGCGGCTGTGGCCGGGACTGCTGGTGTTATGTATACCCCGATCAATCCACCAAATTACCACATGGGCATGGACTTTCTTGTGCTTAGTTTTGTGGTGGTTGTGGTTGGCGGCATGGGTAGCCTTCGCGGCGCCATTGCTGCAGGTTTTCTCCTTGGTATTATGGAGAGCTTCGCTTCGATGCCATTGATCAAAGATGCAATTGCCGCCATCGGCTTGCCGAGTATTGACCAAATTATCATCTATCTTGTGGCTGTTGTTGTTCTGCTTGTGCGTCCGCGCGGGTTGATGGGCAAAGCCGGCGTGATGGAGGAGTAAGAGATGAAACTTATGAACGACCGTACCCTTTTGATCATTTTTGCTGCCTTTGTATTGGCCGCACCGCTGATCTTTGCACCCACCGGCGCCGCTTATCCTGACTTGTTGCAACGTTTTGCGATCTACGGGATTTTTGCGATCGGTTTTAACATCCTGTTCGGCCTGACCGGCTATCTCTCCTTTGGTCACGCGGCCTTTCTGGGGGTTGGTTCTTATGCCTCTGTCTGGATGTTCAAACTGCTGACCATGAACATCATTCCGGCGTTGATACTGGCTGTTGTGATGGCCGGGCTGTTTTCGCTGATTATCGGCTACGTAAGCCTGCGGCGCTCGGGAATCTACTTCTCGATCCTGACTCTGGCTTTTGCGCAGATGAGCTATAACCTTGCTTACTCTGTGCTCACCCCGCTGACCAATGGCGAAACCGGCTTGCAGCTTCGGCTGGACGACCCGCGGTATCTTGACGGAGCCAGCGTTGAAGGTACGCTCCCCTCAACCAACCTCTTTGGGTTGGAGATGAAGGAAGTGTTCTGGAACCCGAACATCCTTGGGTATGATTTGCAATTTAACTACGGATACTACGTTTGCGCCGTGCTGTTGATCGCCTCATTCTATATCGCCATGCGCATTTTCCGCTCACCCTTCGGGCTGATGCTGCGTGCGGTGAAAACCAACCAGAACCGGCTAAGATATACCGGTATCAACACACGCCCCTACACGCTTACTGCTTTTGTAATCTCGGGCATGTTTGCCGGTTTGGCAGGAGGCTTGTTGGCCACAATGGACCCGTTGGCAGGTGCCGAGCGCATGCAGTGGACCGTTGGCGGTGAGGTGGTGCTGATGGTGGTTCTCGGCGGGATGGGCACGTTGATCGGGCCGATCCTCGGGGCCGTGTTTATCAAGTATTTTGAAAACATCTTCTCGAAAATCAACGAAGGCGTGCTGCACAGTTGGTTTGCTATAATGCCGGAATGGCTCGACAATACACTGGTTGCCATTGTCTCGCCGTTTGTTGGTAAAGGCTGGCATCTCACCCTCGGGGCGTTGTTCATGATTGTTGTGATCTTCCTGCCCGGTGGGCTGGTTGATGGCGCAAAACGCATCGGTGGCTGGATCACCGGTGCCAACCGGCGCAAAGCCAAAGCGGAGGCCGAGTAATGGGTATTCTTGAAGTCCAGAACGTCAACAAGCATTTTGGCGGCTTGCACGCGCTAAACAACGTGAATCTAGACGTTGAGCAAGGCTCGGTGCATGCATTGATCGGGCCAAATGGTGCCGGGAAGTCCACCTTCCTCAACTGCTTGATCGGCAAGCTCAAGCCGGACACGGGCAGCGTTAAGTTCAATGGCGAGCCAGTGCTTGGCAAAGCGCCACACGAGATCAACCAACTCGGCGTTTCACGGGTGTTTCAAACCCCCGAGATATTTGGCGAACTGAGTGTATTTGAAAACGTGATGATCCCTTGCCTGGCCCATCGGGATGGTGCCTTTAAGATCAACGCTTTTTCAATGGTGATGAAAGACAAGGAAATCCGTCAGAAGGCAGAGGATATTCTGGAAGACATGGGGATGAAGGACAAAATGAACCTTCACTCCGGTTCGCTTTCCCGCGGAGACAAGCGCCGCCTAGAGATGGCGATGTGCCTCGTGCAGGAGCCCAAGCTGCTTTTGCTCGACGAACCGACCGCCGGCATGGCGCGGGCCGATACCAATAACACCATCGATCTGCTCAAGCATATCGGGGAAACACGGGGTATCACCAAGGTAATTATCGAGCATGACATGCATGTTGTGTTTAGCCTGGCCACTACCATTTCAGTGCTGGCGCAGGGGGCGATTATCGCTGAAGGGCTACCTGAAGATATCAAAGGCCACCCGAAGGTGCGCGAAGCCTATCTTGGGGAGGCAGAGGTATGAACGACAATACACATACGCCGGTTTACATGTCTGTGCATGACATCCACGCTTATTATGGTGAAAGCTATATCGTGCAGGGTGTGTCGTTTAACATCCACGAAGGCGAGATTTTGGCGCTTCTGGGCCGCAACGGTGCCGGTAAAACCTCGACTTTGCGCAGCATTGCGCGGTTGGCCGACCCAATGCTCACCCATGGTGAAATCTGGCTCGACCACCAACCGATTCACGAAATGAAAAGCTACCAGGCTTCACAGGCGGGTATCGGACTGGTACCGGAAGATCGCCGAATTATTCCGGGCCTTTCGGTTGAGGAAAACCTGAAGCTTGCCCAGATTGCACCGCCTCATGGTTGGACAATCGACCGGATTTTTGAATTATTTCCGAGGCTCAAGGAGCGGCGCAAACAGGATGGCGTTACGCTCTCGGGCGGCGAACAGCAGATGTTGGCTATTGGCCGCGCTTTGGCGCGCGATTTGAAATTGCTGCTTCTGGACGAGCCTTATGAAGGCCTCGCCCCCGTAATTGTGCAGGAAATCGAGAAAACCTTGCTTGAGATCAAGGAACTAGGCATCACCACGATTATTGTTGAGCAGAACGCTGTTGCCGCACTCAAGCTCTCAGACAGGGCAGTGATTCTCGATACCGGCAACGTAGTTTTTGACGGCACAGCGCAAGAGGTGCTGGACAATGAGCAGCTTCGCGAAGATTATCTGGCTATCTAATTAGAAAACAGGATCAAGGTTATGACTGAAACGCACATTCATCCGCCATCGGACGAAACCATTGCGCGCGCGCATATTGATGAGGCAAAATACAAAGAAATGTATGCCGCCTCGATTGCTGATCCAGACGCTTTCTGGGGTGAGCAGGCACGCGAGCGGCTCGACTGGATCACGCCATTCACCAAGGTTAAAAACGCCAGCTTTGATTACGACAACCTGTCGATTAAATGGTTCGAAGACGGTGAGTTGAACGTGTGCGCCAACTGTGTTGACCGGCACCTGGAAACCCGTGGCGACCAGACAGCGATCATTTGGGAATCAGACGATCCAACCGTAGACAGCAAGGTGACCTATAACGAGCTATACGAAAAGGTTTCTCGCCTCGCCAATGTTTACAAAAACCTTGGTGTCGGCAAGGGCGACCGCGTTGTGCTCTATATGCCGATGATTCCGGAAGCCGCCTATGCGATGCTGGCTTGTGCGCGCATTGGCGCGGTGCATTCCATTGTTTTTGCCGGTTTCTCACCTGAAGCGTTGGGCTCGCGTATCGCTGATTCCGGCGCCAAGTTGGTTGTTACTGCCGATGAAGCGCCGCGCGGTGGGCGCAATACACCGCTCAAGGCCAACGTGGACAAAGCGCTCGAAATCTCGGGTGACGTAACCACGCTGGTGGTGGCCCGCACCGGTGCCGACACCGGTCTGAAGGACGGCCGCGACTTTGACTATGATGAGCATATGGCCAAAGCCGATGCCGAATGCGCGCCGGAACCGATGAACGTGGAAGATCCGCTGTTTATCCTTTATACCTCCGGCTCAACGGGCAAGCCAAAAGGTGTGGTGCACTCCACCGGCGGCTACCTGCTCTACGCCATGATGACCCATCAATACGTATTTGATTACCATGATGGTGATGTTTACTGGTGTACGGCCGATGTGGGCTGGGTGACTGGCCACAGCTACATTGTGTATGGCCCATTGGCCAATGGTGCGCAAACACTGATGTTTGAAGGCGTGCCGACTTACCCTGATGCGGGCCGATTTTGGCAGGTATGCGAAAAGCATAAGGTCAATATTTTCTATACTGCGCCAACCGCGATTCGGGCCCTGATGGGGCAAGGGGACGAGTTTGTGAACGGGTCTGACCTTTCCAGCCTTCGCACGCTAGGCTCGGTCGGTGAGCCGATCAACCCCGAAGCGTGGGAGTGGTATTATCACATAGTTGGCAAAACCAATTGTCCGATCGTGGATACGTGGTGGCAAACAGAAACCGGTGGCATCATGCTTACCCCGCTACCCGGGGCGACAACGTTGAAGCCCGGCTCGGCGACCTTCCCGTTCTTCGGGGTTGAGCCGATTATCCTTGATCCGCAAAGCGGTAAGGAGATTCATACAATGGAAGCCGAAGGCGTACTTTGCATGAAGGAAAGCTGGCCGGGGCAGATGCGCACCGTGTTTGGTGATCCGGCGCGCTTCAAATCTGCCTATTTCGCAGATTACAAGGGTTACTACTTTGCCGGTGACGGCTGCCGCCGTGACGCAGACGGGTATTACTGGATCACGGGCCGCGTGGACGATGTGATCAACGTATCCGGTCACCGTATGGGGACTGCCGAGGTCGAAAGTGCTTTGGTCGCACACCCGAAAGTGACTGAAGCCGCGGTTGTGGGGTATCCTCACGAGATTAAGGGGCAAGGTATTTACGCCTATGTAACGCTGAAGGCAGGCGAAGAATACACCGACGAACTCCGTACCGAACTCTCCAACTGGGTCCGCAAAGAGATCGGACCAATTGCCAAGCCTGATCTTATTCAGTGGGCCCCTGGCCTGCCAAAAACCCGCTCGGGCAAGATCATGCGCCGCATTCTGCGCAAGATCGCCGAGAATGATTACGGAACTTTGGGGGATACTTCCACGCTGGCGGACCCGTCGGTGGTGGAAGACCTGATCGAAAGCCGGATGAACCGCTAAGTTATGTTCAAAGGGTTTGAAAGCACGCGCATCCAAACCTCTGGCACCGAGATATTTTTGAAGCAGGGGGGGAGTGGTCCTCCCCTGCTTTTGCTTCATGGGTACCCGCAAACCCATGTGATCTGGCACAAAATGGCTCCGGCTTTGGCGGAGCGGTTCACGGTCATTGCCCCGGATCTGCGGGGATACGGTGATAGCGGAAAACCCGAAAGTGACGCGGCACACACCCCGTATTCCAAACGCGCCATGGCGCTCGATATGGTGGAGGTGATGGCGTCTTTAGGCTTTGAAAACTTCAGCATTGTCGGGCATGACCGCGGGGGTCGTGTAGCCCACCGCTTGGCCCGTGATTTTCCGAGCAAGGTGGAAAAACTCGCCGTGCTCGATATTGCGCCCACCCTTCACATGTATGAAAACACCGATATGCGCTTTGCAAGTGCCTATTATCATTGGTTTTTTCTGATCCAGCCTACCGGGCTTCCTGAACAAATGATCGGGGCCGACCCTGCCTATTATTTGGAGACCAAGCTCGCCGCTTGGGGGCGAACGGGAGATGCCATTACGCCCGAAGCCTATAAGGAGTATTTGCGCTGCTTTAGCAATCCGGCCACCATTCACGCCAGTTGCGAAGATTATCGGGCATCAGCGGGTATTGATCTGGAACATGACCGGTTGGACAGCGAAAAAATCGCCATGCCCATGTTGGCCCTGTGGGGAAAATCCGGGTTTGTGGGAGGCGCCTATGATGTGCTTGCGACATGGCGCGAAGTTGCTCATGATGTTCGCGGGCAGTCCGTTCCCGGCGGCCATTATCTGCCGGAAGAGGCGCCCAATGAAACACTAGGGGCCTTGCTGGCATTTTTATAGCCGGTGAAGGAACGGAAATACCCGCAGGTTAGGCAATTTTTTGCCAATCACTTTGTTAAAAAGGTGGATGCGCTTCCATAGGTCGCCGCTAACAAAATTGTCTTCTTTGTGACAGCCAACAATGAATCATTAATCATTTATTGATTCATTGCTGACAATTTGAGTAAATATGTGTAATAAACATCGGGTTACTAGTTAAACGGAGCGTTTTTATGAGAGTTTATGCCTTTATTTCAGCCGCAATTATTGTTGCAGGATGTAATTTGCCCATGGGGCGATTCGAAATTGATCCAACCGGTTCGACCACAAGTTTTGCTGTTCCCAACGTAATTAGCGGCAATTGCGGGGCTTCCGGGTTGCAAAATCTTTTGAACCAACCTGAAAGCGCGCTGGCGGGCGCAACTTTGCCTGAAAATACGCGGATCGTACGCACCGGTGTGGCCTTTACCAAAGATGCTGATCGTAGCCGTTTGAACATTGGTATTTCGGCCAACGACACAATTGTGCACGTGGCTTGCGGTTAATCTGGTTTGGCTGGGCCTGTCGGGTTCGGCCAAAATACTAAGCGCGCTATTGCGGAGCGGGCGGCGCCAATGTTAGAGTATCGGTAACACTTGTGTTTCACTATGTTACCGAAAGATTTCCTATGAACGACCGTCCCTCGAGCATTGATTATGAAGGCTTGCTTGCTTGCGCACGTGGCGAAATGTTTGGCCTTGGCAACCCGCAGCTTCCCCTGCCGCCCATGCTGATGATGGACCGGATCACCGAAATCTCAGCCGATGGTGGCAGCAATGGCCAAGGCCATGTGGTCGCGGAGCTGGATATTAACCCTGACCTTTGGTTTTTCCCCTGCCATTTTGTTGGCAATCCGATAATGCCTGGCTGCCTTGGCCTTGATGGCATGTGGCAGCTCACCGGTTTTAACCTTGGCTGGCGCGGGATGAAGGGCAAGGGCATGGCGATCGGCTCTGGGGATGTGAAATTCGCTGGCATGGTTACACCCAAAACCAAGCTGGTGCGCTATGAAATAGATTTCACCCGCGTGATTGACCGCCGCCTAAAGGTGGGCCGCGCCAATGGTAAAATGTTTGCAGACGGGGAATTGTGCTACGAAGTGACTGACCTTAAGGTTGGCCTCTCGCAAGACTAAGCCCTTAACACGGAAGGAACGCTGATGCGTCGAGTTGTTGTCACAGGCCTTGGGGTGGTATCCCCGATCGGGAATAGTGCTGATGAGGTTATGGCCGCGCTTAAGGCGGGTCGCTCGGGTATTACAGCCAATGAAGAGATGGTCGAGCGCGGGTTTCGGAGCCAAATTGCGGGCGCGCCCGATATCAATGTGGCTGAGCATATCGACAAACGTACCCTGCGCTTTATGGGGCGCGGTGCGGCTTATGCCTATATCGCCATGGGGCAGGCCATTGCGGATGCCGGGCTGGGCGAAGATGAAATCTCTAACCCCCGCACGGGATTGGTGGCTGGCTCCGGCGGGCCTTCGACTTCGTCCATGTTTGCGGCGCATCAGATCGTTCTGGAAAAGGGGTCGCCAAAGCGGATCGGGCCCTTTGCGGTGCCAAAATGTATGTCTTCAACGGTGTCGGCTAACCTTTCGACGGCTTATAAGATCAAAGGCATCAATTATTCGATCACTTCAGCCTGTTCGACCAGCCTGCACTGCATTGGAAACGCCGCCGAGCAGATTATGATGGGCAAGCAGGATGTGATGTTTGCCGGTGGTGGCGAAGAACTGGACTGGACGCTCTCTTGCCTGTTTGACGCAATGGGTGCGATGAGCAGCAAGTATAACGCGACCCCTGATAAAGCGAGCCGTGCTTTTGATGCCGGCCGAGATGGTTTTGTGATTGCCGGCGGGGGTGGCATGCTGGTGCTCGAAGAACTGGAGCACGCCAAAGTCCGCGGTGCTAAAATCTATGCCGAAGTCACTGGCTATGCCGCCACTTCTGATGGCCATGACATGGTAGCCCCTTCGGGTGAAGGCGGCGAGCGCGCCATGCGACTGGCGCTCGAGAGCCTGCCAGAAGGCCGAAAAGTTGGCTATATAAATGCGCATGGGACAAGCACACCTGTGGGCGATGTTGGTGAGGTTGAAGCGGTGCGCCGCGTGTTTGGCCAAGGCAGCACGCCGCCAATCAGTTCGACAAAATCCATGACGGGTCACTCGCAGGGGGCAACCGGAGCCCTGGAAGCCATTTTTTGCCTGCTGATGTTGGAGCATGATTTCATTGCGCCATCCATCAATGTGGAAACGCTGGATCCGGCGCTGGACCCCGCTGAAATTGCAACCGATCTGGTCGAAAACGCTGGCTTGGAAACCGTAATGACCAATAGCTTTGGCTTTGGCGGCACCAACGGCTCGATGCTGTTGAGCAAATTTGTGGAGTAATGGGTATGGCTGATTTGATGAAGGGGAAGCGCGGGCTGGTAATGGGCGTAGCCAATAATCGCTCAATCGCTTGGGGCATTGCGCAGGCACTTGCTAATGAAGGGGCCGAGTTGGCATTTACCTATCAAGGCGAGGCTTTTGGCAAAAGGGTGCGCCCGCTGGCAGAAAGCCTTGGTTCCAAACTGGTGCTCGATGCGGACGTTCAGAGTGAAGAGTCTCTGGATGCCGTATTTGCTGCGATCAAAGAAGAGTGGGGCGAGCTGGATTTTCTGGTTCACGCCATTGCCTATTCCGACAAGGAAGAGCTGAGTGGTCGCTTTATCGGCACAAGCCGCGCGAATTTTCTGAATTCGATGGATATTTCCTGCTTTAGCCTGATTGACGTTTCCCGTCGCGCAGCAAAGCTGATGAAAAAAGGTGGCTCAATCATCACGCTGACCTATTTTGGCTCCCAGCGGGTCATACCAAACTACAATGTGATGGGTGTCGCCAAAGCGGCACTGGAAAGCACGGTGCGCTATTTGGCCAGTGACCTCGGGCCTGACGGCATACGGGTCAACGCGGTGAGCCCCGGCCCGATGAAAACACTAGCCGGTGCCGCTATTGGCGGGGCGCGCAAGGTTTACCGCCACACCGAGGAAAACGCCCCGCTGCGCACAAATGCGACGCTGGAAAGCGTGGGCGGCACAGCGATGTTCCTCATGAGCGATTACGGCGCACATACTACCGGTGAAATTATATTTGTTGATGGCGGATATCACGCGCTCGGTATGGCGCAGGCAGAGAACCTGTAAAAGCAGGGCCGCCGCCGCCTTATCCGTTTCTTGGCAACACAAGAACCTGACCGACTTGCAGCAAGTTTGGTGACCTCAGAGTGTTGCGGTTCAAATCGTAAATTTCGTTGAACCGCAGCCGGTCCCGGAAAAGCGCATAAGCGATTTGGGCAAGGGAATCGCCTTGCCTAATTTCTATAACCCATTCCTCGCCAGTGACTTCAATGCGTGAGAGAATAGTCTGGGTTGCGGCATCTGCATTATTGGGAATAACGGGCCCTTGCAGCGTATTTTCAACATAACCTGGCAACACAGTAGCCGAAAGCTGCAAGCTCTCCGGCTGGGGTTGAGCTGGCGCTGCATTCAAAGCGGCAGCTTTTATGCCCTCCAGATCTTCAGCCATGACTGCCGCCACATCAACTGTTTTGGGTTGGGATTGCAAATAAAAGGCTTCTACAGAATTGAGGAGCTGAAGCGATTCGAATTTGCCATCACTTCCGTTGAGAGCTGTGGGCAGGTCGCCTCTACGGTTTTCCGCAACATAGTCTTTGAAAAAATCTGCAGTTTGCGTTGTGTTGTAGCCGCAACGGGTTCCGGCATCGATGAGACGCGCAACTTTTTGGCGTAGGTGGTCAATAGTTTCATCTTGATCGGGGGTGCCGCTATCAAGTTCATAGATAGCTGCAAGAGCTTGCGCAGAGTAGTGGGTAAGCCGACGAACATCGGTTTCAGACAACGCTGGATCTACGACCTGTGTATCTTCACCGCTGGATGACACAATCGTCCAGACGCTACCGCCGTTTTGCGACGCGTCTTGCGCGACTGTGGCTAGGGGAAACAAAAATGCGGCAGCGGAAATTATTCCAATTCTTGAAATGGACAAGCTATCAATCCTTCTTTAAAATCATTAGGCAAATGGTTACCAAACCGCTTTGAGACATTTTTGCTGTTCGTGTCAATTTGGCTCCAGCCAATTTAGCGACAATTTTGGCGATATATATATTTGCGGAATTGTGAAGGCTCGCCAGAGCGCCTTAGAGTTGAAATGCATATCTATTTAGGAGAATGCGATGCCCGTAACGACCTGCATTTTTGATGCTTACGGCACGTTGTTCGACGTGGCCGCCGCCGCACGAATTGCGGCCAAAGAACCGGGGCGGGAGGAATTTGCCGCCAAATGGCCGCAAATTGCCGCTGATTGGCGGAGCAAACAACTGCAATATACCTGGCTTAGGGCCGTGTCGGATACGCACATAGATTTCTGGAAAGTAACCCAGCACGGGCTGGATTATGCGCTAGAAGCCGCAGGTCTGAGCAGCCCTGAACTGCGCGAACGTTTGCTGTCTCTTTACTGGGAACTGTCGGCTTTTCCAGAAGTTCCAGCAATGTTGGCAGAGCTCAAAGCCGCAGGGCTTAGCACGGGAATCCTCTCCAATGGGTCTCCCGAAATGTTGAATGGCGCGGTAGAGTCAGCCGGGATCGGCGAGTTGCTTGATGCTGTTTTGAGCGTCGAGTCCATTGGCGTATTCAAGCCGCACGCTTCTGTTTACGCGATGGTCGAAGACCGTTTTGGCACCACGCCCGAGCAGGTGCTGTTTGTTTCGTCGAATGGCTGGGATGCTAGTTACGCAAGCCGCCACGGCTTTCAAACCGTTTGGGTAAACCGAGCGGGCGAACCGATGGACCGCCTCCCGTCCGACCCGCAATTCACCATGAGTGACCTAACCGGCATTCCCGAACTGGCGCGCACCCTATGAAACCATTTATCACAAGTGACGGCCTGACTCTGGATTACCGGATCGAGGGGACGGGCAAACCCTTGCTTTGCCTTCCGGGCCTAACCAGAGACCTTTATGATTTTGACGAGCTGGCAGTGGCCATGCGCGGTGAGGCGCAAATCATTCGGCTTTCCCAGCGCGGGCGGGGCCGCTCTGATTGGGCGGAGGGTTTTGAGAGCTACAACATCGTGCAGGAAGCGCGCGATGTGATCGAGTTTATGGATTTTCTTGGCCTCGAAAAGGCGACGGTCATCGGCACTTCTCGCGGCGGGTTTAACGCAATGATTTTGGCGGCAACCTCCCCGGAGAGACTGGCAGGCGTTCTGCTCAATGATATTGGGCCGGAACTGGCTGAAGATGGCATATCGAAAATTATGGAATATGTCGGCAAACCACCCGAAGCGCGAAATCAGGATGAGCTCGTGGCGGGTATGAAGGCCGACATGGGTGCTGATTTTCCCGATTTGAGTGAGGCCAAATGGATAGAACTGGCACAGCGCTGGTTTAGGGTTTCAAAAGAAGGTGTGGCGCTGAACTATGACCCCAACATAGGCAAAGCTATGCATGAACAAGCCAAGGGGGAAGCGCCCGACCTGTGGGGTCTATTCGACCTGATGGCNAATACACCACTTGCTTTACTGCGCGGGGCCAATTCGGACTTGTTNTCAGTAAACACAGCGGAACAAATGCGCGCCCGCCGACCGGATATGCAGTTTGCCGAAGTACCAAACCGCGGTCATATTCCGCTGTTGGACGAACCCGAGTCACTTGATATTATTCGCAAATTACTGGAGCTTACATGAGCACGCTTGAACTGATCCACGCCGCATACACCCGTATCAAACCGGTCGTTCGGCAAACGCCTTTGCTTTCCTCACCGTTTCTGGATGAGATCGCCGGACGCAAGCTGTTGGTGAAGTCCGAATGCCTCCAGCACACCGGCAGCTTCAAGTTTCGCGGGGCCTATTCGGCTTTGTCTGGGATGGAGGAAGCCAGCCGCAAGAAAGGCGTGATCGCCTATTCCTCTGGAAATCATGCGCAGGGGATTGCGCTTGCCGCCAAAATGCATGGCACGAGTTCGGTAATCATTATGCCCGCCGATGCACCTCGGTCAAAGATCGACAATACGAGAGCGCTCGGCGCTGAAGTGGTCCTCTATGATCGCGCCAGCGAAGACCGCGACGAGATCGGCGCACGGCTGAGTGCGGAGCGAGGGCTTACGCTGGTGCGCCCGTTTGATGAACCGCTGGTCATTGCAGGGCAGGCCTCCGTCGGGTTGGAAATAGCCGCGCAATGCGATGTCGCCGAGGGAGATGTGCTTATTCCGTGCGGCGGTGGTGGGCTCACCTCGGGCGTGGCGCTGGCGCTCTCGGAAGCGCGCCCCGGGCTGCGGGTGCGGCCAGTGGAGCCAGAAGAGTTTGACGATGCTACGCGATCGCTGGTTTCCGGCAATCGGGAGGAGAACGAAAGGCGGGACGGCTCGATCTGCGATGCCATTATTACCCCGAGGGTTGGAGAAATCACCTTTCCGCTGATGCAAAAATACTGCGGCAGCGGGCTGGTAGTAACAGAGGAGGAGGCCCTGCGCGCCATGGCGCATGCCTTTACCCGGCTAAAAATCGTTATTGAACCGGGCGGAGCGGTGGCGCTGGCTGCCGCGCTGTTTCACGGCGAAAAGCTGAATGGCGATACAGTGATCGTTGTGGCTTCGGGCGGCAATGTGGATGCAGAGATGTTCACCCGCGCGCTTAACCACGGCTGAACGCGCGGTAAGCCCCGCATTCTAGTCTTCTAGCTTGCGGGCTTCGTCGACCAGCATCACCGGAATGCCATTGCGGATTGGAAAGGCCAACCCCGCGCCCTTGGAGATCAACTCCTGATTGGCCGCGTCATATTTAAGCGTGGCGCGGGTAATCGGGCAAACAAGGGCCTCAAGCAGCTTGGGATTGGTTTTTCCGGATTCGCTCATGGCTGCATTACACCAGAATTAGGGAGGCAAGCTTACGGCGACCTGCCTGAGCCAGTTCCGATGGCGCACCAAGGCCTTCGAGCAGCTTGAGCAATTGCGCCTTTGCGGCACCATCGTTCCACTCGCGGTCACGTTTGAAGGCTTCCAGAAGTTCGTCAATCGCAGCCTCGTTGTCCCCTTCGGCAGCCAGCGCAATGGCCAGATCTAGGCGGGACTGGTGGTCGTCCGGGTTGGCCTCAACGGCTTTACGCAATTCGCCAACTTCGCCCGCGTCGGCGGCAGCTTCGGCCAGTTCGATCTGGGCGCGGGCTTTGGCGATGTCGGCATCATCTTCCGATCCTTCAGGTACGAGGGCCAAAACTTCACGGGCGCGTTCAACTTCGCCAAGCGCCAGATAGCTGCGCATCAGCCCGCCAAGGGCTTTCAGGTTGCCTTCTTCCTCGCCAATAATGGCGGTAAAGGTTTCAACGGCATCGTGCGCCTCGCCCGCTTCCAGCATCTGCTCGGCGGCCTCGATGGCTTCGTCCATGCCGGCGTCTTCCCCGCCCTGCATCGAGATCCGCTCGATAAAGGCGGCAATTTCAGCGGGGCCTTGCGCGCCCTGAAATCCGTCAACCGGCTGCCCGTCGACAAAGGCATATACCGTGGGGATCGACTGGATGCGGAGCTGCCCGGCGATGCCTTGGTTTTCGTCCACATTCACTTTGACCATCTTCACCTTGCCACCAGCCTTTTGCACAGCGGCTTCAAGGTTGGGGCCAAGCGATTTACACGGGCCACACCACGGCGCCCAGAAATCGACAATCACCGGCACCTCTTTAGAGGCTTCGACGACATCCGCCATAAAGCTGGCTTCGTTACTGTCTTTAATCAGGTCTTGGTTTGCGGTCAGGTCCATGGCGAACATCCTTTAGAATTAGGTTGCGCTATATTTGGGCCCAATTGGTGTGAGTTTCAAGCTGGTATGTTGTGCCAAAAAGTTCCATGGCACAACGATCACCAAAAATGTCAATACACTGTATGCGATTACGTTATAGTGGCACTGCCTTATACGCGATAATAAGTCCGGAAATAGTTAAAACTGTACCACTAACCCACTTCCATTCTTTCTTAAAGAAAAGCCAGATTTTGCGGGTTACCGTCGAGGTCCAATGCTTTTCCATGGTTCCACCAATAAACACGACCCCGCTATTTGGATCATTTTCATATGGAATATACTCACCATCCCACCAATCTATCACTCGCTTCCACACAATCGTTACCCTTTGTTTATCTATCCGTTTTTGAAACCCATTGATCCCGCTAGCAAATGGGATTCATGTAGGAGGATGTGCCTAAAATTTTCGGTTATATGAGAGGTTGTCAAGTTCAAGCTATTCTAAAGAAGCCCAAGCAACGCCCTATGCCGATTAAGAAAATCTGCCTTTACCCGCATAGGCGCGCGCAGCGGCAGCACCTCGTCCTCCACCCCCGCCAGTTTCGGTACTCCAAACAGCTTATCCGCCTCTTTCCTGTCAAACCCTGCAATCTGGATGGCTTCCAGCCAAGCTGAAATACGGTCTGCCCGTTTGATTTGTTTTTTGACCGAGTCCGGCACCTGCCCCGGCAGGCCAAAGCGGAGCAGCACGGCTTGCATCAGCCGGTCATCCAGCTCTTTGTAGCCCGGGCCAACAGCTGATTTGACTGGCGAGATCATATCTCCGATCACATATTCGGGGGCATCATGCAGCAGCGCCACCATGCGCCATTTGGCAGGCGCTTTCGGCGCTATCAGGCCGTAAATCCGCTCTACTAACAACGAATGTTCGGCCACCGAATAGGGAAACTCGCCCTTAGTCTGCCCGTTCCAGCGAGCCACAAAAGCCAGCCCGTGGGCGATGTCTTCAATCTCGATATCCAGCGGTGCGGGGTTCAAGAGGTCCAACCGGCGGCCGGAAAGCATGCGTTGGTAAGCGCGGGGGGGCATAGGGAACTCCGTTATAGTGCCGGTTGTGTATAGGATAGAATCCTGCTACTTGGCGAGGCGAAAACTTCCCAACCGTTCAGGAGCCACCGATGGCCGACTATATTGTAAAAGACATCAACCTTGCGGAATTTGGCCGTAAAGAGCTGGATATTGCCGAGACCGAAATGCCGGGCCTGATGGCGCTGCGCGAGGAATATGGCGAAAAGCAGCCCTTAAAGGGCGCACGCATCGTTGGCTCCCTGCATATGACCATTCAGACCGCAGCCCTTATGGAAACATTGGTGGCCTTGGGCGCTGATATCCGCTGGGCAAGCTGCAATATTTTCTCGACCCAAGACCATGCGGCAGCAGCCATGGCGGCGGCGGGCATTCCGGTTTTTGCCATTAAGGGTCAGTCGCTTGTAGAGCACTGGGACTATCTCGACCGCTCGTTCATGTTCCCTGAAGGGGCGAACCTGATTTTGGACGATGGTGGCGATGCCACACTTTATGTGCTGCTCGGCGCGCGTGTGGAAGCTGGCGAAACCAACCTGATTGAGGTGCCGACTTCTGAAGAAGAAGAGGCGATTTTTGCCCAGATCAAAAAGCGCATGGCGGCCAGCCCGGGCTGGTTCACCAAAACCCGCGAGGCGATTTTGGGTGTGTCTGAAGAAACCACTACCGGTGTGCACCGTCTTTATGAATTGTTTGAGCAGGGCCAGCTTCCCTTCCCGGCGATTAATGTAAATGACTCGGTGACCAAGTCGAAATTTGACAATAAATACGGCTGTAAAGAGAGCCTTGTAGACGGTATCCGCCGCGCGACCGACACCATGATGGCTGGTAAAACCGCCGTTGTGTGTGGCTATGGTGATGTGGGCAAAGGCTCGGCCGCCAGCTTGCGCGGTGCCGGTGCTCGCGTAAAGGTCACCGAGATTGATCCGATTTGCGCGCTCCAAGCCGCGATGGACGGTTTTGAGGTTGTGACCCTCGAAGACGCCGTTTCCACTGCTGATATCTTTGTAACCACAACCGGCAATAAAGACGTGATCCGCATCGAACACATGCGCGAAATGAAAGACATGGCGATTGTTGGCAACATTGGCCACTTTGATAACGAAATTCAGGTTGCGGCTCTGAAAAACCACAAATGGACCAATATCAAAGACCAAGTGGACATGATCGAAATGCCAAATGGCAACCGGATGATCCTGCTGTCGCAAGGTCGTTTGCTGAACCTTGGCAATGCCACAGGTCACCCATCCTTCGTGATGTCGGCCAGTTTTACCAATCAGGTTCTGGCTCAGATCGAACTTTGGGAAAATGAAGGCACGTATAAAAACGAAGTCTACATTCTGCCCAAGCATCTCGATGAAAAAGTGGCCCGCCTGCACCTTGATCGCATCGGTGTGAAGCTTTCAACGCTTTCTGACGAGCAGGCCAGCTATATTGGCGTGACGCCAGAGGGACCGTTCAAGCCCGAACACTACCGCTACTAAATGCGGATACTTGCCGTTCAAAGTGATGTGCCGTTTAGCAACGAGACCGGCAAGAGCATCCGCGATGCAGCAATTTTGGGAGCGCTCCGAGAACTCGGGGCGCTCACTTTGTTTGCGCTACGAGATTCCGGGCGCGACCGTGCTCCGGATTGGCTGGACATCTACCCGATTCCAGCCAGTACTCGAAGTATTTGGAAACGTAGCAATCCATTAAGGCCTCTATCCTACGTTTTTAGCGACGCCGAAAAACGGCAGCTTTCGGAAGCGATTGCGACCCTAAAGCCGGATTTCGCGGTGGTCGAGGGCGTGATGCTGCGCGATGCTTTGCCCATTTTGCAGGCCTCCGGGGTGCCTACGATTCTAGATATGCACAACATCGAATCAGAGCTTTTGGCTGCGCATTTAACTAACCGGCGAGACCGCTTCTGGCCCGGAAACTTTTTGCAGGAAGTGCTGCGCAAACCTGCCGCTCGCCGTGAAGACAAGTTGGCTGCGAAAAGTGCCGGCCTTGTCTGGACCTGTTCGCAAGCTGATGCCCTGAAAATTTCGGGAGCGCCTAAAGTTGTTCCTAATCCGGTGCCCGACCAGCGGGTGATGGACCTTCCCATCTTGTCGGAGCGTTACCTTAGCGGGTCAACCGTCTTTATCGGCCATCTCGGATATTTCCCGAACCAAGTTGCTTTGGCGACATTGTGCCGGAAAATCGCCCCGAATTTGCCCGAAGGGGCCACATTGCACGTGGCTGGGCGGTCTGTTTCGGCGCGGCAAAAGAAAATGATGGCGAATGCGTCGGTTGAGTTTCAGGGTTCGCCCGATGATCTACTGCCAATCCTTGCGGAGGCAGGCTATACCATCATGCCGCTAACCGTTGGAGGCGGAACCCGAATTAAAGCGATTGAGGCACTGGCGGCAGGCGTGGTAATTATCGCAACCGGGAAAGCGGTTGAGGGAATGGGGCTGGAAAACCGGTTTCATTATCTCAACGCGGAGACACCAAGCGAGGCGCTTTCATGCCTGAACGAGTGTTTAGAGAACCCGGAACTTCCGGTCTCGCTGGCAGAAAACGGGCGGGCGTTTGCGGAGGCGAATTTTGGTCAGGAAGCGATTGAATCCGCCGTGGCTGATGCCGTGAATTCGTTTATCAATCCTTAAAGTTTTAGCGCAGTTTTCCCTTTAATTCTAAGGGTTAAAGCGTTGCAAACCGGTGTCCGTCGCTCTAAATTGAAAACATGGCGTTCGGGAGAATCCCGGCAAGGTAACACCTTCGGCGCAGTAGCACCAACATCCTGTTATAATTTGATAAATTCTCTTGGCCGTGAGGTTGAGCGAGGCGTTAAACTTGAGAGTTTAGCGTGGGTGGACGGAGGAGTTGTTGCGCGAACAGCTCCTCCGACTTTTTTTAAAACAACCCCAAAACCAGCCCGATAATTGTGCAGCCGATGGTGACATATCCGCCATCTATCAGCGTGAGGGTGCGGGGTCTCATGCCATAAGCATAGGTGGTGACAATCCACGGCGTTGCCATAAAGGCACCAATGCCAAAGCCAGACATCGCACCTTTTACCGCCGTATCAATGCCGGCTTGCGCAAAGTTGTGTCGCATCATGCCGGCAACGACGATCAGCATAAGGGCGCTGATGATAAACGGTATCGGGTCTTTCCCAGCCCCGCCTTCAACCTGTTCTTTGGTGATTCCGCTGGCTTTCATCCAGGGTTTTGCCAGTGTCATATACCAAAAGGCACCAAAAGCGTAGGCAACGGCGGCGGCCACAAGTACAGCAACATATTCCATATTCACTCTCCCAGTTATTATAGCGCTTTCATTTAGGCCGTCATTCCCGGCAAAAATCAAGCTCTAGCCTTGGGTCGGCCAATGCCGGTGAAGATCGTCAATTACAAATGTATGGGTATGCGCGTGGCCT
>JGI24025J20009_10000307_pt1 | contig 37819 bp, 41 predicted proteins | sample Cruoilmetagenom3_FD_20009 | JGI IMG/M metagenome (IMG submission 20009) | reverse complement strand
CCGGATTTCTTGTTCATCTTCACTCCTTGACGGTTACGATGAACCAGAAATCCTCCGTTAGCTAAACCTCAAATCTGTCCCACGAGTGCTGACGTCAGACAATCGGCGCGCCGTCGTCATGGCTGACGCTGACTGTGGCTGGGCTATCGATGGGGATGGGGATGGGGATGGGGATGGGGATGATGATCTTCCTCATGGCGTCTGGCCTGTCGCTTGTTTTCGGCCTGATGGACGTGCTCAATTTCGGCCATTCGGCTTTCGTGTCCTTCGGGGCCTTCGTCGCCGCCTCGGTTCTGACAGCGCTGGCGATCATGGCCGCCATCGGGTTCGGCCTTGTGGCGGGCTGGTTCTTTGAACGGGTCATCATCAAGCCGGTCTACAAGGACCACCTGCGGCAAATCCTGATCACCATGGGCGCGCTGATCGTGGCCGAACAGATGATACTGGCGATCTGGGGCGGCGCGCCGATCACTGTGCTGCGCCCCGCGTTCCTAGAAGGTCGCTGCTGATCGGCGGTGCCTCTATCGACATCTACCGCGTCTTTGCCTTTTTCGTGGGGGCCGTCACATACGGGCTGCTTTACCTGCTTCTGAACCGCTCGCGTCTCGGTCTGCTGATCCGTGCAGGCGTCGAAAACCGCAAGATGGTCGATGCATTGGGCTTTCGCATCGACCGGTTGTTCATCGGGGTCTTCATGCTGGGATCTGCCCTTGCGGCCATGGGCGGCGCGATGTGGGCCGGATACGAGACGCTGATTTCCCCCGCCCTTGGCGCCGAAATGATGACCATCGTGTTCATCGTGGTGATCATCGCCGGGCTGGGGTCGATCCGCGGCACGCTTCCGTGTGCGCTGATGGTGGGGCTGGTGGGCAATTACGTGGGCTTTCTGGCCCCGAAAATGGCGCTGGCATCGAACATGATCCTGATGATGGCAATCCTGATGTGGCGGCCCTCCGGGCTGGCCCCGGCGGTGAAGTGAGGCTGACATGAACTCAAGAACCGGAACCCTCGCCGTTAAATCCGTGGTGGTGCTGATCGGCGCGCTGCTACTGTTCGCGCCCTTCCTGTTCCAGGATGTCCGCGCGATCGAAGTCGCCGCCCGCATCTGTATCTTCATCGTGCTGGTGGCCAGCTATGACCTGCTTTTGGGCTATACGGGAATCGTGTCCTTTGCCCACACCATGTTCTTCGGCTTTGGCGCGTATGGGGCTGCGATCTGCCTGAAACAGATGGGGCCGGGCTGGGATGCCGTGGCGCTCGGCACCCTTGCCGGGCTGGCCGTATCGGTCGTGATGGCGGTGCTGATCGGGCTTTTGTCGCTGCGGGTCAAAGCGATCTTTTTCGCGATGATCACGCTTGCCGCCGCAAGCGTTGTGATGGTGCTTGCCTCGCAACTCTCAAACCTGACAGGGGGCGAGGACGGGATCACCTATCGCGCGCCCGAACTGTTCAAGACCGCGAACAAGCTGATGACCGATGAAAACGGCAAAGTGCTGCGCATCGCGGGGGTCAAGATGAACGGCAAGCTGGCGGCGTATTACTTTGTTTTCGTCACATCTCTGGTGCTGTTCATCGGCTTGATGCGGGTCACCGCATCGCCGCTTGGCACCGTGCTGGAAGCGATCCGCGAGAACGAGACCAGGGCAGAGGCCATCAGCTATCGTGTCGTCGCCTACCGCACCTTCGTGTTCTGCCTTGCGGCCATGGTCGCCTCGCTGGCGGGGTCGGTCTATGTGGTCTGGCTGAAATACGCTGGGCCGGACACAGCGCTGAGTATCGCCATCATGATCGACATCCTGTTGATGGTGGTGATCGGCGGCATGGGCACGATCTGGGGCGCGGCGATTGGCGCGACGCTGATGGTCCTGGCGCAATATTACCTGCGCGACCTGATGGGTGCCGCGTCCGAGGCCGCCGCGCAAATCCCGCTGCTTCCCGAATTGCTGAACCCCGACAGGTGGCTGTTCTGGCTGGGCATCATCTTTATCCTGCTGGTCTGTTTCTTCCCCGCGGGCATCGCTGACACGTTGATGAAGAAAGGGGCCGCGAAATGAGCGGGCGTTCTGTGTTCCTGCCGCTGGATGGCCATGAAATTCACGTCACCGAATGGGGCGATCCGGCAGCGTCCGCCTTGGTGATGTGGCACGGGCTGGCCCGTACGGGGCGCGATTTCGACGAATTGGCGCGGGCGCTTTCAGACGCCTATTTCGTGATCTGCCCCGATACGATCGGGCGGGGGATGTCATCGTGGTCACGGCAACCGAATGCGGACTACGGCCCCTCGGCCTATGCCCGGACGGCGCTTGCCATGCTGGACCATTACGGAATTGATCGCGCCGCGTGGATCGGCACCTCGCTGGGTGGGTTGATCGGCATTCACTTGGCACAATCCGGCCGCCTGACAGGGCTGATCCTGAATGACATCGGCCCCGAAATCCCGGCAAAGGCCGTCGCGCGGATCATGGAATACGCCGGCACCCTGCCCGATTTCGCAACCATGGCCGAGGCGCGGGAATGGCTGCGTACGGTCTATACCCCCTTCGGCCCCGCGCCCGATGGCTTCTGGCAGCGTATGGTCGGAACCTCGGTCCGCAGGCGCGGCGACGGGCGGCTGACCCTGCATTACGACCCCGCGATCATCGCCGCCTTTCCGCATTTCGAAACCGAGATGCGGACATGGGACCAGATGGCGCGTATCACGCTGCCGGTCCATGTGCTTCGCGGGGCGCAATCCGACATCCTGCCCAAGGACATTGCCGACAGAATGATGGCCTTGCCCTGCGTCCGCTCGATCACCGAGAGCGAAGGCTGCGGCCACGCCCCCAGCCTTGCCCGCCCAGAAGACGCGCAACTGATCCGCGAACTGCTGTCCGGTTTCGACGCATAGCCAAGACTTGGCGTGACCATAGCGCCAAGCTGTGCTAACCCGATTCCATTAAAGCCGGAGGGATAGATGGACGGGTTTCTAGCAGCACTTTTTCTGGCCGCAGGGCTGACCGACATGGGGTTGAACCACTGCGGCAATGGCGGCTGCCTTGCGCAGCAAGACGCGCAATCGCGCATGTCGCTGTCATTCGGCGACGTGCAGTTCCAGGAAGATTCCATCGCCTCAGAGGCTTACGTCCGTTACGAATTGGGCCAGACACGCGGCCCGTTCCAACCGGCCCTTGGCCTGTCTGTCACCGATCAGGGCAGTGCATGGGTGGGTTTCGGCGCGCTGTGGACGCAAGAGCTTGGCCGCCACGCCTATGTCCAGTTGCACCTGATGCCCGGCCTTTATGCGCAGGGCAGCGGGCCTGACCTGGGTCATGCGATTGAAATCCGGTCCGGTGCGGAAATAGGTTACATCGCCTCGAACGGTGTGCGCTTTGGTGCGTCCTATGACCACCGTTCCAATTCCGAACTGGACGCCGTCAACCCGGGGCTTGAGACGATCCAGTTCCGCGTGTCGGTGCCGCTGAAGTAACTATTCCGGCAGGACTTTTCCGGGGTTCATGATCCCTTTGGGGTCAAGCGCCGCCTTGATCGCCTTCATCGTGCGCACTGCCACGGGGTTCTTGCGCCGGGCCATGGATGACAATTTCGACGTGCCTATCCCGTGTTCGGCGGAAAAACTGCCACCAAGGGAAATCACGACATCCTCGACCGTTTCCATGATCCGGTCATGGACCGCCGGGTCGTCATTGCCCGCCCAAACTGCGTAATGCACGTTGCCATCGCCAAGGTGGGCGACAGACACGTCTTCGGCCCCCGCATCGACCTGCGGCAGCTTTTCCCCCATGATTTCAAGGAAGGTCGCGACCTTGTCCAGCGGCACGGCGATATCGTTGTTGACCAGCGGCAGCTTGGACAGGATCACCTCGGCGGCGGCCTCGCGGCGGGCCCACATCTCGGCCCGCTGCGCGCCCGATTGGGCGACCACGGCATCCAGCACCAGCCTGTCTTGGAACAGCCCTTCCAGCACGGTTTCCAGATGTCGCGCCAATGGGGTCTGGCCGCTGTCATCCTCGGTGCAATCGGCGGCGGATGCGCTGGCCACCTCGACCAGAATGTTCACGTCATAATCGGCGTCAAACGGCGGTTTGCCACCTTTGATCCGCTGGTGATGGGCGATGTAGTTGCGCGGCATGTATTCGAATGCCTCGACCTTTCCGCCCGTTGCCTCTTGCAGACGGTTCAGCAATTCCAAAGCGTCAGACAGCGAAGGCGCGGCGACCATCGCCGTGCCATAGGCCAACGGTTTGGGATGCAGTTTCAGAACAGCTGCGGTGATGATACCAAGCGTCCCCTCGGCCCCGATCATCAGGTGGCGCAGGTTGTAGCCCGAATTGTCCTTGTGCAGTTCCGACATGATATCCAGCACCTCGCCATCGGGCAGGACGACCTCCAACCCCAGGCACAGATCGCGGGTATTGCCATAGCGCAGCACGTTGGACCCGCCCGCATTGGTGGACAGGAAACCGCCCGCCATGGCCGACCCCTTTGCACCAAAGGTCAGCGGGAAAATCATGCCCTGCTCTTCCGCCGCTTCCTGAATGGTCTGAAGGATCACGCCTGCCTCGACAATGGCGATACGCGCATCGGGGCGGATGTCGCGGATGCGATTCATCCGGTCCACCGACAGCATCAGCGCGCCATCGGCGCGAGTGCCGCCCGCCAGCCCGGTATTGCCCGACACTGGAACCACCGGCATTCCAGCCTCATGGGCCAGTTTCATCACCGCCGAAACTTCGGCAGTCGATGCGGGGCGCACCACGGCCAGTGGGGTGAACTGGTATTGACCCGTCCAATCATGGCTCCATTTTTCGGCATCCTTGCCTTGCAGCACGTATTCGGGGCCCAGAATAGCTTGCAACTTGTAGATCATCGGCCTCTCCTCAATTGGGCTGACTGTGCTTCCCGCCTGTGGCAAGTGCAAGTCTGGACAAGCGCTTGGGGCGGGCTATTTTACCTTGTATCGTCATCCGAGGAGCCATCGGCAATGCAAATGACCCACCCCTTCCGCCGCATCGCGCAGCTTTTCGTTCTTGTGGCCGGACTGTGTGCCATGGCCCTGCCCGCCACCGCAGCCGATCGTGATATTTTCGAAGCGATCGAGGGCGGCACGCTGGACCTGACAGCATGGCGCGGGCAACCCGTGCTGGTGGTCAACACTGCCTCGCGCTGTGGTTTCACCCCGCAATATGACGAATTGCAGGCACTTTATGACACCTACAAGGATCGCGGGCTGGTGGTGCTGGCCGTGCCCTCGCAGGATTTCAAGCAAGAGCTGTCAAGCGACAAGGCGGTCGCCGAGTTTTGTGAGCTGAATTTCAACCTGACCCTGCCGATGACCACGATCACCCATGTGAAAGGCCCCGATGCGCACCCGTTTTACAAATGGGTCGCCGCGCAGACCGGGTTCGTTCCGGGGTGGAATTTCAACAAGGTTCTGATCGGGCCGGATGGGCGTGTGCAGGGCTATTGGGGATCGCCAGTGAAACCTATGTCCGGTGCCATCACCCGCCCGATTGAAACGCTGCTGGCCAAGGGTTAATCGCTAAAGCCCGCCGATTTCCTTGATCAAATCCACGACCTGGTCCACGCCCTTGCCATGGCGCAGGGCGGCAAAGACAAACGGCAAGTCGCCGCGCATCCGCTTGGCGTCGCAGTCCATCACCTCCAGCGAAGCACCCACATGCGGGGCCAGATCGGTCTTGTTGATGATCAGGATGTCAGATTTCGTGATGGCAGGCCCGCCCTTGCGGGGAATTTCCTCTCCGGCGGCGGTGTCGATCACGTAAAGGGTGATATCCGCCAGTTCCGGGCTGAAAGTAGCGGACAGGTTGTCGCCGCCGGATTCAATCAGCACGACCTCGATATCCGGGTGGCGTTTTTGCATTTCGGCCACGGCGGCCAGATTGATCGAGGCATCCTCGCGGATCGCCGTATGCGGGCAGCCGCCGGTTTCCACCCCGATCACGCGGTCCTGCGGCAGGACCTGCATCCGCATCAGCGCCTCGGCGTCCTCTTGCGTGTAGATATCATTGGTGATCGCACCGATGGAAAAATCGGCGGACATGGCGCGGCACAGGGCGGCGGTCAGCGTGGTCTTGCCCGCGCCGACGGGACCGCCGATGCCGATACGAAGAGGGCCGTTGGGGGATGTCATGAACGGAATAGCCTTGTGTATTGGGTTTCGTGTTTCATCGCAGCGATATCGCCAAGGATGCAACAACCGCCAAGGTCGTCCAGCGTTTGACCGGCGGTTTGCATGGCGATGGTTTGGCACAGCGGTGCCAGACCGGCGAGGGTCGATTGCCCTTCGGTTTGTCCCAGCGGCACCAGACGGATCGCGGCGGATGTCAGGTTGGCGGCAAAGCCGTGCAGATACATCGGCAGGGTCTGCGCCAGTGGCACATCCAGCAACCGCGCCGCTGCGCCCACGGCCACCGGATAGCACAGCCCGTTCAGCGCGGCCCCATGGGTGGCCGCGACTGTCCTGCAAAAGGCATCGCCCTGAAATTGGGTTTCCATCAGCCTTTCGCGGCTGGCGGCGAATGCGCGGGCGGTGGCGTCGATATCTGCCATCTCGTCCAGTGTGGCGCGATAGGCCGAGGCCAGCAGGATGGCATCGTTGCGCCCCGCGCCATGTTGCAGGATGTCGCCGATCCATGTGGCGAAACTGCCCGCGTTGGTCACATCGCCGGCCTCGACCGCCCATTCAAGCCCGTGCGAATAGCTGAACGCACCGACCGGATAGGCCGGTGACAGCCATTGCATGAGGGTCAGAAGCGCGGCGGTGTCAGGCATGGTCATGATGGTGGTCGTGGTGATGGTTTTGGCTGTGATCATGTTCATGGCCATGTGCATCCCCGTGGGAATGGCCATGGGTGCGCCCGTGCCCATATGCACCGCCCTCAGGGGTGAAGGGTTCCGTCACCTCGGTCACATCCGCGCCCAGCTTGTCCAGCATGTCGCGCAACACCTTGTCGCGCTGAATCAGCAGGCGGGCAGGTTCGATCTGGCAGGGGGTGTGGCGGTTGCCGATATGCCACGCCAGCCGAACCAGATCATCACCGGTGATCGCGAGCAGCGCCTCCTCTGCGGCGCGGACCTCGACCATGCCACCGGTTTTCAACTCGAACGCATCCCCATCATCGACAGAGGACGTCTGCGCCAGATCGACCAGCAACTTTGCCCCCGCTTCGGTGGTCAGAACGCGGCGGCGCAGAAACCGTTCGTCATAGCTGAGCAGCAGGTAATCCACGGCTCCTTGCCAGTGACCCTTGCGGTGAAAGTTATAGCTTTTTGCGGTCATTTCGCGCCCTCCAAACGAATCAAGGCCGCGCCCCCGAATACGGGGATGCGGCCTTGTGATAACGATACGGTCCGGGCCGAACGGCCCGCGCGGATCAGATTGCGTAGACGTCGCGGAAAACGTGGCGCGCGATATCCTCGCGGCGCAGGCCCATATCGGCCAGTTGCTTGTCGTCCATCGCGTGCAGCGTGTTGAGAGCCTTCATGCGCGGCGAGTTTTCGGCCATGGACACCAGCCCACGAAAGAACTTGTCGAATGCGCGCGCAAAGAACGACTCGGCTGCGTGTTCTGCGGATGCATTTATAAATGCCATTGGAAAACCTCCCTAAGATGTCGAGGTCTCCCCTCTTTCCCACAGCATAGCTGCGCTGCAGCATTTCCACAAATGCTGCATCTGCATAACCGCCCGTCGTACGGCGCAAGGGTGCTTGATCTGTTAACATCTCGTTCAGAACATGAAGTAGCGTTGCGCCATGGGCAGCACTTCTGCCGGGGCGCAGGTCAGCAATTCGCCGTTCGCGCGAACCTCGTAAGTTTCGGGGTTCACGTCTATTTTCGGCGTGGCATTGTTCAGGATCAGGTCGGATTTGCCAATATTGCGCGTGTTCTTCACCGCCAAGGTCTGTTTCGCCAACCCAAGCTGCTTGCCGATCCCGTCCGCGTGGGCCGCTTCGGACACGAAGACCACGGCGGAATGTTCCACCGCGCGGCCCATGGCCCCGAACATGGGCCGCGAATAGACCGGCTGCGGCGTGGGGATCGACGCATTCGGATCGCCCATCTGCGCACAAACGATGGACCCGCCCATCAGCACCATTTCCGGTTTCACGCCAAAGAACGCAGGCGACCACAGCACCAGATCGGCGCGTTTGCCTTCGGTAATGGACCCGATTTCATGGGAAACCCCATGCGCAATTGCCGGATTAATCGTGTATTTCGCGATATAGCGCCTAACGCGGAAATTGTCGTTGTCTCCGGTTTCTTCCGAAAGCCGCCCGCGCTGTTTCTTCATCTTGTCGGCGGTCTGCCATGTGCGGATCAGCACCTCGCCCACGCGGCCCATGGCCTGACTGTCGGAGGCAATGATCGAAAACGCGCCCATGTCGTGCAGGATATCCTCGGCGGCGATGGTTTCGCGCCGGATGCGGGATTCGGCGAACGCCACGTCCTCGGGGATGGATTTGTCCAGATGGTGACAGACCATCAGCATATCCAGATGTTCTTCCAGCGTGTTGACGGTGAAAGGCCGCGTCGGATTGGTCGAGGACGGCAAGACGTGCTCCTCGCCGCAGATTTTAATAATATCAGGCGCATGGCCGCCCCCCGCGCCCTCGGTATGAAAAGCGTGGATGGTGCGGCCCTTCATGGCCTTGACTGTATGTTCGACAAAACCGGATTCGTTCAACGTGTCGGTATGGATCATCACCTGCACGTCCATGTCATCGGCCACGGACAGGCAGTTATCAATCGTCGCGGGGGTGGTGCCCCAATCCTCATGCAGTTTCAAACTGCACGCGCCTGCCTTGACCATTTCCACCAATGCATCGGGGCGCGAGGCATTGCCCTTGCCCGCAAAGCCGATGTTCATCGGCACGCCATCGACGGCCTGCATCATGCGGCCAATGTGCCACGGGCCGGGGGTGCAGGTAGTGGCCAGCGTGCCATGGGCGGGGCCAGTACCGCCGCCCAGCATGGTGGTCAGGCCGGAATGCAGTGCATCCTCGATCTGTTGCGGGCAGATGAAATGGATATGGCTGTCGAAACCGCCCGCGGTCAGGATCTTGCCCTCGCCGGCAATCGCCTCGGTTCCCGGGCCGACAATGATATCGACGCCCGGTTGCGTGTCGGGGTTGCCCGCCTTGCCGATCTTGTGAATGCGCCCGCCGCGCAGGCCGACATCGGCCTTGTAGATACCGGAATGGTCCACGATCAGCGCATTGGTGATGACCGTGTCCACCGCCCCTTCGGCCCGTGTCGCCTGTGACTGGCCCATCCCGTCGCGGATCACCTTGCCACCGCCGAACTTGACCTCTTCGCCATAGGACATGGCGTTCTTGCCCGCCCCGCCGGATGCGCCGCCGGATCGTTCCGCGATCAGGTCGCGCTCTACCTCGATGATCAGGTCGGTATCGGCAAGGCGCAGGCGATCGCCCACGGTGGGGCCATACATGGCAGCATAGTCATTGCGGGAAATGCGGGCGGGCATCGGGCTCTCCTATTTCGGCAGTTTGAGGCTGCGCTTGGTCAGGCGGCAGGCATTGGCGCGGGTGGCCTGACGGATCGGCTTGAACGAGGCCGCCAGCACGCGCTCGGCGTTGTGGCCCTTCATCGCGGCCTCCATCGCGGCATTGGCAGCCTTGCCATAGGCAGCGGTTTTTTCCGTCACCATGCGGGTGTTTTCATGGGGCGTGACGGACCACATGCCGCCCATCCCCAACATCCGCATCCAGATCACGGCCGAGGATTCGGCGGCGATCATGCCAAGGGTCATCTGGGTATGCAGCAGTTGCGGCAGGCTGGACAGGCGAAACGGCATCTACAGCTTCCCCATGATTTTCTGGTTGAAGCCGTAAACTTCGCGCTTGCCAGACAGGGGGATCAGTTGCACCTCGCGCCGCTGCCCCGGCTCGAACCGCACGGCGGTGCCGGCGGCAATATCCAACCGCATTCCGCGCGCGGCACCGCGGTCGAAATCCAGCGCCGGGTTGGTTTCGAAGAAATGGTAATGGCTGCCCACCTGAACGGGCCGGTCGCCGGTGTTGGCCACCATCAGGGTGATCGCCTCGCGGTCGGGGTTCAACACCAGCTCCCCCTCGGCGGGGAACAGCTCTCCGGGGATCATCTTTGCATCCACGCGATCAGACCCGCCGTGCCAATGGCCAGCGAACCGGCCAGAAGCGGCACCCAGGACGAGCTGTCGGCATGGGGATGCAAATGCAGGCCGGAATGCGCGAAAGCAGGGTTGGCAAGCAGGGCAAGGGAAAGGGAAAGGGAAAGGGGTGCAAGGGCTTTCATCGGGGTCTCCTATCGGATCGGGTTGTGAACGGTGACAAGCTTGGTGCCATCGGGAAAGGTCGCCTCGACCTGCACCTCGTGGATCATTTCGGGCACGCCTTCCATGCATTGGTCACGGGTGATGACCTGCGCACCGGCCTGCATCATGTCGGCCACGCTGCGCCCGTCGCGCGCGCCTTCGACCACGGCATCGGTGATCAGGGCGATTGCCTCGGGGTGGTTCAGCTTGACGCCACGGGCAAGGCGCTTGCGGGCGACCTCGGCGGCCATGGCGATCAGCAGCTTGTCTTTTTCACGGGGGGTCAGTTGCATGTCAGATGGTCCATGTTCGGGGAAGTTTCGAGCCGCGCAAAAGTTCCAGCGCGGGTATAAGGGTCTTGCGCAGCACATAGCTGTCGGCAGCCACGGCGCGCAGGACCACCAGATCGGGCCGCGCAAGGGACACCGCCGCAGGCAGCGCATCGGTCAAGGCGCGGAGGGGTTCAAGATAAGCCTCGGCATCGGGGCCAGCATAGGCGGCAAGGGCCATCGCCCCGGCCCCGTTCAGGGTGGCGCGCCCCGACAGCGCGGGCAGGCTGGCGCTGTCCAGCCGCGTGGCATCGGCCCACAGCAACCTGCCGCCTCGCCGCAGGCTGACGCGGTCGTCCAGGTGCAGCGTTTTGACCTGCTCGCCCATGGCCGCGCGGCCCAGCACCAGCGCCTCGACCATCAGGAAACGGGCGGTTTCGGCCAGATCAACCTCCAGCAGCCGCTCCAGCGCGGCGCTGTCGAACAGGATGGTTTCCTGAGGCAGCCAGTCCAGCCGCGCGCCTGCATCCACCGTCAGCCGGTTGGTCACGCGTCCCAGATGGCCGGGCTGCGCGGCATAAATACGTTCGGCGGCCTGGCTGGTTAGGGTCAGATGGCTGCCCGCCTGGGCGCGCGCGGCGACGGACAGGCGGTCGCCCCCCGTCACCCCGCCCGAACTGTTCAGCAATACCGCCTGGAAATCGCGACCCGTGTTGGGGAACAACACTTTCATACAGCCCGACTGGCGCAAATCGCGCAGCCGCGTGCGGCCGTCATGGTGGGCCGACAGCATCACCTCGCCGCGCGCCCTTGGCTGCGTTTCCGCCACTGTTATGTCTGCCGCTGAAGTGATGGCCGCCCCCATGTCTTGCTTTCCAACAAAAGGCCGATCCCCCCGGCATGATCAAGACCGCGCGGCGCGTCCACCTGCCGGTCAGGGTGCAATTTTGCCTTTTGGCGCGCCGCAACGCTCATTTATTGGGCAATTTCCGAATTCCCCACAGGCGAAGCGCCCGATCCCGCAACGCGCATTTCGACACATCGGAAAACACACTGCACGGAAACCGGATTTTCCCGCGCATTTCCTGCTTGACCCGACCGGATTGATCCCCTAAGTCGCCTCCACCGTGGCGGAGTAGCTCAGTTGGTTAGAGCAGCGGAATCATAATCCGCGTGTCGGGGGTTCAAGTCCCTCCTCCGCTACCAAATTTCCCAATAATGTAGATGGTTGCGCGCCCGCACCGATCCTATTGGCCCTTCACGGTGTCATAGGGCAATCATCAAAAACGGATTTCCTGCGCGACCGCGCAAAAGGTGGCATCGGAATCATACGTGGCAATGTTAGAATCCGTGCGCCGGATAAAACATGAGAACCTGGGCGCGCTGCCCATGAACTGCCATTCGCGGTTCTGAAAGCTGATGCCAATGCCGATTGTGTTATCGCGGCGGGTCGTGCCGAATATCGGATCGACCGCGTCATAGACACGGTACCCCAGTTCCGTGTGGGCACCCAAGGTGGCGTTCTGGCCAACCGCCCACGCGGCCCCCAGCGACAGCACACCTCCCTTGTATTGCCTGCTTTCTTTCTTGGGGTTGCCGCGGCTGAGAAGGGTAAAGCCAAGGCGGTAATCCGCGTGATCCCCCAGCGGCCCCTGATAAACGGCACCGGTTCGCAAATCCCATCCCCGCGGGTCATCCTCGCCATCGAAAAGACGGCGCTTGGCCCGGAACGTGTAGCTAAGTGCGTGGCGCAGTTTCAGCGCCACATGGTGATTCACGTTCAGGCCGAAGGCCCGGAAACTGGGCAATGTTCCCAAGTCGTAATGGGTCCGTTGAAGATAGGGACGGATCACGGTCTTGCCCAGCGCGTGTTCGCGTTTCCAATTCAATCCGACGCGGGCCATGATGCGGCGCAATTCTTGCCCCGTGAAAATATCGCGGTTCAATGCCGCCTCGATCCCAAGGCTGTTGGCGTCGTCCAGGTCGAAACTGTATTTCACCTTTCCACCCATCCGAAAGAACGACCCTGCATGCCCTTCGCCCTCGTCCGAGGGCAAGTTGCCGTGGCTGTTACCGCCGCCATGATCCCCGCCCCCCAGATGCGAGCCGGAATGATGCTGTTCGATATCCGTTGAATAGAGATAGCCAAGGATCAGTTCATACGTCACCGGGCTGTGTTCCTTGGGGTGGATGCCGCTTTGCATGGTCGCGCCGCGCAGCGCGCCGGGCACGGTCAGCGCATCACCGCCAAGCCGGACCTGGGTCTGCTTACGCTCTTGATCGCGGTCCTGGTCCTGCTCTTGGTGACGGTCGCGGTCCTGATCGTGATCATGCGCCTGATCGTTGGCGCGGCTGCGCTCTGTCGCATGGCAGCTGGTGCAGATCGCGGTATCCGCCGTAATCGGCGGGTGCTTCGCCGGCATGGAAGAAGCCGTGTGACAGGCCGTGCAATTTTCGCCCCGCTCAGGTGTTGCCATCGCGGCACCAGCCATCAGCAGCACAAGAACAGCCGCCGCAGCGAACAAGCAGCGCCGCATGGCCCCGTCACAACTTTGGAATGTCATTCGAACCGTCCTTTTCGGGTCGTATCAACAGGGGCGCGACAAGGGACAACCGTCATCAGGGCACCGTGAAATCGAAATCATGGCAGGTTGCACAAAAGTTATCAGAAGGCTCGTGCTGCATGTGGCACAGCGAACATTCCGCATAGGGCGCACCGTGGGGCGAGTCATGGGGGTTGGCATCGGGCAGACCGGCGGTTGCTTCGGCCAATGCCGCCAGATCACCGTGGCAATCGGTGCAGACATCCATGTCCGGTTCAGCCTTGGGGTCCGCATCGCCATGGCAGGCGGCGCATTCGACCCCGGCCATATAGTGCCCATGATCAAGGTTCAGCGCCGCCGCAATCGACATCGGGCCATCGGGCGCATGGCAGGCCTCGCATTTCTCAAGCGACATGCCCGCGGTTGGCATGTGCCCGTCTGGCAGGATCGCCATATCGCTGTGGCACGTGACGCAGGGCGCTTCGGATGCATGGGCTGCTACGGCAGTAGCCGCCTTGGCTGCGCTATCCGGTACGGCGGCGTCACCGGACGCTTTGCTGCTAGTTTGGCCACCGTCATCGGAGGCACCGGAACCGCCGGAATGCCGGGTCGCCTGAGACTGCTTGCGCAGGCGCTTTTGTTCCTTGCCCGTGACCTGAACAAGGCAGGCCCCATCCGCACAGCCCAAAAGGGCAGGCCGCGCCGTATCGGGCGGCAAGGCCGAGGATTTTGCCGGGTGGCAGGCGGCGCAATCGTCCGGCGTCATGTTCTTGATCGGTATATGGGTTCCGGGCATCGCGTCAGCCTTGACGTGGCAGCCCACGCAATCACCACCGAACGCGGGGCTTGCCACTGCACGGTCAGCCATGCCTACAAACCATCCGGCCACAACCAGACCGAATGCAAGAAATGTTGAAACAGCTTTCATGAAATATGCCCCTTGGCGGAAGGTCAGGAAAACGATGTGCCGCGCAAGGCAACCCCTGCGCGGCACCTTATCGGTTCGCTTCAGCCCCAGTCGGCCTCGGCCGCAGCGTTCTGACCTGCGATCCGCCCGAAGGTCAGGCAATCGGCATATGCGCAAGACCCCAACCGCGACGCGCCATGCACACCGCCCGCCGCTTCGCCGGCAACATAAAGACCCACGATCGGCGCGCCGGTTTTCACATCCAGCGCCTGCGCTTTTTCATTGATCCCACAGCCCCCCATGGTGTGGTGGATCTTGGGTGACAGCCGCACGGCATAAAACGGCGGCTTGCCGATCTTACCAATGTTCTTGGGCATGTAGCGGCCCATTTCCGCATCATCGCCCTTGTCCACACCGGCGTTGAAGGCCTCGACCGTGGATTTCAACTCATCCAGCGGGATATCGAAATCTTCGACCATCTCCTCAAGGCTTTGGTATTCACGCAGAACGCCGGCCTTTTTCATCTTGCCGCGGTTATCCGTGGGCCGGCCCGTGGTCCCCTTGGCATAGCCTTCGGAATCCGAGAAGGCGATACAGGGGTTGCCCGTTTTCAAGATGGCATCGGCCCGGGTTTTGCGATCTGCCAGTTCATTCACGAACCGCTTGCCGGTCTTCGTGTCCACCCACAGCCCGTAAGAGGCCGTGATCCCCTGCACGAAATGCGGGGCCATACCAAAGCCGCGTTCGTCCGGGCTGGTCCACGGGCCAAGCTGAATCCACGATGGCTGGATCAGCATACAACCTATATCCAGCGCCTCGCGCAGCGCTTCTGCGGTTGCGCCGGGCTGGTTGGTGGTGTCCAGCCCTTCGCCCAGACGGGGATCTTGCATCTCGCGGAACGCCGGATCGTTGCCGAAACCGCCAGTCGCCATGACCACGGCGCGCTTGGCCTTGATCGTTTTGGGCGTGCCGCTTTCCATATCGGGATGCTTGAATTTTTCATGCACCAGCACGCCTTTGACGCGGCCTTCACCGTCGCGGATAAGGCGTTTCAGCAGGGTGCGGGTTCGCGGCTCGACCCCCATTTCCTTCAGCTTGTCCAGTTGCGGCACCACGATGCCCGACCCGCTTGCGGCGGACAGCGCATAGGAACGCGGCACCGCATGGCCACCCATATGGGCCAGCCCGCGATACTCGACACCCAACTCATCGATCGTCCATTGCACCGTTTCCACCGATTTCTCGGCCACGGTGCGCGCCAGTTTCGGATGGTTCAGATACAGACCGGCCTTGAGCATGTCGTCATACAGGCTGTCCACGGAATCCTCGATCCCTTGTTCGGCCTGCAACGGGGAACCGGCAGCCGCGATCACACCGCCACTGATGATCGAATTGCCGCCGGGCGTGCGCATCTTTTCCAAAAGGGCCACGGTGGCACCGGCCTTCTTCGCTTCGTAGGCAGCCGCAAGGCCGGCAAACCCCGTGCCGACGACGATCACATCGACCTCTTCATCCCATGTTTCGGGCACATCAAGCGGGGCCGATTGCGCGGCGCCGCCCATTGCCAGCGATGCGCCCGCAGCAGCGCCTGCCCCCAGCAAAGCACGCCGTGTAACCTGATGAATGGATTGCGGTTTATCGTTGGATTCCATTGTCAAATTCTCCAGAATAAAGATTGAAAGCTACTCGAACATGGCGGGCCAAAATCTGGCGCGCGACCCTCACTTTTCAACACTCCAATTATATTCTTCGGCCCAAATCCGTTTCTTGATCAAAGTCAAGAAACGCGAAAGGAGGGGGGAACGGCGCGGGCGCACGGCATATTTCCGCCTGATCCGGCACAGCCGGCGATGCGCTTTTTGTCGCTGCATGGCTCGCAGCAGCCCCTGCGCGGCCATGGGCAAAACAAGTTGGTGGAAAAAACAAAAGGCGCCACTGAGGCGCCTTGTTTATTGGTCGGGCTGAGAGGATTCGAACCTCCGACCCCCTGCTCCCGAAGCAGGTGCGCTACCAGGCTGCGCTACAGCCCGACCGTATGCGCGCGGGTTAAAGAATGCGCGCGGCTTTGGCAAGGGCTAAACGCGCGGCTTGCTGCGCCTGAGCAGCGGGGAAATGCGGAAACTGGCCGCGGTGGACCCGCGCGAGCGGGTGCGCAGAACCGGCGTATTCTTGGACCGCCCCCCGCGACTTTCACGGAACACGATATAAAGCCCCGAAGCGATGATAATTCCTGTGCCGATCATCGTCATGCGGTCCAGCTGATCACCGAACAGCAGCGCGCCGAACAGGCTGGCCCAGATGATCTGCGAATATTGCATGGGGGCGACAATGGCCGCCTCGGAATGGCGATAGGCGGCGATCAGCAGCAGCCCCGCCACGAATCCCAGAACCGACAAGGCCCCCAGCCCGCCCAGGTGCAGCAGGGGCATCGGTTTATATACCAGCGGCAACAGCACCGCCATGACCACGAAATTCGCCGCCAGCGGATACAGCAGCACCACGACGGGGCGCTCCTCGCGGCCGATCTTGCGGATGATGATCGCCGCCGTGCCGGAGAACAGCGCCGCGGCAAGAGCGGCCGTATGGCCAAGGGTTAACGCCTGCGCACCGGGTTGCAGCACCACCAGCACGCCGGCCAGCCCCACGGCCACAGCGGCCCAACGGTGCCCGCCCACACGTTCTTTCAAAATCGGGATCGACAGCACCGTGATGATCAACGGCATGGCGAACAGAATCGCATAGGTTTGCGCCAGTGGCAGCGCCGAAAAAGCATAGAACGCACAGGACGACGCCACCACTGAACAAAAGGTGCGCAGCGCGATCCACCACGGATGCACGGGGCGCAGATTGCCCATCGTGGCGTCGCGTATCAACATGAACGTCACCAGCGGAAAGCTGAACAGCGATGCGAAAAAGATGATCTGAAAGGGTGAATAACTGGCCCCCAGCAGCTTGATGATCACATCGTGGCTGGCATAGAGGGCAAAGGCCATCAGGCCGAACAGCGCGCCTTTCATGTTGGTGGCTTTCTGCGTTGGAGGGGGCCGCGCAGCGGCGACACATCTCGACACAATCAAAAACGGCACCCACCGACAAGGGTGGATGCCGTTCAAATGCGAATTGGTGCAGGCCCGGTCAGGCCCGCGCTGAAATCACAGGCTGGCGTCCAGTGCCGCCACGATCGCATCGCCCATCTGCGCGGTGGTGACGGGGGTCACGCCCTCTTCGCCCAGCAGGTCCGCAGTGCGCTTGCCATCGGCCAGCACTTTTTCCACGGCCTGTTCAAGGCGATCCGCCTCGGTTCCCATGTCGAAGGAATAGCGCAGCGCCATCGCAAAGCTGAGGACGCAGGCAATCGGGTTGGCCTTGCCCTGACCCGCGATATCGGGGGCAGACCCGTGGACAGGTTCATACAGCGCCTTCGGGCGACCGTTCGCCATGGGCGCACCAAGGCTGGCCGAGGGCAGCATGCCCAAAGAGCCGGTCAGCATCGCCGCCGCATCGGACAGCAGATCGCCGAACAGGTTGTCAGTCACGATCACGTCGAACTGTTTGGGCCAGCGGCACAGCTGCATCGCGCCGGCGTCGGCATACATATGCGACAGTTCCACGTCGGCATATTCCGCCTCGTGGACCTCGGTCACGACCTGGCGCCACAGAATGCCCGATTCCATCACGTTGGCCTTCTCCATCGAGCAGACCTTGTTGCCGCGCTTGCGGGCCAGCTCGAACGCGGACCGTGCCACACGGGCGATCTCGGACTCGGTGTAGCGTTGGGTGTTGATGCCCACACGCTCGTTGCCCTCTTCAAAAATGCCGCGCGGCTCGCCGAAGTAGATGCCGCTGGTCAGTTCGCGCACGATCATGATGTCCAGACCGGCGACCACGTCCTTTTTCAACGACGAGAAATCGGCCAGCGCATCAAAGCACTGCGCGGGGCGCAGGTTGGCATAAAGATCCATTTCCTTGCGCAGACGCAGCAGGCCACGTTCAGGTTTGACGGAGAAATCCAGGTCATCATATTTCGGGCCGCCCACGGCACCCAGCAGAACCGCGTCCACTTCCTGTGCCTTGGCCATGGTGTCATCATGCAGCGGCGTGCCGTGCTTGTCATAGGCGCAACCGCCCACCAGATCCTCGGACACGTCGAAAGAGATGTCGCGCTTGGTGCCATACCAGTCGATGACCTTGCGGACCTCGGCCATGACTTCGGGGCCGATGCCGTCACCGGCGAGGATAAGAAGCGAGGGGTTCGTCATGTTTCAGGTGTCCTTGCTGCGGATTTCATTTGCCAAGCGGGGTAGCGATTAGCGCGGGGAAGATCAAGAAACAAAGGGGGCAAGTCCGGCGGCCAGCGCATCCCAAACGGCCCGAATACGGGGCGTGGCGCGCATCGCCTGCGGCGCGGTCAGCCAGACGGGCAGCGGCGGGATGTCCAAGCCAAGGTTGATTTCCTCGACCTGAGGGTCGCGGGCGATCATCTGCACCTGCCCGAACCCGATGCCGCAACCCGCGCGGACCAGTTCCAGATATGTCACCTGATCGTCGCAGCGGGTGGTGAACCAGTCGCGGGTTGCCGGAATGCCACCCTGCTGCATGGCGCGGATCATCAGGTCGCTTCGGTCATAACCGACCATATCGTGATCTTGCAGATCCCGCACGCTGCGCGGCCTGCCCTTCCGGTCAAGATAGCTGCACGCGGCGAATGCGGTCAGGCGGATGTCACCCAGATGCCTGGCCACCAGTTCCAGTTGCCTGGGGCGGAACATACGTATGGCGATGTCCGCCTCGCGGAACAGCAGGTTCTCGGCGGCGTCCGAGGGGTCAAGCTCGATCGCAATGCCCGGTTCGGTGAATCGCAGCCCCGCGATGATCGGCGGCAACAGGTACAGCGCGACCACATGGCTGGCGGTGATGCGCACCGGCCCTTCCAGCGCCTGCTGGCGGCCCGCTGCGGTCAGTTCCATCTGGTGCAGCGCGGCGCGCATCGCCCTTGCATGTGGCAGCATCTCGGCCCCGGCGTCGGTCAGGGACAGGCCACGCGGCTGGCGGACGAACAGCGCAACGCCAAGCCTGTCTTCGATCTGTTTCACCTGCCGGCCAAGCGTTGGCTGACTGGCCCCCAGCCGCCGCGCCGCCTCGGACAAAGAGCCGCCCTCGGCCACCGCAAGGAAAGCCTGAACCAGGGACCAATCAAGAGAGTTCAGCGCATGTGCCATTCAAAAATGAATATCATACCGCCAATTTTCGGCAATTCTTATTCGCAAGAGAATACTCCAATCTTTCCCCAGTCAATGACCCAGGAGAGAGAGAGAGAGAGAGAGAGAGAGAGAGAGAGAGATCATGACCAAGACAGTATTGATACTGGGCGCAACCGGGCGGTTTGGCCGCCACAGCGCCACGGCATTCGAGGCGGCGGGCTGGACCGTCCACCGCTTTGACCGGGCAAAGGATGACCTGCACCGCGCAATGCAAGGCGCGGATGTGACCGTGAACGCCATGCACCCCGGTGGCTACCACCTTTGGCAGGCCGAGATGCTTCCGCTTCATGCGAGGGTGATCGCGGCGGCCAAGGACGCCGGCACCACGCTGATCCTGCCGGGAAATGTCTATGTGTTCGGGCCGCAAACGGGTTTCCCCTAGGCTGCAAACAGCCCGCATCTGGCGCAAAATCCTCTGGGCCGCCTGCGGATCAAGGTCGAGCAGATGTATCGCGACTCGGGCCTGCCGGTGATCTTGCTGCGCTGCGGTGATTTCATCGACACGCAAAAGACGATGAACTGGTTCGAGGCATTCATCACCAAGCCGCTGAACAAGCCGCTGAACAAGGGGCTGAACAAGGGGCGGATCGACTATCCCGGCGATCTGGAAGTGCCGCACGCATGGGCCTATCTGCCCGATGCCGCCCGCGCGGCGGTGATGCTGGCCGAACGGCGCGAAAGCCTTGCCGGTTTCGCGGACATCCCTTTCGAAGGGTTCACCCTGTCGGGCCGCCAGATGGCCGACGACATCGGACGCGCCACGGGCAAGCAGGTCACGGCCAGCAGGTATCGGTGGTGGCAATTGCGCTTAGTGCAGCCCTTCATGCCCGTGATTGGCGGGCTGTTCGAAATGCGCTACCTTTGGTCCCTGCCGCAACAACTGGACGGCGCGGAGTTGGCAAAATTACTGCCCGATTTCACCCCCACCCCGCCAAGGGAAGCATTGCGGCAGGCCTTGGCCTATCGCACGGGCGGGGCGGCGACAGGCGCGGCGATTTTAGCGTGATCGACCTCCAGATCGACCCAGACCAGACGGTGGCGGCTTGCGGCCTCTGCCGTTTTGGCCATGGGATCATCCGGCGCGGGCCAGAACACACCGGCATTGACCGTGCGCAAATCACGGGATGGCAGGATGTAATCGACCCGCAGGTTGCCCGGCACGGGATCGTCCCAATCCACCGTGTCCAGCGCCGGATCGCCCTTGTGATCAGCATTGGCATGGGCCGCGCCACTGCCGCGCGGGGCGGGGTCTTGCAGGCGGGGATGATGCAGCAACGCCAACAGCGCCTCGCGCCGCGCCTCGCCATCGGCGGGGTCGGCATTGGCACCACCGATCACGATCACCGGCCCTTCGGGGGCATCGCCCAGGTTACCATTCAGATATTCCAGCCACAGCCGCGCCTCGTCCCGGTTTCTAAGGCCGTTGCGATCCTCTGGCCCGTCGAAAACCGGCGGTGTCGCATGCCATGCTAGCAGGGAAATCGTGACATCGCCCAGCCGCACCGGCACCACCCAATGCCCGACCGAGGACAAGCGCTGCGCATCTGCCGCCGCCTTGGCGGTGATCACCTTACCGGTCACGGGCGGCGGTTCGGCCCATGGCTGCCCGGCCCATTTCAAGGTGCTGAAATCCTGCACGCCCTGATCGGGCAACGGGTAGCGTGACAGAATCGCCATGCCCCCATCGCCGTTGAACCGGCCATAGCCTTGGGCATCGCGCGCCTCGCCCAAACGGCCATTGCCATCCATATCAAGGCCAGTGGCCATGCCCGCATTGGGCCTGCGCGCGAACATATAAGGATAGTCCTGACCGAAATCCGCCAGCCGGTCGCGCAGCGCGGTCAGCGCCACCAGGTCATGGTCGTAATCAATGTCCATAAGTAATATCACATCCGGCGCGGTGCGGGATATGACGGTCAACGCCGCCTCGATCTGGGTGTCTTTGCCGCTGCGTATATCGCGCAGCAGCAACCCCGGCCCCTTACGGCTGAAACCCGCGTTCCACGCGGCAACGCGCAACGGGTCCGCCATCGCCACGGGGACCAAGCCGCACACCAAGAAAAGAAGAAGGATCAGGCGGTTTGCAAGCCCTGCTCGGCCTCGGCCGCGGCATAGGCGCGGCGGCGCTTCTGCTCGATCATCTCGGCAATGCGGGCCAATGCGACACCGCGCATCATCATGCTGGCAGGAACGAAAGCCCATATACTTACCGTCCAGATCAGGGTCTGAGAATTCTCCATCGCGCCCAGATCGACGTAAGCGCCAAGCGCCTTGATCAGAGCTGGAACAAGGAATGGCAGAAGAAACCCTAAAACAACGTTAACACGCGCATCCTTTTGCAACCGTGCAACCACGTCGCCACCGGCGGTCGGGTCGAACAGGGGCAGGTTGATCCAGACGTTGAACGCCCCGTTGCGCGTCGGCCAGTTCAGCATCCGCACCACCATGGTGAAGCCGAAGATCAGCACGATGGACAGGAAATAGGCCGTGCCCGCGGCAACGCGCGCCTGCGGCACGACACCGGCCGCGCCGCTGTCCGTCATGGTCAACAGCAACAATCGAACCGGCGAATAGGGGAAATCCAGTGCATGTCCGATGATCGTGGTCAGGGAAGCGCAGATATCGGTCATCTGCGACGGGCTGGACCCGTTGCGAAATGCCATGGTCAGACCGAACACCGTTGCCAGAACAGCGGCAAACCGCATCCGGTTGTAGGGTGGCGCATAGCGGAACTCGAGATAGCTGGGATAGGCGCTGTTGTATTCGAAGAAAACAAGCAAGGCAGCCAGCATCGCGACCAGCAACGCGAATTGCGTGCTGTCCGTGCCGACTTCCGGCAGCAGCAATGCCGGTATCACCAGCAAAAGCGCCACTAGAAACGCGCGCACCACTGCGCTTGTCAGTTTTCCGATCACTGTTCGATCCCTTCAAACTGGCCGGGTGCGATGCGTTGCCGCCCCCTGTTTCCAACTTGATCCCGCTCTTTATGGCGGTATGCCTCATTCTTGCCCAATTTCTGCCTTCTTTCGTCGGATGCCTCAAGCTTTGGTTAAGAAAGACCAAAGGATTGGGGCGATTTCGTGGACAGACTGGTGCGGGATTGCATCATTAGCCGCATTGAAAAAAGGCATCGGATCAAGAACATACCATATCTTGTGTGAGGCTGGGGCAGGCCAACCACGAACCACTAAAGGTTGTTTCAAACTTTAGGGGCGATATTAACCAATTGACCCTGCGGCAAGAAAAAGGGCCGCCAGAAGATGTCTGGCGGCCCCTTCAGAAAATTTCCGGCGCGGGATCAGACCCAGGGACGTTCCTGCGCGGCCTTCTCTTCAAAGGACTGGATCGCGTCGGCCTTGGCCATGGTCAGGCCGATGTCGTCCAGACCTTCAAGCAGGCAATGCTTTTTGAACGAGTCCAGTTCAAAGTGGAACACCTCGCCGTCCGAGGTGGTTACGGTCTGTGCCTCAAGGTCCACGATCATGCGCGCGTTGGAGCCTTTTTCCGTGTCCTTCATCAGCACGTCCACGGCCTCTTGCGGCAGCACGATGGGCAGGATGCCGTTCTTGAAGCAGTTGTTGTAGAAGATGTCGGCGAACGAGGTCGAGATGACCGATTTGATGCCGAAATCCGTCAGTGCCCAAGGCGCGTGTTCGCGCGACGAGCCGCAACCGAAGTTGTCGCCCGCCACAAGAATTTGCGCCTCGCGGTATTGCGGTTTGTTCAGCACGAAATCGGGCTTTTCCGACCCGTCACGCTCATAGCGCATTTCGTCGAACAGGTTCACACCCAAGCCCGAGCGTTTGATCGTCTTCAAGAAAATCTTGGGGATGATCATGTCGGTGTCGATATTGACCAGCGGCATGGGCGCCGCAATGCCGGTGAGTTTTTCGAACTTTTCCATTGTCGCGGCTCCTTAAGCGTTTTCGGTCATCAACTCTCGCACGTCGGTCAGGTGACCGGTCAGTGCGGCGGCGGCGGCCATGGCGGGAGACACAAGGTGTGTGCGGCCCTTATAGCCCTGACGCCCCTCGAAGTTGCGGTTCGAGGTAGAGGCGCAACGCTCCCCTTCGGACAGCTGGTCGGGGTTCATGGCAAGACACATGGAACAGCCCGCAAGACGCCATTCGAAACCGGCATCCTTGAAAATGTCGGCAAGGCCTTCTTCCTCGGCCTGTGCGCGCACAAGGCCCGAACCGGGCACGACCATGGCACGCATGCCTTCCTTGATCTTCTTGCCCTTCACGATATCCGCCGCGGCGCGCAAATCTTCGATGCGACCGTTGGTGCAAGACCCGATGAACACGGTGTCGATCTGGATATCGGTCAGTTTCTGACCAGGAGTAAGGCCCATGTATTCGATGGCGCGCTTGGCCGCATCGACCTTGCCGCCCTTGAAGGATTCAGGTGCGGGCACGGTGGCGGAAATCGGCAGCACGTCCTCGGGCGAGGTGCCCCAGGTCACGACGGGCTCGATCTCTTCGCCCTTCAGGGTCACGACCTTGTCGAAATGCGCGCCTTCGTCGGTGTAAAGGGTCTTCCACCAGTTCAGGGCTGCCTCCCACTGGGCGCCTTTCGGCGCGTGCGGGCGGCCTTTGACATATTCAAAGGTGGTCTCGTCCGGGGCGATCAAGCCAGCGCGTGCGCCGCCTTCGATGGCCATGTTGCAGACGGTCATGCGCCCTTCCATCGACAGATTGCGGATCGCTTCGCCGCAATATTCGATGACATAGCCGGTGCCGCCGCCGGTGCCGGTTTCGCCGATCACGGCAAGGGTGATGTCCTTGGCGGTCACGCCGGGGCGCAGCTTGCCGGTGATTTCCACCTTCATGTTTTTCGATTTCTTCTGGATCAGCGTCTGCGTGGCCAGAACGTGTTCCACCTCGGACGTGCCGATACCATGGGCAAGCGCGCCGAATGCGCCATGGGTCGCGGTGTGGCTATCGCCGCAAACTACGGTCATGCCCGGCAGGGTCCAGCCCTGTTCCGGCCCGACGATGTGAACGATACCCTGACGGACATCGGTCACGGGATAGTAATGGATGCCAAAATCCTTGGCGTTCTTGTCCAAGGCGGCCACTTGGATGCGGCTGTCCTCGGTCATCTGGTCGGGGTTTTCACGGCCCGGAGTGGTGGGCACGTTGTGATCCGGCACGGCGATGGTTTTGTCCGGCGCGTGAACATCACGACCCGCCATACGCAGCCCTTCGAAGGCCTGCGGCGACGTCACTTCGTGAACAAGGTGGCGGTCGATATAAAGAAGGCAGGTGCCGTCTTCGGATTCATGGGCGACATGGGCATCCCAGATTTTGTCGTAAAGCGTCTTGGGGGACATTGGTCCTCTCCCGTCTTATTGCTGTTGAATTGGCTGTGACATAGGGAACTGTCCCGCAGACGGGACAGGGGGGCGCGTCATAGACGTGCGAGAACGGTCAAGGTCGCACCGAAAAAACGCCAAGGCAGGCGCGCGCGATCATCCATGTCGAAAATCCGTGTCATGACCATGCAGATACATGCGCGACCCGAGTCTATCAAGGGGTCTGAATCAAGAAGCCGCCAATCCGATTTGCCAATCTGGCGGCAGGTTCAACCAATCCGAAGCGGTTTCCAGATCATCGAACTGGGCCAGTTTCAGCCGCTCCAACCCATAGGCATGGCCCATGAACATGCGGCCAATTCCGTGTCCGATACTTCCGGGCGTGGCAAGGATCGCTATGGGAAAATCCTTGTGTTCGGGCGCAACCTGGCGGCAATGCCGATCACATTGCACCAAGATGGCGCGGGCCGTCTGCGCTGTCAGGATAGAGCCGGCCTGCTCACGCAAATCCAACAGCATCGCGGTCATGTTTCCGAAGTCGCGCAAGTTATCACCCTTGGCACGGGACGCAGCCACTTCGTCTGCGGTGGGGACATCCGTCACCCGCAATACAAGCAGCCCCTGCGTCGATTGATACGCGAACTCTATTCCCATAAAGGTGCCAAACTCCTTTCCGACAACTGGCCCTGCCCACGCTATAGCAGCAAATCATCCAGCTCTTTCAATCTTAGCGAGCCCCCTAGCTGTGCGGTCCAGCTTTCACTGGACAGGCCCTGTTGAAATCTCGACAGTTAAGCCCAACACGAGAGGCAGAATGGCGCAAGAAGAAACAAATACAGGACAGGTCGCACAGGACATCGCAGTCTATCTTTACGGTCAGGTCGAGGTATTCCTGAACGGGCTGCTCAGGCCGTGGAACGCCTATCAGCTTGCGATCATTCTGGGGCTGTTCGTGCTGGCCCACCTTCTGGGCAAGGTGCTGGCCGCCCGATGGGACGCATGGCTGCGCACCCGCGGGGACTGGCCCACATGGCGCAAACGCTTTGGTCTGTTGATCCGCAACCGGATGCGCCTGATCCTGTTCGTGGCGCTGGTATGGCCCACAGTCTGGATTATGCGAGAGGTCACATGGCCGTCGCGGTCCTATTTACTGGCCATCGCCGGGCAGATGGCAGTTGCGTGGCTGGTCATCGCGATCCTGACCCGGCTGATCACCAATTCCTTTTTGCGCGCGACGGTGCGCTATGCCGGCTGGACATGGGTCACACTGTCGATCCTGAACCTGACGGACGAGGCGCAGACCCTGCTGGATAGTATCGCGCTGTCGCCGGGCGACACACGCCTGTCGCTTTGGATGGTGGTGCAGGCCGTGGCGATCCTTGGCGCGCTGTTCGCGTTGGCGCGCTTCGTGTCCACCAATTCGGCGACCCGCATCCGCCGGAACGAGGATATCAGCCCCTCGATGCAGGTGCTGGTCGTCAAGTTCCTGCAAGTGTTGCTCTATGGTGCGGCGTTCTTCATCGGGCTGAAAACCGTGGGTTTCGATCTGACGGGTCTGGCGGTGCTGTCGGGCGCGATCGGTGTCGGGCTTGGGTTTGGCCTTCAAAAAGTGGTGTCGAACCTTGTGTCGGGCGTCATCATCCTGATGGACAAGTCGATCAAGCCGGGGGATGTGATTTCCCTTGGCGATACCTTCGGCTGGATCAACACGCTGGGGGCGCGCTATGCTTCTGTGGTTACGCGGGACGGCAAGGAATACCTGATCCCGAACGAGGATCTGATCACCGGGCAGGTGGTGAACTGGTCCCATTCCAACACGCTGGTACGGCTGGACGTGTTTTTTGGCACCGCCTATGGCGATGACCCACATCAAGTGCGCAAGATCGCGGTGGAGGCAGCAAAAAGCGTGGATCGGGTGCTGTCCTCGACCTCTCCGGTGTGTCACATCGTTGGATTCGGGGACAGCAGCGTGGATTATATTCTGCGGTTCTGGATCAGCAATCCGACCTCGGGGTTGACCAATATTCGCGGAAATGTCTATCTGGCGCTTTGGGATGCGTTCAAGGAAAATGGCATTTCCATCCCGTTCCCGCAGCGCGAAGTTACTGTTCTGCCGGGCAGCCAGTTGGATTTTTCGCCGCCCGGACAGGCAAAACCACGCCAATCGAACGACCTACCCGATTGATCGCACCGGCGGTCATTGAGATTTAACCCGACCGATGTTACTTTAAGATATGCTCAGCGTCGGGGCCCGGACGACGTGCAGACCTAGGAGGACAATGTCCTGTCACTTCATCTTGATGCGGCACAAGCCGCTAAAGCCGGGGCAGCCGTGATGGCCAAGCCTGCGGATTTGACCAGCGAGGAATTGCTGGCCGTTATTCTTTCCTCTCTCGAAGCCGACAAAGCCGAAGATGTCGTGCAGATCGACCTGCGCGATAAATCTTCCATGGGCGACTACATGGTGGTCTGCTCGGGGCGGTCCTCGCGCCAGGTTGGCGCGATCGCCGAGAAGCTGGTCGAGCGTCTGAAACGCGATCATGGCCGTGCGGCCCGGATCGAAGGCAAGGAAACCGGCGATTGGGTGCTGATCGACACGGGCGATATCATCGTCCACGTGTTCCGCCCCGAAGTGCGCGAGTTCTACCAGCTGGAAAAGATGTGGCAGCCTTCGGACGCCGCACCTGCATCCGCCAGCACCAGCTGACATGCGGATTCACATCTGCGCAGTGGGCCGCCTGCGGGCTGGCCCCGAGCGCGATTTGATCGACGATTACCTGACACGTTTCGACCGTACGGGGCGGGCCCTTGGCCTTGGCCCCGCCAATGTGATCGAAGTCGAGGACAAGAAGGGCGGCGGCATGACCGCCGAGGCCGCCTTGCTGGAACGTGCCATTCCCGCCGGCGCCGCCATCTGCGCAATGGACGAGCGGGGCAAGGTCATGACCTCTCCTGCTTTTGCGGACCAGATCGGGGGGCTGCGCGATCAGGGGCGCGGCGATCTGGCGTTCATCATCGGCGGGGCGGACGGGATCGACCCAGCCCTGCGCGCCAAGGCTGATTTCGCCCTGAGTTTCGGCAAGATGGTCTGGCCGCATATGCTGGCCCGCGCGATGCTGACCGAACAGCTGTATCGGGCCGCGTCCATCCTGGCCGGGTCGCCTTACCATCGGGTGTGACGGGGCGGGCCTGTGGCCCGCATAGCCTTCGGCAGTGGTATTTTCAGAACAATGAAAGGGCTGGTAGCGCCTTTTTGTGTATGGTTGCGCTATCGGGCCGGGCTGCGCGGTTGGTCCGGTGGACACGGGCGGGGCGGGCGCATAGGTAGACCACAGTTTGCAGGAGAGACGCGCCATGACTACGCCAAAACCCGTTGTTCTTTGCATCCTTGACGGCTGGGGCTATCGCGAGGCGCGCACGGCCAATGCGCCCGCTTTGGCCAACACGCCGAATTTCGACCGGATCTGGGCCGGTTGCCCGCATAACCTGCTGATCACCCACGGGCCGGATGTGGGCCTGCCAACGGGTCAGATGGGCAATTCCGAGGTGGGGCACACCAATATCGGCGCGGGGCGCGTGGTGGCGATGGACCTAGGCCAGATCGATTTGAGCATCGAGGACGGATCGTTTTTCCAGATGCCTGCAATTCTGGGCTTTATCGAGGAGCTTAAACGCTCGGGCGGGCGGGCGCATCTGATGGGGCTGGTTTCGGATGGCGGAGTGCATGGCCACCTGAGCCATATCATCGCCGCAATCAAGGTGATCACCGATCACGGGGTCCCAGTGGTGCTGCATGCGATCACGGACGGGCGCGATGTCGCCCCGAAATCGGCCTATGGCTACCTAGAGGATCTGGCCGAGGCGATGCCTGAAAATGCGCGCATCGCTACGGTGTGTGGCCGCTATTATACCATGGACCGCGACAACCGGTGGGAGCGAGTATCCGAAGCCTATGACGCGATGATCCATGGCAGGGGGCATCGCTCGGCCACGGCCCATGCTGCCGTAACGGCCGGATATGAACGGTCCGAGACCGACGAATTTATCGCCGCCACGGTGATTGGCGATTACAGCGGCGCGCGCGATGGCGATGGATTTTTCTGCCTGAACTTCCGCGCCGACCGCGCGCGGGAAATCCTGCGTGCCGTGGCAGATCCGGATTTCAACGAATTTCCGATTGGCGACCGACCCTATTGGGCGGCCTTGCTGGGGATGGTCGAATATTCCGAGGCGCATAACGCATGGATGGACACGGTTTTCCCCGCCCGCGACATCGTCAATACGCTGGCCGATTGGGTGGCCAAGCAGGGCCGCAGTCAGTTCCACCTGGCCGAGACCGAGAAATACCCGCATGTGACCTTTTTCCTGAACGGTGGGCGCGAAGACCCTGTTGCGGGCGAAGACCGCTATATGGCGGCCTCGCCCAAAGTGGCGACCTATGACATGCAGCCGGAAATGAGCGCGGGCGAAGTGACGGAGCATTTGGTGGGCGCGATCGAAAAGGGCTATGACCTGATCGTGGTGAACTATGCCAACCCCGACATGGTCGGCCATACCGGTGACCTGAAGGCAGCAATGGCGGCCTGCGAGGCGGTGGACGAAGGGCTTGGCCGCGTGCTGGACGCCTTGGAAAAGGCAGGTGGCGCGATGATCGTCACCGCCGACCATGGCAATTGCGAGGTGATGGTGGACCCTGTCACCGGCGGGCCGCACACAGCGCATACCACCAACCTTGTGCCAGTCATCCTTGTGGGCGGACCGACGGGCGCGGCCCTGCGCGATGGCGGACGGCTGGCCGACTTGGCGCCGACCCTGTTGCAACTGATGGGGCTTGACCAACCGGATGAAATGACCGGACAGTCGCTGCTGACATGATCATGCGCGCCGCCCTTCTTGCCCTATGCCTGACCGGCCCTGCCCTGGCAGAGACCGAGGCGGCAGAGGCTGCGCGCGCGGCGGCGCAATCTCTGGACGCGGCGGCGCGGTCTTTGGGCACCGCAGTTTCCGCCCGTGACCGGGTCAAGGCGCTATCACAAACCGTTCGCGCCTACGAGGATGGGCTGGAAGCCATGCGCGATGGTTTGCGCCGCGCGGCGCTGCGCGAGGCGCGGCTAGCCCGTGAACTACAGGCCCGCGAGGACGAGATCGCGCAGCTGTTGGGCGTGCTCCAGACCATTGGCCGCGCACCGAAACCTTCGCTTTTGCTGCATCCCGACGGGCCGACCGGCACCGCGCGGGCGGGCATGATCCTGACCGATGTGACCCCGGCCCTGTCAGGGCGCGCCGCCGAATTGCGCGGCAAGCTGCAAGAGGTGACGACCCTGCGCATGCTGCAACAGAATGCCACCGAAACCCTGCAAGAGGGGCTGACCGGCGTGCAGGAGGCCCGCAAGGAGCTGAGCCAGGCACTGTCCGACCGCACCGACCTGCCGCGCCGCTTCACCGAAGACCCGATCAGGACCGCGCTTCTGATCGCCTCGACCGAGACACTGGAAGGCTTTGCCAGCGGCCTGTCCGAGATAGCCGAGAACGAGGCGCCCGGCAGCCTGCCCGACATTTCCCACCGCAAGGGCGATCTGCCCCTGCCGGTGCAAGCCACGCTTTTGCGCCGCGCGAACGAGCCTGACGCGGCTGGCATTGCCCGCCCCGGCGTGGTGCTGGCCACCCGCCCGCGCGCCCTGGTCACCACGCCCGCCGCCGCCACGATCCGCTATCGCGGCCCGCTGCTGGATTACGGCAATGTGATGATTCTAGAGCCGCAATCGGGGTTACTGCTGGTTCTGGCCGGCATGGATGTGGTCTATGGAGAAACAGGCCAGGTCCTGCCTGCGGGCAGTCCCGTGGGGTTGATGGGGGGAAAGGACGCCGAAATCGGCGCCATTCTGTCTCAATCCGGGAATGGCACTGGAAACGAGCGCACGGAAACGCTCTATATGGAAGTCAGGGAAAACGACGTGCCGGTCGATCCGGCGCAGTGGTTCAAGACGATAGGAGAGGTTGAGCGATGAAGAAATTCGTCATGGCGGCGATTGGCGGCACCCTTGCGGGCGTGATTGCCACGACGCAAGTGGCAGGTCCCCTGCTAGCGCAGGAAAAGGCCGAGCAGACCAATGTCTATGAGCAGCTTGACCTTTTCGGGGACATTTTTGAACGGGTCCGCGCCCAGTATGTCGAGGACGTGGACGAGAAAGACCTGATCGAGGCGGCCATCAACGGCATGCTTACCTCGCTTGATCCGCATTCCAGCTACCTGTCGCCCGAAGATGCCGCTGCGATGCGCGTGCAGACACGGGGCGAATTTGGCGGCCTTGGCATCGAGGTCACGCAAGAAGAAGGCTTTGTAAAAGTCGTTTCGCCGATCGACGGCACCCCTGCGGATTCGGCGGGCGTCGAGGCGGGCGATTTCATCACCCATGTGGACGGCGAAAGCCTGCTGGGCCTGACGCTGGACGAATCGGTGGATCTGATGCGCGGGCCGATCGGGTCCGAAATCATCATCACCGTGGTGCGCGAGGATTCGCCCGAACCCTTCGATATCTCGATCATCCGCGACACGATCCGCCTGCAAGCGGTCCGCACCCGGACCGAGGGCCAGTCGGTCGTGCTGCGCGTGACCACCTTCAACGACCAGACCACCCCCAACCTTGAGGAAGGCTTGGCCAAGCAGATCGAAGAGGCCGGCGGCATCGACAAGATCGACGGCATCGTGCTGGACCTGCGCAATAACCCCGGCGGGCTGCTGATGCAGGCGATCCGTGTGTCCGACAGCTTCCTTGAAAACGGCGAAATCGTTTCGACCCGTGGCCGTAATCCCGAAGATGGCGACCGCTACAACGCGACGCCGGGCGACCTGGCGCAGGGCAAACCGATCGTGGTCCTGATCAACGGCGGCTCGGCCTCGGCCTCGGAAATCGTGGCGGGCGCATTGCAGGACCATCGCCGCGCCATCGTGGTCGGCACGAAATCCTTTGGCAAAGGGTCGGTGCAGACGGTGATGCCGCTGCGGGGCGATGGCGCGATGCGTCTGACCACCGCGCGCTATTACACGCCCTCGGGCCGGTCGATCCAGGCGCTTGGCATTTCGCCCGACATTATCGTGGCACAGCCGCGCCGCGACCCTAACGCGGAACCCGCCGAGGAAGAAAAGGCACCGCACCTGCGGTCCGAGGCGGACCTGCGCGGCGCGCTGAACAATGACAGCCTGACCGAGGACCAGATCCGCCAGATCGAAGAAGACCGCGCCAAGGCCGAAGAGGCCGCCAAACTGCGCGAAGAGGATTACCAGCTGGCCTATGCCATCGACATCCTCAAGGGTCTGAACGCGCTGGGCCCGAAAGAGTAAGCCCGTCACACGCAACACCAAAGGGGCCGCACCGCAAGGGAGCGGCCCTTTTCATTCCCGCCACCCACGCTAATCTGGGCAGGACCAGCCGCATCAAGGACACCGACATGATCCCCGAAGAAATCGCCAAACTGCCTTACCGCCCCTGTGTCGGCGTGATGCTGGCCAACCCTGCGGGGCATGTGTTCGTGGGCCAACGGATCGACAACCCTGGCCCCGCCTGGCAGATGCCACAGGGCGGCGTGGACAAGGGCGAAGACCCGCGCGATGCCGCCCTGCGCGAGCTTTGGGAAGAAACCGGCGTGACCCCTGATCTTGTGACGGTCGAGGCGGAAACCCCCGAATGGATTCATTATGACCTGCCGCATGACTTGGTCCCCCGCATCTGGAAAGGCCGCTTTCGCGGGCAAGAGCAAAAGTGGTTCCTGCTTCGTTTTCATGGCTCTGACGACCAGGTGAATATCGAAACCGAAGACCCCGAATTCTCGCAATGGCGCTGGTTGCCGCCGTCGGAACTGGTCGCCAATATCGTGCCCTTCAAACGCAAAGTTTACACCCGCGTTCTGGAACATTTCGAAGGGCGCATCTGATGTTGCACCGCCTTGCTCTGCGTCATCTGGCCATGGGGCTTGCAGCGCTGGCCACACTGTCCGGCCCCGCGCAGGCGCTGTCCTGCCTGCGCCCCGATCTGGCGCGCAGCTTTCATCAGGCGGCGGCCTCTCCTCATAACTATATCGTGGTGCGCGGCACGCTCAGCTTCGATGCAACCCGCCTGCCCGAAACCCGCGATGTAAACGGGATGCCCGGCAAAAAGGCGCAAACTACCGATCTGCCCGCGCGCATCACCGGAAGGTTCCTGTCGCAAAAGGGGTTCGTCACGGGATTTGACCGCAAAATCATCCTGCGCGCCATCTGCCTTGGCCCATGGTGCGGGGAACCGAAACCGGGCGTGGATTACCTTGCCTTCCTGCGCGAAACGCCCAAAGGCTACATTCTGGAGGTCAACCCCTGCGGCGGCATGGCCTTTACCAAACCATCGAATGCGATCCTGAACCAGGCGGTGTCCTGCATCCGCGGCCAGGCCTGCACCCCCAAACCCGGGCGCTGATTGCAACGGGTAAAGGGGGCTTGCCGCCCCCTCGTCATGGCCTGCGGCCCTGCCTCCCCCCGCTTTGTGTTCCGCCCCACATGGGCCTTGCGCGCGCAATGCGTCTGATGTTGCGCAACCTGCCGCATTTCAAGACTCCAAAAAAGAACAAATCGTGAATATAGTGACGCATGATGTTTATCGAACTTTGCGCCACTTCCAATTTCTCTTTCCTTCACGGGGCATCCCACCCCGAGGAATACATACTGCGCGCCGCGATGATGCATATGCCCGCGCTGGCGGTGGCCGATGAAAACTCGGTCGCGGGAATCGTGCGCGCCCATGCGCAATCGCGCGCAATCGCCCGCGCGCTGGCCGACCGCGCGGCGCAAGAGGCCCGCGATGGCCCGATCGGCCCGCCCGCCCCGCCGCACCTGTCGGATGGCACATGGCATGTGACCGTGCCGCGCCTGATCCCCGCCGCCACGCTGGTGCTGTCCTGCGGGATGCGCCTGACCGCCCTGCCACGGGACCGGCAGGGCTGGGCCTCGCTGTGTCGGCTGCTGTCGCTGGGACGGCTGCGCGCGCCCAAGGGCGATTGCCTGCTGCACACCGATGATGTGCTGGAACGCCACGTCGGCCTCACGCTCCTGCTACATCCGCCACGGGATCTGCCCGTGACGCGCGGCGCGGACGGGTGGTTGCAACGAGCGGGGCGGCTGACGCGCCGCCTTGGCACGCACATGCATCTTGTTCTGGCCCCCCGATACGACGGGCAGGACCGCGCCCGCCTTGCCCGCCACGCGGCGCTGGCCAGCGATCTGGGCCTGCCCTGCGTCGCCTCGGCCACACCGCTGATGCACCATGGAAACCGCCGCCAGTTGGCCGACGTGCTGACCGCGATCCGCACCGGCAGCCGCGTGGACGACCTAGGCCGCGCCGCCCTTGCCAATAACGAACAGCGCTTGCGCAGCAAGGCCGAGATGCTGCGCATTTTCCGAGGGTGTCAGGATGCCGTCCATGCCAGCGGCGCTTTGGCCGAAACCCTCACCTTCTCGCTGGACGAGTTGCGCTATGAATATCCGTCCGAACTGACCGGCACCGAAACCGCCGCCGAACGCCTGTCGCGCCTGGCCCATGCAGGGTTGAAATGGCGCTACCCGAACGGCGCGCCCGATCATGTGCGCAGGTTGATGGCGCATGAACTGGCCCTGATCGCCAAGCTGAAATACGAACCGTATTTCCTGACCGTCCATGACATCGTGCAATTCGCCCGTTCACGCGACATCCTGTGCCAGGGCCGGGGCAGCGCCGCCAATTCCGTGGTCTGCTACTGCCTTGGCGTCACCTCGGTCAGCCCCGAAATCGGCACCATGGTGTTCGAGCGTTTCGTATCCGAAGCCCGCGACGAACCGCCCGATATCGACGTCGATTTCGAACACGAGCGGCGCGAGGAAGTGATCCAGCACATCTATGAACGCTATGGCCGCCACCGCGCCGGCCTGTGCGCAACGGTGATCCATTATCGCGGCAAACGCGCCATCCGCGAGGTCGGCCGCGCCATGGGCCTATCCGAAGATACCGTCGCGGCGCTGTCCTCGCAGTTGTGGGGGTTTTACGCATCGGAAACCACGGCCCACCACCGCCTGCGCGAGGTCGGGCTGGACCCAACAGACCGGCGCCTTGCCCTGACCCTGAAACTGGTCGCGCAGATCGAGGGCTTCCCCCGCCATCTGTCCCAACATGTCGGTGGGTTCATCATCACCGAAGGCCGGCTGGACGAACTGGTCCCCGTGGAAAACGCCAGCATGGAAGATCGCACCGTCATCTGCTGGGACAAGGACGATATCGACACGCTGGGTATCCTCAAGGTCGATGTGCTGGCGCTGGGGATGCTGTCCTGCCTGCGCAAGGCGTTCGCCCTGATGCGCCAGCATCACGGGCTGGATTACGATCTGGCCACCCTGCCCCCCGAAGATCCGAAAACCTATGACATGCTGTGCCGCGCCGACAGTATCGGCGTGTTCCAGGTGGAAAGCCGCGCCCAGATGAACTTTCTGCCGCGCATGAAACCGCGCCGCTTCTACGATCTGGTGATCGAGGTGGCGATCATCCGCCCCGGCCCGATCCAGGGCGACATGGTCCACCCCTATATCCGCCGCAGGAACGGAGAGGAGACGGTGGAATTCCCCTCGGACGCATTGGGTAAGGTGCTGGGCAAGACGCTGGGCGTGCCTTTGTTCCAGGAACAGGCCATGCAGATCGCCATCGTAGGCGCGGGGTTCAGCCCAGAACAGGCGGACCGGCTGCGGCGGTCCTTGGCCACTTTCAAGAAACACGGCAACGTGTCGGAATTTCGCGCGCCCTTTCTGCATGGCATGGCGCGCAATGGCTATGATCGCGATTTCGCCGAACGGTGTTTTTCCCAGATCGAGGGTTTTGGCAGCTATGGCTTTCCCGAAAGCCACGCCGCCAGCTTTGCCCTGCTGGTCTATGCTTCGGCCTGGATCAAACGGCATCATCCGGGGATTTTTTCCTGTGCCCTGCTAAACGCGCAACCCATGGGGTTTTACGCCCCCGCGCAGATCGTACGCGACGCGCGCGAACACGAGGTCACGGTGCGCCCCGTCTGCATCAACGCCAGTTTCCGCGACAACGTGATGGAGCCGGACGGAAAGGGCGGGCTTGCGCTGCGGCTGGGGTTTCGCCAAATCAAGGGACTGGAGGGGGAGGACGCCGACTGGCTGACCGGGGCGCGCGGCAATGGCTATCGCAGCGTGGCCGATGTCTGGCGCAGGGCGGGGCTGGCACCGGGGCTGATCGAACGGCTGGCCGAGGCGGACGCCTTTGCCGCGCTCGGCCTCTCGCGCCGACAAGCCCTGTGGGAAGCCAAAGCACTGCGCGCCCCGAAACCGCTGCCCCTGTTCGCCACCGATATGGATGGCGAACATATAGCGGAACCTGCCGCGACCCTGCCCGCAATGACATTGGGCGAAGAGGTGATGGAGGATTACGTGGCCACCCGCCTGTCCCTGAAAGCGCACCCCATGGCGCTGCTGCGCCCGATGATGACCGGGGCAGTACACAATGCCAACACTAGCGCGGGCGGAAAGTGAGGGACGCCTCCGGCGGGAGTATTTTCGGCAAAATGAAAACAGGGCGGCATGAGCAACCTCAACGCATTGCGCGCGGAAGGCCCGAGGTGGAGCGCAACGTGATGCGGGGGGAGGCGCGCGCCCGCAGGGGCGCGGCGAGGGGGCGGCAAGCCCCCGCTGCCCCCATCCGTCAGCGCGACCTGAGCAGTTGCAGCAATTGCTGGCTGGGGTAGCCATCGGATTTCGCCCCGACCGAGGACTGGTAGGCGCGGATCGCTTTGACCGTGTTCGGCCCTATGATCCCGTCGATCTTCTCCAGGGGGTAGCCCTTGCGCTTCAGGCGGCGCTGTACTTCCATCCGCTGATCAAAGGTCAGCGGGTCGTAGCCGCGCGGCCAACTGGCCTGAATTTCCGGCCCGCCTTTCAGGCGGTCAGACAGGTGGCCGGCGCCGATCACATAGGCATCGGCCTTGTTATATTTTTCAATCACGGCGAAATTGTCGAAGATCATGAAAGCCGCCCCCGCAGTGCCCGCGGGCAGCAGGATCGACGCGCGGCCATGGTTCGGCACGGGGCGCCCGTCAATCCCGACCACGCCCTGCGCCGCCCAGTCCGAGGGCATCTTGCGGATGTCACGCTTTGCGGCGGCCGCGCTAAAGCCGCGCGGCAGGCGCACCTCGACTCCCCAAGGCTGGCCGCGTTTCCACCCGAACCGCGCGAGGTAGGCTGCGGTCGAAGCCAGCGCATCCGCCGGATTGTCCGACCAGATGTCGCGTTTGCCATCGCCGGTGAAATCCACCGCGTATGCCAGGTAGGATGTGGGGATGAACTGCGTATGCCCCATCGCACCCGCCCATGATCCTTTCATCTTGCGCGGGTTCACGTCGCCCGATTGCAGGATCTTCAGCGCCGCCATCAGCTGACTTTCAAAGAACCTGCCGCGCCGCCCATCGAAGGACAGCGTCGCCAGCGCCTCGATCAGGTTGAAGTCACCACGCCTCGTGCCATAGGTGCTTTCCATGCCCCAGACCGCTGCGACCACTTCCTTATCCACGCCGTATTTCGCCTCGATCGCGCGCAGGGTTCGCCCGTGCTGGCGCAGCGCCTTCTTGCCATTGTCCACCCGCACCGGGCTGACCGCAAAATCAAGGTAATCCCATATCTGCTTGGTAAATTCCGATTGGTTGCGGTCTTTCGCGATCACATCGGTGTTATAATGCACGTCCCGAAAGGCGCTGTTCAACACCCTGCGCGAAATGCCTTTGGCCGCTGCACGTGTCTTGAACCCTTCAACCCAACGCTGGAAGGCTGCATTCTTGGTCGAAATCTGGCCGGCGCCGCTGACATCTTCGACCGAGCGGGAAACGGGCCGCAGCGAGCTGTCCACAGGCCCCGCCATCGCCACAACCCCCGACAGCATCGCAGCCGCACACAGAACCATTCCAAACCGATACTTGCCCATTGCTCGACCCCTGTTTTGCTTGGGATTTTAGCCGAGCCTAGCGTGATTAAGCTTGATTCGGAAACAATGATAAAAGTAGCGGCGAATGTCAGCTTATTGCCGATTCTGTTGAAAAACAATGTGTTGCGAGCGCAGAAATCGTGCGCTTGGAGGCGGCGCAAGCGCCTTTCTGATTAGGCTTTGCGCAATTGCTGCGGTGCAG
>JGI24025J20009_10000306_pt1 | contig 37879 bp, 32 predicted proteins | sample Cruoilmetagenom3_FD_20009 | JGI IMG/M metagenome (IMG submission 20009) | reverse complement strand
GCCCAATTCATTGGGCGATCAGCAAGCATCAAGGCACCGAAGGTGAATGCTTCTAGATAGCCTAATCGCCCGACAAGTCGGGCTCCTACAGGGGCTGGGTGAACCCACCAGTTTTCCGTAGAAGCCCAAATCATTGGGCGATCAGGATCGATCGAGCTACCGTGTTTGCTTATTTATAAACCGGCAAACGCGCGCAAACCTCAGCCACTTTATCCAGCACCTTCGCTTCGATGGCACTGGTGTCTTCGCCTTTGGCTAGCACATCGAGAATGTCGCAGATCCAGCCAGCCAGCTGAGTACACTCTTCTTCACCGAAGCCGCGCGTGGTCACCGCCGGGGTGCCGATGCGCAGGCCGGAGGTGACGAACGGGCTTTGTGGGTCGTTCGGTACAGCGTTCTTGTTCACGGTGATGTGGGCACGGCCCAGCGCCGCATCGGCGTCTTTACCCGTTACGCCTTGCTTGATCAGCGAGAGCAGGAAGAGGTGGTCTTCGGTGCCGCCAGAGACGATGTCGTAACCGCGGTCGATAAACACCTTGGCCATGGCCTGGGCATTTTTGACTACCTGCTGCTGGTAGGTTTTGAACTCGGGCGACATGGCTTCTTTGAAGCACACGGCTTTGGCCGCAATCACGTGCATCAACGGGCCGCCCTGGCCGCCGGGGAATACGGCGGATTGGAGCTTCTTCTCGATATCGGCGTCGTTTTCGGCCGAGAGAATCACACCACTCCGCGGGCCGCGCAGGGTTTTGTGGGTAGTGGAGGTGACCACGTGGGCATGGGGCAAGGGGCTTGGGTAAACACCCGCCGCGACCAGGCCTGAGACGTGGGCCATATCCACCAGTAAGTAAGCGCCTACTTCATCGGCGATTTCGCGGAACTTGGCCCAATCGACGATTTGTGAATAGGCTGAGAAACCGGCGATGATCATTTTCGGCTTGTGCTCACGGGCAAGCTGGGCCACTTGATCGTAATCGATCAACTCTTGGTCATTGAGGCCGTACTGGATGGCGTTGTAGTGCTTGCCCGAAAAGCTTGGCTTGGCGCCGTGGGTCAGGTGGCCACCGGCATCCAGGCTCATGCCTAGAATGGTGTCGCCTGGCTTGACCAGTGCCTGGAAAACGGCGCTGTTGGCTTGCGAGCCGGAGTGCGGCTGAACGTTCACGTAGGTCGCGCCGAACAGCTCTTTGGCGTAATCGATCGCCAGATTTTCAGCGATATCGACGAATTCACAGCCGCCGTAGTAACGCTTACCGGGGTAGCCTTCAGCGTATTTATTGGTCAGCTGGCTGCCCTGGGCTTCCAGTACGCGTGGGCTGGCGTAGTTTTCAGAAGCAATCAGTTCGATGTGGGCTTCCTGGCGCGCCACTTCTTTCTGCATGGCATCAAACAGCACATCATCGAATCCGGCAATTGTCATATCACGGCTGAACATCGGCGGGAACCTCGTAACGAGAAAGGATCATCATGGAAGAAGCGAGGGCGCTATCATAACGCAGCCTGCCACGACTTTCATCGCATCCGCGTCAGGTCGTGCATGAGTCTGCTTCATGTTGCGACGGGTGAAGTGTGTTCGCTAGCGGGGTGTGGCGATTTGGGTATAGTGTGCGGCCGCTGGTTCAGATTGCCGCGTCGCTGCGCTCCTCGCAATGACATGGGGTGGTGTCGTTGGGAGTGCCCTGCTTTGTCATTGCGAATGCCCTGCTTTGTCATTGCGAACGTAGTGACGCAATCTTGGTTTTGGTGCTTTGTCGATGCAGCTAAGTGTGGCGATCTTGGGGTAGTGTGCCAACGCTGGGTGAGATTGCCGCGTCGCTGCGCTCCTCGCAATGACATGGGAGAATAAAGCTCCTCGTAATGACATGGGGTGGTGTCGTTGGGAGTGCCCTGCTTTGTCATTGCGAACGTAGTGACGCAATCTTGGTGTTAGTGTTTTGTCGGTGCAGGCGGAGTGTGGCGATCTGGCGGTAAGCTGCCACCGCTGGGTGAGATTGCCGCGTCGCTGCGCTCCTCGCAATGACAGGGGGGAATAGGGCTCCTCGCAATGACATGGAGAAGAATAACGCTTATCTTAATAATGCTTAACCTAACGAGCGGCTACCATGTATTCCAAACGCTTTAATCGTGAAGTATACATCACTCGCCACGCAAGAAAGCGTATGCAGCAGCGGGGCCTAAACGAAGCAGAACTCAGTGAACTGTTGGAAACAGGCAAGACACGCTTTAAAGATGAAACTAGACTGTGGATAGCTAAAGCGTTCGTGCAGCGCACCGACAACCTTGTGTGTGCTGCAGTAGTATTGGAAGATCAGCTCATTGTAAAGACGGTGATGCACCATTTTGAATGGGAGGAAATGTCATGAGAACGACCTATGATGAGGCCGATGATATTTTGGTGCTCCATCTATCGGAGAAGCCTATTGACAAAGAGGTTTCTCAAGACTGGTTTACGCATATCAGTTATGCCGATGACGGTTCTATTGTTGAAATTGTTATTCTTGACGCGTCAAAGCAAGGAGCCTGGCCGTTGCTGAAGAGCCATGCTGCCTAGCTCTCAAGTCGCTGGCATCTTTCACTTCTTCCAACGCCCTTCTGGCATTACGATCACTCTCTTTCTTACTTCTTTGGGAAAGCAATGAAGTACCTCAGGCTTCCTGCCACCGCTAGTTCAGATTGCCGCGTCGCTACGCTCCTCGCAATGACATGGGGTGGTGTCGTTGGGAGTGCCCTGCTTTGTCATTGCGAACATAGTGACGCAATCTCGGGGGTTGTGCTTTGTCGATGCAAGCGGAGTGTGGCGATCTTGGGGTAGTGTGCAGCCGGTGGTTGGGATTGCCGCGTCGCTGCGCTCCTCGCAATGACATGGGGGAATAAAGCCCCTCGCAATGACATGGGGTGGTGTCGTTGGGAGTGCCCTGCTTTGTCATTGCGAACGTAGTGACGCAATCTCGGCGGGCTGTGCTTTGTCGATGCAGGCGGAGTGTGGCGATCTGACGGTAAGATGCCACCGCTGGGTGGGATTGCCGCGTCGCTTCGCTCCTCGCAATGACATGGGGGAATAAAGCTCCTCGTAATGAAATGGGGAGTGTGTTTTGCGAGTTATCTCCTTTCGTTATTATGAACAAAATAAAGTACGCTTAATAAAAACTCGTTGCCGCTGGGTCAAATTATGTCGACAGCCAACAATCTCTATTATGTCTATATGCTGACTAATCATACTCACCGCGTTCTCTATATAGGTGTTACGAATAACCTCGAGCGTAGGCTTTATGAACATCGTCAGGGTTTAACACCAGGGTTCGCCTCAAAGTACCGCTGCCATAAACTGGTATGGCTAGAAGAGTCGAGTAGCATAGAAGACGCTATACGGCGCGAGAAACAGCTTAAAGCTGGGTCACGCCAACGTAAGAACGCTCTGGTTGATGCGTTTAATCCTGAATGGCGAGAGCTTGCTCCGTACTAATGGAGAGGTGTCATCGCGGAGGCATATTTTCATGTCATCGCGAGCGAAGCGCGGCGATCTTGGGCGAGCGTGCCACCGCAGATGCAGATTGCCGCGTCGCTGCGCTCCTCGCAATGACATGGAGAGGGTTGGCGCTTTTCGCAATGACAGATGAAGTGTCATCGCGAGCGAAGCGTGGCGATCTTGGGCGAGCGTGCCACCGCAGATGCAGATTGCCGCGTCGCTGCGCTCCTCGCAATGACATGGATAGGGTTGGCGCTTTTCGCAATGACAGATGAAGTGTCATCGCGAGCGAAGCGTGGCGATCTCGGGGTTTCCTGCCGCCGCTGGCTGTGATTGCCGCGTCGCTGCGCTCCTCGCAATGACATGGAGAGGGTTGGCGCTCTTTGCAATGACAGATGAAGTGTCATCGCGAGCGAAGCGTGGCGATCTCGGGGTTTCCTGCCGCCGCTGGTTTAGATTGCCACGTCGCTGCGCTCCTCGCAATGACATGGAGAGGGTTGGCGCTCCTCGCAATGACATGGGGAGGGTTGGCGCTCTTCGCAATGACATGGGGAGGTAGAGAGCTCCTTTTCCCATCAATTTGCATTTTCCTTCACTCTGAAAAATACTGTATATTCATACAACATTTTAAGAGTCAGGATACCGACAATGCCGGGCCAGTCTTTTCACTTTACCCCCGCTTTGCCGTTAAGCGCTCAGCCGTTGCCGCATTTAACTTTTTTGGGCCGCGCTGGTTTTAGCGGTTTTCCTTCGCCTGCGCAGGATTACGAGCCGTGCACGCTGGATCTCAACACGCGTCTGGTTAAACACCCTACCCAGACGTTTTATGTCACCGCTACCGGCGACAGTATGGAAGGCTGGGGGATTTTTGAGGGCGATCTGCTCGTTGTGGACCGGGGGATCGAGCCGCGCCTGGGGCATATTCTGGTCGCGATGCTGGAAGGCGAAGTGCTGATTAAACGCTACTCGCTTTACCAGGGCACCCCGCATCTATGCTCGACTCACCCGCACTACCCGCCTCTGCCCCTTGAAGGCAGCGACTGCAAACTGTGGGGCGTGGTGCGCGCGGTCATACACGAGTACGTACGATGATTGGCCTGGTCGATGCCAACAACTTTTATGTCAGCTGTGAGCGGGTGTTTCAGCCCCACCTAGAAGGCCGCCCGGTGGGCGTGATGTCGAATAACGATGGCTGTGTGATCGCCCGTTCTGCCGAGTTGAAGGCGCTGGATATTCCGATGGGAACGCCCGCCTTCAAACTGGAGGGACTGCGCCAGCGTGGCGAGATTCATCTGCTCTCGTCTAATTATGAGCTTTATGGCGATGTGTCGGCGCGGTTAGCGCAGTTGTTGCGTGACGCCTGCCCAGAGATCGCGCCCTACTCGATCGATGAAATGTTCATCTACTTAGATGGCTTTACCACGCAACAGTGTGAGGCGCTGGGGAAGCAGTTGCGCCAGCGTATTCGCCGCCACCTGGGCCTGCCGGTCTGTGTGGGGTTGGCCCCGACTCATACGCTGGCCAAGCTGGCTAATCATTTGGCTAAGCAAGACCCCCACTATGAAGGCGTTTGCTTATTGCAGGGGCAGGGCCACACCACCGAGGCGCTGCTAAAGCGCACCCCGGTGGGCAGTGTGTGGGGCGTTGGGCGTCGGTTGGCCGAGCGTTTGGCCATTGGCGATATCAACACTGCCTGGGATTTACGCGAAAGCGATGAAAAATGGCTGCGTAAGCGTTTTTCGGTGGTGCTGGCCCGCACGGCGCTGGAGTTGCGCGGCACGCCCTGCCTAGAAATGAACGCGCTGGACCAACCGCGCCAGCGCATTATGACCTCGCGCTCGTTTGGCCAACCGACCGGCGAGTTTGCCGAAGTGCACAACGCGCTGCGCCGCCACGCCCAGCGTAGCGCTGAAAAACTGCGTGAACAGGGCAGCATGGCGCGTGCAGTGATGGTGTTTCTGAACACCAATCGCCACCGCCGCGACCAGCCGCAATACTTTCCGCAGGCGCTGATACCCCTGCACTCGCCCAGCGACGATACGCGCGTGATTCTCGAGGCCGTACGCCAGGGGCTGGAGCAGATTCACCGCCCCCGCTTTCGGTTTATGAAAGCCGGTGTGATGCTGCTCGATTTGGTCGATGCTAAAGAGCATCAGCTTTCGCTACTGCATCCCCCGGCCCGTGATCGGCATCCGTTTTTGATGGCCACGGTCGATCAGATCAATCAGCAGATGGGGCAAGGCACCATTAGCTTTGGCATGACCGATGCCCCCGCGGCTTGGCAGCTACGCTGCGCTCACCGTTCCAACAGGTTTACCACGCGCTGGGATGAGCTGATGAAAGTGGGCACTCACCCCGGCGCGGTGGCCGCCGCCGAGGCGAAGGAAAAGGCAAAGCAGCGCGAGCAACACACCCTAGCCAGTGCGAAGCGCCGAGCGCAGCCGCGGGCTTAGGCTTTCCCCTAGCGCTGCCATCACCACCAGAATCGCCAACAGCCACGGCCAGTGGGCGGCAAACGAGACCTGATAGATACCCAGAGCATCGACAAAAATCACCACAATGCCGAGCGGGCTCACGTAGCGCACCATGGCCAGCCACAGTGCATACGGCAGCGGTGAGAGCCCCAGCTCCTCGCGGAAAGTGTCGCTCTTCAATACAAAGCCCGCCAATACCACCATGCCCAGGCCGCCCAGCGGCATCATCCAACGCGAGGTCAGGTAATCCAGCCAGCCGAAAAAGGTTTTGTCTGCCAGGGTCCACTCCGCGCCCAGGTTGAAGGACAGCATCGCCAGGGTACTGATCAACCACAGTACGATACCGGTGCCCCACGCGGCCGCCGGGCGCGAAAGGCCTTTGTTATCGCACAGCCAGGAAACCGTGGCTTCGACCATGGAAATCGCGGAGGTGAGCGCGGCCATGGAGAGCATCAAGAAGAACAAAATACCGAACAGCGTGCCCAGGGGCATTGCCTGGAACGCCAGCGGCAGGCTCATGAAGATCAAGCCTGGGCCTTGGCCGGGGTTCATACCGTTGGCAAAAATGACCGGAAAGATCGCCAACCCCGCCATCAAGGCCACGACCGTATCCGCCACGGCAACGCTGACGGTGGTGCGGCCAATGGAAGCCTCTTTGGGTAAGTAGCTGCCGTAGGTAAGAATCGCCCCCGAGGCCAGCGAAAGGGTAAAGAAGGCGTGACCCAGCGCGGCCAGCAGGCCTTCGCTGGAAAGGCTGCCCGCGTTGAACGAGAACAGAAAGTTAACCGCCGCGCCAAAACCGCCGGAAAACAGGCCAAAGCCAATCAGCACCACCAGCATGATCACCAAGCCCGGCATCATCCAGCTCACGCTCTTCTCGATGCCCTTCTGTACGCCTTTGCCTACGATCAGCATGGTCAATAGCGTGACCAAGGTACTCCAAAACCCGAGCGTTAGAGGATTGGCGTTATTGGCGCCAAACACGGCCGCCATATCGTCGACGCTGCTGCCGGAGAGGCCACCGGTCAGCATTTTCCATAGATAGGCAAACGACCAGCCCGCCACGACGACATAAAAGGACAGCACCATAAAGCCGCAGAGCATGGCCATCCAGCCAATCAGCGACCACACCGAAGAGCGCCCTGATTCATTGATCACGCGGCGAAGGGCGTCCACCGGGCTGCCCCGGCCACGGCGGCCAAAGGCGATTTCCGTCATCATCACCGGCACGCCCACGGCAAAAATGCAGGCCAGATACACCAGCACGAAGGCACCACCGCCGAATTCACCGGTGATATAGGGGAATTTCCAGATGTTGCCCAGCCCCACCGCCGAACCGGTGGCTGCCAACATGAACCCCCAGCGGCCTAGCCACTGAGTGCGAGGTTGCCCAGAAGTGGTCATTGCCCGTATCCCGTCAGAAAAAAGGCGCTCATCCTAAAGGATTTCGCTGGCAATGCCCACTCGGGTCTAGGCGCGTCCTCGGTATAAGCGCCCGCTAGGGTTTAAGCGCCCTATAGAGTTTAAGCATAAACCGCCGCCTTGGCGGCAGCGTCCAGCCGTTGGGCGGTTTGATCTACCCGGCGTAAACAGGCCAGCAGGATGGCACCAAGCGTCACAAACCCACCGGCCAGCCAAAGCCCGACGCCGTAATGGCCAGAGGCTTCGGCCAGCATGCCGGTGAGCGCCGGGGCGCAGATTTGCGCGGCCCCATAGGCCAGCGTCATCTGCCCCATCAGCCGCGCGGGGCTTGAGGGGTACAACCGCCCCGCCATGGTCAGCACCAGGCTCACGCAGCCCAGGAAAGTGCCGCCGTAGAGCACGGCGCTTAGCAGCACGATTGCCGCATTGGCTGTGATGGCAGGCAGCACGATGCCGACGACCTGAATGCCCATGGCAATGATCAGCGCCCCGAGGTAACCCACGCGGCGGGCCACCAAGTCCCATAGCATGACCGCGGGGGCGGCAGCTAAACCGGCCAGGGCAAAAGTCCAGTTACCCATCCCCGCCAGCAGCGGCTCACGCTCGACAATCGCGACGAGAAACGTAGCGCTGATCACATAGCCGTAACCGGCGCAAAAATAGGCCGCCAGCATCCAGCGCATAAAGGTGCGGGTGGGCGGCATGGCGGGTTGGCTGTTCGCGGATTGCCCAACAATGGGCTTCTCCGGGCGTGGCAGCCAGCACCAGGCAGGCACCAGCAGCACCACCCCCAGTAGGCTAAAGCCCCACCACTGGGTCTGCCAGCTCAATGACAGCTGAAGCATCATCTCCACCGCGACCGCCGCGACAATCATGCCTAAGCCCACCCCGGCAAAATGAATGCCCAGCTCACCGCGCTGGCGATGCTGGATCAGCCAGTGAAGTATCAAACCAGAGGCCAAAAGCATGGACGCGCTGCTGGAAAGGCCGGCCAAAAAACGCAGCCCCGCCCACAGCCAGAAGTGTTCGGTAAGTGCCATACCGGCGGTGGTGAGCACCGCCAGCACGAGCCCGCAGCGAAACAGGGTGTCTTTGATATAGACGCTGCGAATAGAGGCCGCCAACACCGCGCCCAGCATATAGCCCGCATAGTTGAGCGCCGCTAGCCAGCCGCCATCGGCGTCGCCCATCCAGGTTTGTTGCTGCATGACCGGCAGCAGCGGCGTATAAGCGAAACGGGCGATACCCACACACAATATCTGGCTAAACACGCCCGCCAATAGCACTCTAAAGCGCTGCGAACCTAGCGTTGCTGCGGCCATCGGGCTGCTCCTTAAACACTGCTTTTATTATATTAGCTAACGCTATATTGATTAGCGCGCATACAATTTCATGCATAGTAAGGTGTTTTGGGCAGCGCGTCATGGCCCCTTAGGTCGGGGGCATGACTTGAGAGGTCAGGCTAGAGAGTTACCTCCAGGCTTAACAGCAGAAATGACAGCGTTTTGCCGTGGCCATCCAAATTGAGCGCGCCGTTAACGCCGCCTTGCAGCACATCGTCTATCACGAAGTTCATACCTGCCAAATTAGGCAGCGGATAACGACGCACCCGGCTGGCGCCGCGATGGGAGAAGAGCGCCAGCACTCGCTCCTCGGTTATCTGCTCCAGCAAGGTGGCGTAGTGATCCGCGTCATAGGCAAACAGCGCCACGTTGAGGCGCTCGCCTTTATCCCCCGCACGGGCGTGGGCCAGTTGATGAAGGGAAACCGACGTGAGCGGACGCGCTGCGGTTGAGGTGTGTTCAGCTTGCTGCATAGCGCTCGCTCCTGTGGGTATCCTGGGCCGACGGTTCAAATAGCGCGGCATGGGCGTGAATATCGCTGCGCTTTACTAAGTACGAGGCGGTAAACACCCGCCGTTGGAACTGGCGACGCACACCGCCACCGCCCGCTGGCCCGGCACAATAGAGCGCCAAAAGCTCTTGCGTGGCACGCGCCACCCAGCGCCGCTCGCTGTGCTCGGCCGCCAGCCGCAGCCGGTAATCACCGCTGGTAGAAGGCGCGGCGCTTCGCTGTAGCTCGCCGCTATCGCTATCGAACACACTGGCCAGGCCGATGATGTCCAAACGCGTTCGCAGCTCCGCCGGGGCGCGAAATACCAGCCGTTCGCGCAGCACCTGGGCGGCCAATTGCGCCCTTGCCAGCGCGTTGGGTCCGGCGTAGGAGATTTCCGCTTCGCCCTGCCAGCCACCCTCGTAGCACACGGTGGTTTTGAGCCGTTCAGGCGCGGGCTTGCCGCGAATACCGGTGACCGCCACGCGATTGGGCGCCAGTTGACGTACCTCCGCATGGGTGAGATCCACGACGACATCCGGCGTCAGGTAATTGGCGGGGTCGTGGACTTCATAGAGCAGTTGCTCTTTCACCGTTTGCTCGGTAACGCAGCCGCCGGTATTGGCGGGCTTGGTGATGATCAGGCTGCCATCCTGCTCTACTTCGATGATCGGATAGCCGACGGTGGCAAGGCCCGGCACGTCTTTAAAACCCGGATCAGCAAAGTAGCCGCCGCTCACCTGGGCGCCACACTCGGCCAAGTGGCCGGCCATCATGCCGCAAGCGAGGCGGTCCCAGTCGTCCCAACGCCAATCGAAGTGGTGCATCAGCGGGGCTAAAAACAGCGCCGGGTCGGCGACCCGCCCGGTGACCACCACGTCTGCCTGCATGGCTAACGCTTCGGCCAGTGCCTTGGCGCCCAAATAGACATTGGCGGAAATCAAGGCGTCATCGCTGGGCATTTCCAGCCGCTCGGCTTCCCATCGCTGTAAATCCAAGCTGTGTAGTTGCTGGCGGATATCATCGCCATGCACCTGGGCAATGCGTACGTCGGCACGGCCCAACTGAGCAGCCAGCGCCGCAATGACCTGGCACGCGCCACCAGGGTTGGCGGCCCCAAAGTTACCTAGAATTTTAATGCCGTGATCCAGACAATCCCGCAGCACCGGTGCCAACAGTTCGTCTAACAGCGGTTCAAACCCGCTTTCGGGGTCTTCACGCATGGCCCGGTGGGCAGCGGCCAATGTGCGTTCGCCCAGGGTTTCAAATACCAGCGCGGCGGGTTGCTGTCGTTTGATCAGCTCTGCCACCACGGCCACGGCCGCATCGGTACGGTCACCGGAGAAGCCCGCGCCACTGCCGAGTAAAAAGCTCATCAGTGTGTCTCCTTGGCCTGAAGGGAGGGATGATCGCTGGCGGTCGCTACCCGCTCGCTATCCAGCAGCGCACGGCGGCGTATAAACAGCCCAATGATCAGGGCGAGTGCGGCAAGCGTGGTGAGCCAGCCGGGCGTTAGTGCAAGCCCAATCACTGCGATTAGCCCCAGCACATCGATGACGCGCTTGCCCGTCATGGCGACACGCGACATTAGCGCAGCAAATGCAACGACAAACACGACGCCCTGACAACTGGCCAAGACGATCTCCAGGACAGAGCCAAAGCCCGCCAGCGCTGGGTAGATCAACAGCAGGAAAGGAATGACATAGATCGCCGCCGCCAAGCGTACCGACTCAACCGCCGCGGGCAGCCAGTTGGTGTCGGCGATGCCCGAGGCCACGAATACCGCAATGCAGACCGGCGGAGTGATCACCGAAAGTGTGGCGAAGTAGAAAACGAACAGGTGGGCAATCAGCGGCTCGACACCGATGGTGGTGAGCGCTGGCGCCAGCACCGATGCCACCAGAACATACGCTGCCGTGGTCGGAATCCCCATGCCCAAAATCAGACACACACCGCCGACGATAAAGGCCACCAGGAACAGCGATTCGCCGCCGACCGTGACGATCAAGCTGGCCAGCGTTACGCCGATGCCGGTCATACCGATCATCGCCACCAGAATCTGCGCCCCGGCCAGCAGCACGCCGATAATCACCATACCTTTGCCTGCATCGACCAGGCCCGCCACCAGCTTGCCGAGAATCTCGCGCAGCGGCATTTTGGAAAGCAGTGCAAACGGCACAAAGGTAAGCACGGTCATCAGGATGCCGTAAAAAGCAGACATCTGAATCGAGCGGCCACTCAGCACGCCGTAAAACAGCCCACCCAACGCCGCCAGAATGGGAATGATGCGTTCAGGGCGTATCACGTCTGCCCAGCTAGGCAGCTCATCAGCCGGCACCACCTGTAGCTGACGGCGTTTGGCCACTAGGTGGATGGTGACAAATACGCCCAGGTAGAAAAGGATGGCGGGCAGCAAGGCCGCCAAGGCGATACGCAGGTAACTTTCACCCAGAATTTCCGCCATGATAAAGGCCGCCGCGCCTAAGATCGGCGGTGCGATTTGGCCGCCGGTGGAGGCCACCGCTTCTACCCCCGCCGCAAACGGACGTGGGTAGTTCAAGCGTTTCATCATGGGAATGGTGAAATTGCCGGTGGTGGCGACATTGGCCACCGCGCTACCGCTAACCATACCAAACAGCCCGGACGCGACCGTGGCCACTTTAGCCGCACCACCTGGCGAGCGGCCGCTAATACGCAGCGCCAAATCCATAAAGGTATTGCCGCCCCCGGTGTGCAGGAGTAAACAGCCGAACAGCACGAAAGCCGCAATGGTGGTGGCAGCAACGCCCACCAGCATGCCCCACACGCCAAGATCACCCAGGTAAATGGTTTCGGTCATGTAGTAGAGATCGAACCCCCGGTGGCCGAGCGGCCCGGGGATGGCCGCGCCGAACCACGCGTAAGCTAATCCCGCTAACACCAGCAGGGGGAAAATAGCCCCAATGGCGCGGCGCGAAAGCTCCAGAATCGCCACCAGCAAAACGCCGGTCAGTAGCATATCGCGGGGCGTTGCCCAGGGTAATTCGACCAGAATTTGTTCGTGGTTAAGCGCCACATAGCCGCAGGCGCCCACCACACCGACTGCCAGTACGACATCGATAGCGATACCCAGCGGACGCCAGCGCTTGCCATCACCCAAGGGATAGACCGCAAGCCCCAGCAGAATGACCAGCGCGAGAAAGATACTCCGCTGAATCAAGCTCTCGAACGGCCCAGTGGCGGAGGTATAAAGGATTAGCCCGCCCAACAGCAGCGCCAAGCCTTTGGTGACTGTCTCACGCATGATCATCTTCTCCCAATGGCCTTACTGAACGGGCTGCAAGGCTTCGGGGATGTCGTACCCCTGCTCTTCGAAATAGCGCGCTGCACCGGCATGAAGTGGCACGGTGCCAACTTCCAGGGTCATCTTCACCATATCGGCATCTTTCATCGCGGCAAAGGCGTTGACCTGCGGTTCGGGGTTTTCCATCACGGCTTTGACGATTTGGTAGGCGGTCTCTTCATCCATATCCGGGTGCGCGTGAACGGCAACCCCAAACGCCCAGGTGGTGTAAGCGGGGATACCGTCTGCGGCGCCCTCAGGGATATCGACAATCGCCACATCGGGCATTTCACTGCGCAGCGTGTCGGCCTGCGCGTCATCGAGAGAGAGCACGCTGATGGGAGTAAACGTCGCGATATCCATGGAGGAGCCATCCAAACGCTCACCGACCCCTGATTTCACCGAGCCCATCACCCGCCCATCCTTCATGGCGTCGACCATGTCGGTGGTAGAGCCCCGCACGTAGTCCGGCTCGATGCCGAGGGTACGCATGACCGCTTCGGTGGTTTTCTCAGTGGCTGAGCCGGTGATACCGGGGTTGAAACGCACGCCCTCCAAGTCGGCGAAGGTCGCTACGTCGGCATCCTGACGCATCACCGCGTTTTGTGGCGCGACGGTGTAGACCCATAGCAGGCGGTTATCGACCGGGCGGCCTTCAAAATCTTCCTCACCGGCGTAGGCGTGGTAGCCGGTATTAGTCGTCACCAGCCCCATATCAATCTGATCGCGCCCCAAACGACGCAGGTTATCCACGGTAGCGCCGGTTTCGGCTACCGAAGAGCTGACGCCTTCGACCTGGTTGTTGATGATCTGATTGACCGCAACAAAATAGCTGTAGTGGCTGGAGGAGCTGGAGGTAGAACCAATCAGCAGGCGCTCATCGGCATGGGAAGTGGCAGCAGCCAGCACCGCGGCGCTTGCCACCATGGCGGTAAGTAGCGTTTTCATTGTCTCTCCGAAGCTCGCTGTACGAGCCTTTGTTATTGTAGAGCGGGTTGTTGTAGATCGGTGACCGCGACGCACAAATCGCGATAAGCCAAGCATGGTGCGCCGGTTTCATTTTGTATATTGAATAGTTTTTAATTTATGTTTTACTTTCTAAATGAATCCAAGCATCCAGCAGTTGCGCGTTTTTGTTGCCGTCGCCCACTCCCGCAGCCTTGCGGAGGCCAGCGAGCGCGTGCATCTTTCCCAACCGGCGATTTCGATTGCGCTACGCAAGCTGGAAGAGAACGTCGGCGGCGCACTGTTTGCCCGCACATCACGTCAGCTTGCCTTGACTCCGGAAGGCGATGCTTTCCTACCGGTTGCCGTGCGGCTATTGAATGACTGGAACGAAGCCTTTGAGGATCTCAACGATCAGTTTTCCAAACAGCGTGGCAAGGTGACCGTGGCGGCGCTGCCGACGTTGGCAGCAGGGTTATTCCCCCGGGTGATCACGCTTTTTCATGAAGCCTACCCGAGAATTAATTTGAGCCTGCACGATGTGCTGGCCGAGCAGATCAACCAAATGGTGCGTGAAGGCCGTGCTGACTTGGGGCTTTCCGTGCCGCCTAGCGACGCGGACGACCTCACCTTTGAACCCGTTCTTGAAGATAGCTATGTGGCGGTTTGCCCGTGTGGCCACCCGCTGCTGGCGCAGTCGGCCGTGGCGTGGCGTCAGTTGGCTGCCTATCCGTTTATTGGTATCAATCGGCTTTCCAGTTCACGCCAGGATATTGACCGCATCATGCAGAGTGTCGGGGAACGGCTGGATATTTTGTGCGATGCGCGCCAGATCGCCACGGTGGGCCGCATGGTGGCGGCGGGGTTGGGTATTAGCGTGCTGCCCTCGCTCAGCTTTCGCCAGATTGCCACCGACGGCATCGAACATCGCCCGCTTGTCGAGCCGACTATCCGCCGAGAGTTAGGCATTATCTTAAGTCGACGCCACCCCCCTTCCGCCGCGACGAGCGCCCTGCGCCAGTTGATTCGCGAACACGCATAAGACCTTTTTATGAATACGCGATTTCCGCTCGGCTTTCTCTTCGCCTTTATCTACAACCGCGCCGAGAATCTGGCAGACTAGAGATGACGAACATCCACCTGACTAAGTGAGCGATATCGATGAGCGATACTTCCAAACCCTGGACACAGCCAATGCCCGACGCGCAGTTCAAACTGATGCGCGATATTCTTGCCGCCCCAAGCCCAGTGGGCCTTGAAGCGGCGATGACTTACGGCGTGCTCAAGCCGCATTTTGAGAGCTTTGCGCCTAAAGGCTGGCACCTTCATCAGTTCAAGGGCAACGCGGGCGTGGTGCTGGACACCCACCCCGGCCGTGACGACATGTTCAAGGTCATGCTGATCGGCCATGCGGATAAAATCCGCATGCAGGTGCGCTCGATTGGCGAAGACGGCAAAATCTGGATCAACACCGATTCCTTCCTGCCCACCGTACTGATCGGCCATGAAGTGAAGCTGTTCAGCGAAGACCCGGACGCCCCCGGCAGCTACCGCTGCATTGAAGGCGGCACGGTAGAGGCACTGGGCGCCATTCACTTTTCTGACCCCGGCCAGCGTGATGGCAGCAAAGGGATCAAGAAAGAGCAGATCTACCTGGATTTGCAGATTCATGGTGAGAACAAGAAGCAGCAGGTGCTGAACCTGGGCGTACGCCCGGGCGATTCGATTATTTTTGATCGCCCTATCCGCCCCGGCTTTAGCCCTAATACCTTTTACGGTGCTTACCTGGATAATGGGCTGGGCTGCTTTGTGGCCGCCGAAGTGGCGCGCTTGATCGCGGAAGCGGGCGGTACCAAAAACGTACGCGTGCTGTTTGCCATTGCCAGCTACGAAGAAATTGGCCGCTTTGGTAGCCGCGTCATGGCGGGTGAAATGAAACCAGACGCGCTGATCGGCGTTGACGTTAACCACGACTACGTAGGCGCGCCAGGCATTGGCGACAAGCGCATGCAGCCGCTGGAAATGGGTAAAGGCTTCACCATGGCGGTGGGCTCGATTGCCAGCGAACAGCTCAACCGTATTATCGCGACGGCCGCTAAAGCGCAGGATATTCCGCTGCAGCGCGATATTGTCGGCGTCGACACGGGTACTGACGGTATGGCGGGTGTGCTGGCTTCTATCGATAGTGCCGCCACCTCGATCGGCTTCCCTATCCGCAACATGCACACTATTTCGGAAACCGGCCACACTCAGGATGTGCTGGCGGCTATTCACGCCCTCACCCAGACCCTGCAGGCGATGGACGTCATGCCTGATTTAGAACGTGAGTTTCAGGATAACCACCCGCGCTTGGACCAAGCGAGCCCGCTTCCCCATCAGGGCAGCGACAAGCCTGACAGTGACAAGCCGGAAAGCGGCAGCGATGACGGCAAAGATACCAAGGCGGAAAGCAAAGCAGCGAGCAAGGCAAGCAGTACCACTGCCCCTGCTGCCAGCAGTAAAGCCAAGAAAAAATCGAAAAAATAAAATAGCCGTATAAAAAAAGCCCCAGCCATTCCTTGGCCGGGGCTTTATCAAACCTTCCTTGATCATCCTCACAAACGTCCTGTTTGTGCTTCCTTGAGAGCGTTTAGCCGTCCTGGCGTTGCCTTCCCTGTTTCCACTTCCTTGTGGTGTGTGCCCACAATGAACCTGATAGCGCTGTGTTTATCTATCCTAGGTTATTAAATCAAAAAAATATTGCTTAAATATTAAATGAGCGTTGTTGCGTCGATTTTATCCACGCTTTTAAGACATTTCGCGTGGCGAACAAACCTATCGGCACTTATACTTAAATTGTATCGGCAACGATACTGATCGACACGGAAGTTACCACGCCTGAACCAACATTACTCTTAAGGGAAGGAGGTCAGCGTGCGCGATATAATAATTAGCAATAGAGTCAACGGTTTGGATGTCATCTGTCGCCATTGCGGTAATGCAGAGTCACCCAAAACAACGTTTTTTAACCGTTTCCGCTTAGAGGGAACGGGGAAAGACACAGCCACAGTGCGCTGCTTAAACTGCCAAACAGCGGTTGAAGTACCCTTGAACGAACTAAGTGCACTCTACTATCACCATGCTTGCTAATTCGCGAAAAGGTTAATCGCCAGGCCTGCTGGTGAAAACGAAGAGAGTAGATGACAAGCGCGTTTACTCTTTTTTACTTAACAAGCAATTGGCAATTTATTAAAAACTTCATCACTTCGTCATTAGCTTGTCACTTTTTTTAGAAACAAAAAAAACGGCCAATCCTTGGCCGGTTTTTCGCTAAGTCATCCTTAACCTTCTTCCACAAACATCCTGTTCGTGTCTCCTTATGTGAAACAAGCCTTCCTAGCTTGCTTTTCCCTATCGCGAGCTCCTTTCGCTGCGTGCACAGTGCGCTTTCTGGCAGCGGGATTATCTAACCTGTGTTATGAAACCGAAAATAATTTGATTTTAATAGCTTTTTTCCCATTTCCAGGCCAATGACCGCAACCCCATCACGCTGTAAGCGCTCTATCGCCCATCGCCTCACCCAATTTGCTGCCCATAAAGCAGCAACAAAAGCTAATCGCTATGCACTAATAGCGAATTAAAAGCGATGTAAACCAAGAAATAAAACAAGCGTATAAAAAAACCCTAGCCACTCCCTGGCTAGGGTTTGATCGCCGCATCTTACTTACTCACAAACGTCCTGTTTGCGCTTCCATGAAATATTAAGCCATCCTAGCTTTATCTTCCTTGGCAACACCTCCTTGTGCTTAAGAGTGATGATGCGCCTTTTAACCCCCGCTTTAACTAACCTAGGTTAGTAAACACACAAATAATTTATTAATCTGGGCTAAACAGTAGCGAAGCGATGATAGCGATTAGCAAGTCGACTTAACCAAGGCTCTTCTTAAACAAAAACTCACCAAGGGTGATAAAATAATAATCTTTTGATTAATAATTAATTTGACGGCAATGCACCTAACCGCAAAGTTATTTAATAACAAGGACATCAAATAAAACAAACGATTGACTTACTTTATTGCTCCATACAAAAAATAAAGCTCAGCCATCCACTGGCTGAGCTTTATCGCGTCTTCCTTAACCTCACATCACAAATATCCTATTTGTGCATCCTTGGGCTACTCAAGCACTCCTTGCTTGATCTTCCTTTTCGCGAATTCCCTTCGCTGTATGCACACTGTGCGCTTTATATAAGTGTGTTTATCTAACCTGTGTTAGTTAAGTGGAAAAAAGATTATTAAACGCTTGTTTGACTTATAAATAGACGGCTTGCCAACCTTCTAAATGAACACATACAATCATGCACGTTTGCTTAACCCTTCTTACAGACAGTGAGTGCGATCATGACCTCAAAACAGTGGTGGCCAGCCGCCGTACTTAGCCTGGCAATAGCCCCGCAAGCCTGGGCACAATGGGAAGGTAGTCTCGGAGCTGGTGTTTTGTATGCGCCCGACTACCTGGGCAGTGACGATTACGATGCCCAGCTTTGGCCCTCAATCAACCTAGACTACGGCGATACGCTTTCGATTAGCCCCCGCAGCGGCATCGAGTGGCACGCTATTCGCAGCGGCGACTGGACCGTGTCCCCTTTTATTGGCTATACCTTTGGGCGTGATAACGAAGGCGATATTGCGGCATTCGAGGAAGTCGACGGCGGCGCCACGCTCGGGTTGCGCGTCGCGCTGGAGCAAGGACAGTGGCAATACAGCCTCGCGGGAAGTACGCCAGTATCGGGCGATGTGGAAGGCGCCGAGTTCGAGGCCTCCGCCGCTTGGCGCTTACCGCTTAGTGAGCGTGCGTTTTTCACCTTTATCCCCAGCGTGGCTTACGCAGACGAAGAGTGGACGGAGTCGATGTTCTCGGTTTCCACCAGCGACAGCCTGCGTAGCGGCATTGCACCCTATAATCCGGATGGCGGCTCATGGCGTTTAGGGGTCAGCAGCAGCTTAACTTACGCACTAACGCCTCAATGGTCAGCTACCGGCTTTGTGGGCACGGGTTATTTGACCGACAATGCGTCAGACAGCCCCATCGTTGACGATCTAGGCAGCGAATGGCAAACCGTGACAGGCGTATCACTCAACTATAATTTCTAATTTTTCTAGCCGTTTGGCCACACAGGTTGCGATCACCCTATCGCCCCTCAACGAGGGCTAACGCGTTGAGGTTGGCAAGCATATTCGGCTTGGCAACATTGATAACTCATTTCTGTATAAGAAATTTACGATAAAATCTTGTACAAGAAACAGTATCCATATAACATCAATGGTGTTCGCGGTAAGGACATCGCGTGGCAAAGGAATGTTCGCTCGGGAAGGGCGAAAGCACACCAAGGATGGTGCAGGCATCTCAAAAGCGCTCCCTCACGGGGGCGCTTTTGCGTTTAAGGGGATAGTGCTCGTTAGTCTTTTACGATGACTTCGCTAGCCACGCCATCAGCGTTTCAGCCGTTTGCGCGGAAGATGGTGGGTTTTGCCCAGTAATCAACTGCCCATCTTCTCGCACGTAAGGGGTGAAATCCTCTGCCTTGCTGTAAATGCCACCACACTTCTGTAGCGCATCTTCCACCAGATGCGGCACGATGTTCGTCAAACCCACCGCCTCTTCTTCGCCGTTGGTAAAGCCTGTGACTTGGCGTCCTTTAACGAGGGGTTCACCGTCGCTGTTCTTGGCATTCACCAACACGATCGGCGCATGGCACACGCTCGCCACCGGTTTGCCCTGAGCAATGAACGTTTCGATCAGGCGAATAGAGTCTGCGTCGTCGACAAGATCCCACAACGGGCCGTGGCCACCGGGGTAGAATACCGCGTCAAAGTCATCGGCTTTCATATCGCGCAAGCGGTGAGTTGCCGCCAGCTCTGCATTAGCCTGTTCATCTTGCTTGAAGCGGCGCGTTTCATCGGTCTGGCTGTCTTCAGCGTCGCTGGTGGGGTCGAGCGGCGCCTGACCTCCCTTGGGCGATGCCAGCGTAACGTCAGCCCCTGCGTCTTTAAAGACATAATAAGGGGCGGCCAGCTCCTCGAGCCAAAAACCGGTTTTATTGCCGGTATCGCCCAACTGATCGTGAGACGTGAGTACTATTAAAATGCGCTTGCTCATATCTTTCTCCTGGCGATGGAACATGAGGCGGTGAAAAGGCGTTACGGTTAATGAGTGGGGGCCTGGATGGCGGAATACAAGGAGACATCTTAAGTGAGTATTGAAGCGCGGGACTTTTACCGCAACGGGCCTGACCACCGCCAGGGGCAAGCCAGCAGTTTTGCCTTGATTCGGCGCCAGTTCGATTTCCGCTCTATTGAGATTGGCCGCTGGGTTACCAGTGCCGAGCGCGACCGTGCCGCCGAGCTTTTTCATGATGCGCTGTGCGACCTCATGTTGATACTACAGGGGCCAGAGGCGCTGATTTCGCTGCGTGGTTCAATCGCACTGCAGTACGGCAGCGGTGGTCGGCCTGGCGTTTCTGCCCACTACGACCCCAGCCAGCGCAGCTTTGCGCTGGCCAAAAACGCGGGCCCCGGTAGTATTGCCCACGAGTGGTTCCATGCCTTTGATCACTACATCGCCAATAAGTGTTTTCGCGACACCTCCGTTGGCATGTTCGCTTCTACCGCCTGGCTCGCCGATGCAACGCCTATCCCCCACCCCCTAAATCAACGGCTGATAAATTGCTTCAAGGCCGTACTGATTCAGCCAGCGGGCGATCAGCCTAGCGATCTGTTTCAGAGCTCGGTGCAGATGGATAAAAGGCTGGGGCAACTCTATTACAGTAAGCCCGAAGAGCTTTGCGCCCGGGCCTTTGAAGCCTTCGTGCAGGATGCAGCCATTACCAATCATTTCCTAGTCAAAGGTACCAAAGCGTCACCCGAGGCCGAACGCGGGCTTTACCCCCAGGGCGAGCAGCGGGAACGGATTAACATTACGTTTAGCGACTACTTTGGCGGTCTCGGGAAGGCGCTGCGGGATACAGAGTAAGCATGACGGCGTTCGAGCCTATCTAGCGCGAGGGGGGGTCATAAAGGCATTCTGCTATGACGTAAAAGCGATTGACCTACAATCGTCACGTGTGAAATGGTGCATTCCCGACTAAACTGAAGTGTCTTAACTACTCAAAGGAAGAGAAAATGCCCTCTACTACCACTATTGTCGTTATCGTTGTTGTTATTGTCGCTGTGCTTGGCATTGGATTTGGCGGTATTTTGCCTTTTTAATGGCCTTTTTAATTTAGAAAAGTAGCAAAATCTTATATCTCCTACCCAGCCTTCACTGCAATCATTAACAAACTTTAAAGATTTATAAAAACTGGCCTCTAAGAGGCCAGTAACTAGCACTATATTGCCATATAAAATTTTAATTCCGCCTTTTACGCAATAAATAAAGCATGATATCGACCGTCTCTGTTTAAAATAGGTTTTTCAAAATAAAATAGTGCTCTATACTTCTTAACTATATTAAGTGATATAGCCTAGTAATAAGCTGACTAACCTCCTCAGTTTACACTTAATAGTCGCATTCAAGCAGAGACACTGTCGCTGAGGGCTTCAATCCTGCCGAACATGGAGCCGAACATGCCTACTGCGCTTTCACCCCAAACTTACTTGATGATACGTAAGATAGAGAGCACGTTTGCTCTCACTGCCGAGGAAAAACGGGCACTTCAGGAGTTACCGGTACAAACCCAAGACGTTAAGTCTAACCAAGACATCGTTCAAATGGGCGATGAACCGAGTCAATGTTGCTTGCTTTTGGAAGGTTTTTCATGTGTTTACAAGTTAACACTTGAAGGCAAACGGCAAATCATGGCGCTGCATATACCTGGCGATATGCCTGACCTGCAAAGCCTGCATCTACAAGTCATTGATATTAATATCGCCTCACTCAGCCCTTGCAAACTGGGCTTCATTCAGCATAAAGACTTACATTTTTTATTTGAACGCCATCCTCGGCTCACTAGAGCATTTTGGCATGAGACGCTCGTCGATGCCTCCATATTCCGAGAGTGGTTGTTGAATGTGGGGCAGCGCGAAGGCTATTCGCGGATCGCGCACATTATTTGTGAGTTGTTATTACGCCTTCGGGCAGTGGGATTGGTGGAAGATGATTCGTTTGAGATGCCCATTACGCAAGCGGAGCTAGCGGATGCCACGGGCATGACGCCAGTTCACGTCAACAGAGTTTTACAAGCACTTCGTAATGACGGTTTAATTGTTACTGAAAAGCGAAAGATCACCATCCCTGACTGGCAAAAACTGCAGGAAGCAGGCGAGTTTGACTCTCTATACCTACATCTTGAGAAGAAGTAATGTACCGAGCGAGCGTTGAACTGCTTGCTTTTACTTAGCTAACGGCCAATACGATCATTAACCCCAATAAAAAAGGTGCATGCGCACATGCACCTTGGGCTTTCTTCGTGGTTAGCTTATTCGCTATCGTCAGATGTGGCGTCTGTCTCAGCGCCGTTTTGGTCACCCGATTCACTGTCACTATTTTCATTCCTAGCGTCACGGCTAGCCGCGTTAGAGGAGGTTAGGTTGTTTCCTCCTCGCGCGCTTTGGGCGTTTGACGAGCGCTGCTGGTTTCCATTGTTAGCGCTACCTAGTTGACCATCGGTACTTTGTTGACGCACCGCGTCTTGCATGCCCTGTAAGTAGCCTTGCCGATAGCCTCGCATTAATCCTTGCTCGAGCCCTTCCTGCTTACCTTCTAGGTAACCTTGGAAGTAGATGTAGGATTCCTGCTCACTCGCTTGTGATTGATCAGAGTAACGGCCCTGCTGGCCTCTCTGGTCCGAACGATCATGGTAGCCATTGCCCCTACTCTGCTGGCGGTTCTGGTCGCTACCTGATGGATCTGACTGATAGCTTCTGCGGTAGTCGTCCTGACGGTATTCATCGCTACGGTAGTCACGACGCTGGTCATCGCCCCAGCTTTGGTTACGCTGACGGTCGTTTTGATAGCGCTGGCTACCTTGATGACCGCTAGTTTGATAGCTTGGTTGATTATTTTCAGAACTGTCGTAGCGGTAGTTACCATTACGATGATCATCTTGCTGGGCAAGCGCCATATTGGACGCAAGCGCCGTAGTGACGGCCGTTGCCAGGATCATTTTTTTAAACATTACACCCTCCAAGTGCTTCTATGATCGCGCCTTTCAGGACAGCCGATCGCTAAGCCATCGACTGTCCGGCTGACGTAAATGGTGAAACGGCTACGCTATTAATTGCGCCACTCGTCAGCGTTGCTATTGCGATCCTGCTGGTAGCGGTCTTGTTGGTAACGATCATCCTGGCGGTTCTGATCGCGCCACTGGTTGCCGTCGTTATAGCGATCCTGCTGATAGCGATCATCTTGGCGATTCTGATCGCGCCAACGGTTATCGTCGCTGTAGCGATCCTGCTGATAGCGATCATCTTGGCGATTCTGATCTCGCCAGCGGTTATCGTCACTGTAGCGATCCTGCTGGTAGCGGTTTTGTTGGTGACGATCGCCTTGGCGATTCTGATCTCGCCAGCGATTATCGTCGCTGTAGCGATCCTGCTGGTAGCGGTTTTGCTGGCTGTGATCGCCCTGGCGGTTTTGGTCGCGCCAACGCTTGTCGTCGTTGTAACGATCCTGCTGGTAGCGGTTTTGTTGGTTACGATCGCTCTGACGGTTCTGATCACGCCATTGATTTTCCTGGCTGTTGCGATCCTGACTATAGCTATTCTGATTTTGCGATTGGTTATCGTGCTCCCACTGCTGCGCCATGGCAGTGCTGGTGGTGGCCAACGCGGTGGAAATGGCTGCCGTGATAAGTAGCTTCTTGAACATGACCAACTCCTTTAGTCATCAAATGAAACTCAATCCTGGCTATCAATCCTTCCTAGCCAAGCCTTGCACCTATCAAGCTAGTTGGCGTCTTTTTGGGATTCAATGCTTAAAACAGGCGTTATGGCGCCATAACCTGTTTATTAATTTTTATTAAAAACAAAAATGAGTTTTATCTGAGGCATAACTATTCCTCAGATAAAACTCTTCCACTTAGCTGTTAAGTATTAAACACGGGTTTAATTCAATGGCGCTAATTTAATCGAGGAGAGACAACGTAAACAGCAGGCAACAAAAAAGCCCGTTGATGGCTCAACGGGCTTAATCTAAATTCTGTGGCGGAGGGGGAGGGATTCGAACCCTCGAAGCCTTGCGGCTTACACACTTTCCAGGCGTGCTCCTTCGACCACTCGGACACCCCTCCGCGTTTTGACGCTTTTGAAAGACGATGCCTTTCGCGACAGAACGGCGCATATACTATGGGCTAAGCCTCGAAATAGCAAGCCTTTTCAGGCGCATCGCCCTAGGCTGGCAACACGGCGTAGTTGCCGTTGGCTTCCAAACAGAGCGTCTCGCCGCAATAGAGCTGATGGGTTAGCGCAATGCGCCCTTTCCCCCGCTCTTCGAGCTTTTGCGCTAATTGAGAAACCCCTTCAGGCGCTGTGGGTGCGCAGACCAAACGGTAATCATCGTTGACTGGTGCCAGAAAGCGCTGGGTGGCTTCAGCAACGACCACATCGCGGGCAAGGCCCTGCTCACGCAGCCATAGCGTTACCCAACACCAGCCCTGCAGCGTCGTTTGTGCCGACAGCGCGCCACCAAAACCGGTGCCTTTATCGTTAAGGTTCGGCGCCAGCGCTAACTGCCAGGTCAATTGATCGCCCTGACGCGACATGTCGCTAATGCCGAGCGCACTCACCATGGGAATGGCGTCACTCAGCCACTGCTGAAAAGCGACCAGATCGTCTGGCTGGCCTTCTGGCAGCGGCAAACGTGGATGGGGAACGCCAGGCTTACGAGGTAGGCTCATGGTTAGCTCCAGCGTTCGACAAAGTCGGCTATGTCGTGTTGCGGCACGGGTTTGTGTCGCCCTCCCAGGGTCCCCAGGTAGATGAACGCGACGACCTCATCGTCTTCATCCAGGCTTAACCCTTTGCGAACCACTGAGTCGAAAGCGTACTTGCCGCTGCGCCACATCGCGCCTAACCCCAACGCGTGGGCGGCCAAAAGGATACCGTGCGCTGCACAGCCAGCCGAGATCACCTGCTCCATTTTAGGCACTTTTTCGAGTTCCGGCGTGACCTTCGCGATGACGGCAATAATCATCGGCGCTCGTAGCGGCTTTTTACGCGCCGCGTTAAGCGTTTCATCGCTGGCGCTTGGGTCTTCTTGGAACTCGGCCTCGGCAAATAACTCACCCAAGCGCTCGCGCCCTTCTCCACTGAACTCAATAAAACGCCAGGGGCGTAGCTCTTTGTGGTCGGGCGCACGTAGCGCTGACTGGTAAATGGCGCTGAGCTGTTCGGCGCTGGGGGCTGGTTCCATCAGCTTGCCCATTGAGCTGCGTTCGTGAAGAAGCGTGAGTGCATCCATCGGTGACTCCAAGTCCAATCGTGTGAGGCTACGGTAGTGTCATTATTGATCGCGTTATTATTTATAACACTGCCGTTTACTGCCTTGCTAGGCGCAGCGGCGTGGGGGGCGTTAACCCGAGGGTGGCTCGCCAGGGGCTAATATCGAGCCCGCCACGGCGCACATAGCGTGCCAGCACGAGCAGTTGTACGGGCTTTGCCTGCGTCATGATGTCGGTAAAAACATGCTCGACACAGTGTTCGTGGAAATCCTGATGCTGGCGAAAGCCAATGAGGTAGCGTAACAGCCCTTCGCGGTCGATCTTGGGGCCTTTATAGCGAATCAGCACGCTTCCCCAGTCCGGCTGGCCGGTGACGGGGCAGTTGGACTTCAGCAGGTGGGAATAGAGGGTCTCTTCGACGATCTCGTCCCCTACCGAGAGATGCGCGCTGCTTGGCGTATAATCGTTGATGGCAATATCCAAATCGTCCAAGCATTCGCCCGGCAACTGCTGTGGTGAAAGCTCTGAGGCATCCACATCAAACAGCTCGACACTCACCTCAGCCCCCGCCGCCACGGCGAGGTCATTGGCCAGCGTTTCCATCACTTCCTGACGGCTATAAAACCGGGATTGATTAAAGCTGTTGAGGTAGAGCTTCCACGATTTGGATTCAATCAGGTTGGGCGAATGCGCAGGCAACCGAAAGCGCGCCACAGCCACAATCGGTTTGCCGCGACTATTGAGCCAGGAGACTTCAAAGGCGTGCCACTCATCTTCGCCCACAAACGGTAAAACGCCCTCATCAATACCCAGTGGCGCCCGGTTGGCCGCCCGGGGGATGGGGTAGAGAAGCCCCGCGTCGTACTGCTCAGGGTAAGCGGAGTCACGCCCCAGGGGGGCGTGTTCTAACGTGTCTGGACGATGCGCCATTAATAATTACTCTCTCTTACTGTGCTGTATAACCACTAGCTGCGAATACCTTTACCACGCTCTAGCATGGTTAACGCCACCACAAATAACACGATGATAAAGGCGAAAATAGCAGTCAGTGCCCAACCAACGGGGATATCCGAGACACCCAGAAAGCCGTAGCGGAAGACGTTCACCATGTACAGAATGGGGTTGAGCATGGAAACGCCCTGCCAGAAGTCTGGCAGCATCGAGATAGAGTAAAACACCCCACCCAGATAAGTCAGCGGCGTGAGAATAAAGGTCGGCACGATAGAAATGTCATCGAACTTGTTCGCCAGCAAGGCGTTGATAAAGCCACCAATGGAGAACAGCGCCGAGGTGAGTACCACCACTAATACCGTGAGCAGCGGATGCTCCATGGTCAAACGCGTAAAGAACAGCGAAACGACGGTGACGATCAACCCAACGCCCAGCCCGCGCGCCATACCACCCAGGATAAAGCCGGCCAAAATCACCCAGTTGGGCATTGGCGAGACCATCATCTCTTCAATCGAACGCTGAAACTTGTTAGAAAAAAAGCTCGATGCCACGTTGGAGTAGCTGTTGGTAATCACCGACATCATGATCAGCCCCGGGACGATAAAGTCCATGTAGCTGAAGCCATCCATATCCCCAATCCGTGAGCCGATCAGGTTACCAAAAATGATGAAGTACATGGCCATGGTGATCGAAGGTGGCAGCAGCGTTTGCGGCCAAATGCGCGTGAAGCGCTTGATCTCTTTGAGCACCAGCGTCCATAGCGCGATCAATGTTTGCGTAGCGTTCATACGCGCTCCTCCTTCTTCTCGACGCGCTGGTCTATTGCCCCTTGGCCGCTACCTTCTACCATCGACACAAACATCTCCTCCAGGCGATTGGCCCGATTACGCATGGATACGACTTCGATGCCCTGCTCGCTCAACGCTTTGAACACATCGTTCAAGCGCTGCCCACGATGAACCAGCAGCGAAAGCTGAGTGGGCTCTATCTGGTGTAATTCAAACCCTTCGATGTGAGGCACTTCTGTGACGGGCTCAGCCAAATCGATCAGGAAAGTCTCGGTATCAAGCTCAGCCAATAGCTCTCGCACGCTGGTATTGCGCACAATGTCGCCATTATTGATGATCGCCACATTGCGACACAGGCTCTCGGCCTCTTCCAAGTAGTGCGTCGTCAGAATGATGGTGGTGCCTTCATCCTGGTTGATCCGCCGCATGTACTCCCACATGCTGCGCCGCAGTTCGATATCCACCCCCGCGGTTGGCTCATCGAGAATCAGCAGCTTGGGGCGATGCATCAGCGCCCGGGCAATCATCAGGCGGCGCTTCATGCCACCGGAGAGCATGCGCGCACTGCCGTTGCGCTTTTCCCACAGGCCAAGATCCGTCAGCAGCTGCTTGGCACGGGGTAGTGCTTCGCGGCTGGTCATACCGTAATAGCCCGCCTGGGCCAGTACGATATCGAGCACCTTTTCAAACTGGTTGAAATTGAACTCCTGAGGCACCACCCCTAGTTGGTATTTAGCCTTGGCGAAGTCTTTATCAACATCAATGCCAAAGATGGACACTTGGCCCGCGGTTTTTTGCACCAGCGAGCAGACCACGCCCAAGGTGGTGGATTTACCGGCGCCATTAGGGCCCAGCAAAGCAAAAAAATCGCCCTGTTGGACGTCGAGATCAATACCTTTGAGCGCCTGAAAGCCGTTGCCATACACTTTGGTAAGGCCACGGATCGACAATGCCGGTTCGGCCATGAACATGTCCTGTCAGCAAAATAAGAAGAGAAGGTAAAACATTAGGGCGCAAACGACTTTTTTCAAGTCGGGCAATCGAGCCGAGCGCCAGACACGCAAAAAATGACGCCCAGCCAATAGCTGATGCATCAATAAAAAAGAAAATTAAGTACAGATGCGCTTGGAGCGGGAAAGGAGATTCGAACTCCCGACCCTCGCCTTGGCAAGGCGATGCTCTACCACTGAGCTATTCCCGCAACGCAAACAAAACGATGTGCAACACTAGATGGCGTCCCATAGGGGGTTCGAACCCCTGTTACCGCCGTGAAAGGGCGGTGTCCTAGGCCACTAGACGAATGGGACTTATTGGAACAAGAAAATAATGAAATCCGGTTCCTAAATCTGGAGCGGGAAAGGAGATCGATGGGGCTGCCACCAGCCGGGCTGGCGCACCAGATCCCGACCCTCGCCTTGGCAAGGTGATACTCTTTACCACACCATCAAAACTGGAGCGGGAAAGGAGATTCGAACTCCCGACCCTCGCCTTGGCAAGGCGATGCTCTACCACTGAGCTATTCCCGCTTATAGAACACTTGCTTAGCTTTTTGCCTAAGCTTTTTACCTAAGCTTTTTACCTAACCTACCGGAAGTGGCGTCCCATAGGGGGTTCGAACCCCTGTTACCGCCGTGAAAGGGCGGTGTCCTAGACCACTAGACGAATGGGACACTGTAATTACTTCAACTACTTTGGAGCGGGAAAGTAGATTCGACCGGGCTGGCGTTCCAGCTCCCGACCTCGCCTGACTTACCACACACCTAATTGGAGCGGGAAAGGAGATTCGAACTCCCGACCCTCGCCTTGGCAAGGCGATGCTCTACCACTGAGCTATTCCCGCATTCCGATAACCCTGACGACCGCTTATTCTTGCTCTAAAAATACACAAAAATAAGTGGCGTCCCATAGGGGGTTCGAACCCCTGTTACCGCCGTGAAAGGGCGGTGTCCTAGACCACTAGACGAATGGGACGTTGCTTGCCTCGTCGAGGTGGCGCGTATGTTACTCAGACCTTATTGAGCTGTCAAGCACTCTGCCTCACTCGCTTAACTGGCCTGCTTTCAACTACCTACTCCTCAAACCAGCCCTCAACTCAGCCCTTAACCCAGTCGCCGGGGAGAAGCGCTGTTTCGCCCGCACAGAGCAAAGGTGCACGCTGGCAGTGCTCTTAGCGAAATTTAGGCGTCATTAAGGTGCAAACACTTAATCAACTTAGTGGCCTACCTTTCGGGCTCAACCTACAAAATCGTTAAAAATCTTTTATTTATAATAAAATCGATTTTTATGGCACACCCCTTGCTACCTCATTGTGTTCCTTTGCCGACCTGCTTCCCAATCAACGAGGTGTGCTATGTCCTTATCCCGTCGAAAGTTTCTCACTACGGCCGCGGTTTCCTCCACCGCGGGTTTAGTCTTAGGTGCGCCGTCTATCGCTCGCGCCCAATCTGCGGAAAGCTTTAACTGGCGCATGACCAATGCCTACAGCCCCGGTTCGCCCTTTTACGTGGAAGGCCCAGGCAGCCCTACGGATGTGATCGCCAAGATCAACGCCATGTCCGGTGGCCGCCTCAATATTCAGCACTTCTCTTCCGGCGAGCTGATTCCTGCCTTTGAAGGCTTTGAAGCCGTTCAAAGCGGCACGATCCAAATGAATGCGGCCAATAGCTATTTCTGGTCCGGCACCACCTTTGCGGCCCAGTACTTTACGACGGTGCCGTTTGGCATGAGCTTTATGGGCCATATGGCGTGGCTTTATCACGGCGGCGGCCTGGAGCTCTGGCACGAAGTGTATGAGCCCTATGGCATGGTGGCCTTCCCGCTGAACAATACCGGCGTGCAGATGACGGGCTGGTTCCGCGAACCCATCGAGGATATCAGCCAACTCAACGGCCTGCGTATGCGTGTTCCCGGCCTGGCGGGGCAGGTGTACTCCTCGCTAGGTGTCGATGCCCGCGTGCTGCCCGGTGGCGAAATTTTCCCCGCGTTGGAACGAGGTGTAATCGATGCCGCCGAATTCGTTGGCCCCTTCCAAGACCGCCGCATGGGGCTGCACAACGCCGCCAAGTTCTACCACACCACCGGTTGGCACGAACCCTCCACCACCGGCGAGCTGCTGATCTCGAAAACGCACTGGGATAGCTTGCCGGAAGACCTGCAAATGATCGTCAAAACGGCCTGTATGGCGGCCTGCTTGGAGAGTGTCACCTGGTCCGAAGCGGTGAACGGTGAAGCCATGACTGATCTGGTCGAAAACGAAGGCGTGACGGCCAGCATGCTGCCCACTCCCGTTGTCGATGCGCTGCGCGAAGCCACCCAAGACACGCTGGCCACAGAAGCCAACGCCGACCCACTGGTACGCAAAGTCCACGATAGCTACATGGCATTCAAAGCAAACCACGACCGCTGGGCAGGCGCCAGTGAACGTGCCTGGTTAAACGACATTATCGGAGTCTGATATGCGCACCGTGGCATTTTTTGTCCACGGCGTTGAGGCGGTGGTTCGGCTATTTGGCTGGATCGCCGCCTGGACCTGCGTGGTATTAGTCGGGCTTGTCGCTGGCGATGTGTTGATGCGCTACGCGTTTAGCATTGGCTCGGTATGGCTGCAGGAGTTGCAGTGGCACTTGATCTCGCCGATTGCCCTGTTTGGCATGTCTTATTTGCTGCTGATGGGCGAGCAGGTACGCGTCGACGTCTTTTATGAGCGTTTCCCGGTAGGGCTGCAACGGGTGATCGAGGTGATCGGCGGGCTGTTGCTGCTGGTGATGGGACTGTACATCGCTTGGCTGACGCTGCCCTGGATAGCGCAGTCGTACGCCCGTGGTGAAGCGTCGCCAAACCCAGGCGGCATGCCTCTTCGCTGGTTGCTTAAATCACTGATCCCATTTGGCTTTGTCCTTCTCGCGCTGCAAGGGTTGGCCCACGCGCTGCGTCAGGTGTTTGCCCTACCCACACGAGGTGAATAACGCATGTCTCCTAATGAGTGGCTAGCGATCGGTATGATCGTGGCTTTTTTTGTGTTTCTGCTGATCGGCATTCCGGTGGGCATCAGTATTGCGGCAACGGCCTTTTTCTTTGGTTATATCGGCTTTGGCCCGATGCTGTTTAACCTGCTGCCATCGCGCATCTATGGGGTGGTCACCAATTACACCTTTATGGCCATACCGCTGTTTGTGTTTATGGGGGTGATGCTGGAGAAATCGAAGCTGGCCGAAGAGCTGATCGATGTGATTGGCCACCTGTTTGGTGGCTTATCGGGCGGCATGGGGGTAGCGATTATTTTAGTCGGCGTTTTATTGGGCGCCGCTACCGGCATTGTCGGCGCAACCATCGTGACGCTGGGCCTACTTACGCTGCCAACGCTACTGCGTCGGGGCTACCCTAAAACGCTGGCCACCGGGATGATCTGCGCGTCCGGCACCTTGGGGCAAATTATTCCGCCTAGCCTGGTGCTCATTCTACTGGCAGAAATACTCGGCGAGTCCGTCGGTACGATGTTTGCAGCCGCCATGGTGCCGGGGCTAACGCTCGCGGGGGTATATATCATTGCCATTTTGGTCATCGCCAAACTCTACCCTCACCTGATGCCCCCCATCCCCATTGAGGAGCGTAAAGCGATGGGGCGACGCCAACTGCTGATGAAAGTGATCACCGTGGTGGGCCCGCCAGTGGGTTTGGTATTTGCTGTACTGGGTTCGATTATTGGCGGCATTGCGGCCCCTACCGAGGCTGCCGCGATGGGGGCACTGGGGGCGCTGGTGTTTGTCGCCTGCTCGGGGCGGTTAACCTTCACGCTACTCAAGGAGGTCGCCAAGGCCACGCTGGTGATTTCGGCGATGGTGTTCTTTATCTTGATCAGTGCGCAGGTATTTGGGCTGGCGTTCCGTGGCCTGGGTGGCGAACATTTGGTGGCGCGCATGTTTGATTGGGTGCCGGGCGGTGAATTCGGCGCGCTGCTATTTATGCTATTGCTGATGTTCGTGCTGGGCTTCTTCCTCGAGTGGATTGAGATCAGCTATATTGCCCTGCCGCTATTTTTACCGTTCTTCGTTCAGATGGGCGTCGATATGGTATGGCTGGGCATTCTGGTGGGGTTGGTGCTGCAAACCTCGTTTCTTACCCCACCCTTTGGCTGGTCACTGTTTTTCCTCAAGGGCGTGGCCCCCAAAGAGGTCACCACGCTGGATATCTACAAAGGCGCCCTACCGTTTATCGGGCTGCAGTTTTTAGCCGTTGCGCTGGTGTTTATTTTTCCCAGCATCGCCACTTGGCTGCCGAACGCCATTGGCTGGTAACCATGATCAATAACAAAGGAATTTAAGATGCTTCACACCCAACGTAGTTACGGCGGCAGCTGCGTCGCCCCGCATCACCTGGCGGCCAGCGCCGGGCGAGATGTGTTGAAACAGGGCGGCAACGCGGTGGAAGCCATGGTGGCAGCCGCCGCGGCCATTGCGGTGGTTTATCCGCATATGAATGCCCTGGGCGGCGACGGTTTTTGGTTAATTCATGAGCCCGGCAAAGCCCCCGTTGCCATTGATGCCTGCGGCCCGGCAGCGGGCCTCGCCAATGCGGATTTCTACGCCGGTGAGACGCAGATTCCCGAGCGCGGCCCCAAAGCCGCGCTGACCATGGCGGGCACGATTGGCGGCTGGCATGAAGCCCTGAACGTGGCATCAAGCTGGGGGCAACAGCTGCCTCTGACCACTCTACTGGCCGACGCTATTCACCATGCTGAAGCTGGCATTTCGGTCACTCAAAGCCAGGAAGCTCTCACTGCCAAACACGTTGAGCGCCTGTCTCAAAGCCCTGGCTTTAGTGATTCCCTGCTGCTTAACGGCCAAGTGCCCCAGGAGGGTGAGCGGCTGCGCCAGCCACGCTTAGCGGCCACCCTCAAGCGCTTGGCAGAAGCCGGATTAGATGTTTTCTATCGCGGCGAACTGGCCGCTAGCATGGCGAAAGATTTGGAAGCCGTGGGCAGCCCCCTGCGCTTGGCTGACTTTCACGCCTACCGCGCCCAGCGCGTCACGCCGCTGGAAGTCACCCTCCAGGCTGCCACGCTGTACAACCTGCCAGCGCCGACCCAGGGCATGGCGTCGTTAATGATTTTAGGCATCTACGAGCGCTTGAAAGCCGCCGAGCCCAACGGTTTTGATCACCTGCACGGGCTGATTGAAGCAACCAAGCGTGCCTTTATCCTGCGTGACCAAAATGTGACTGATCCGGGCCGTGTACCCACACCGCTGCAGGCGTTACTCAGCGAGGAAAATATTGGTCGGGAAGCGGCTCAAATTGACCCACAACGCGCTCTGCCCTGGCCACACGAGCCAGCCCCTGGCGACACCATTTGGATGGGCACCGTGGATAGCGAAGGGCGCGCGGTGAGTTTTATCCAGAGTATTTATTGGGAGTTCGGCAGTGGCGTGGTACTGCCGGAAAGCGGCGTACTGTGGCAAAACCGTGGCATTAGCTTTTCGCTCAACCCCGACGACCTGCGCGGTTTAGCCCCTGGCCGCAAACCTTTCCATACGCTCAACCCGGCGCTGGCTCAGTTTAACGATGGCCGTACCATGGTCTACGGCACCATGGGCGGCGAAGGCCAGCCGCAAACCCAGGCAGCGGTATTTTCCCGCTATGCGCTGCACGGCATGCCGCTTCAGCAGGCGGTCACCGCGCCCCGCTGGTTGCTCGGGCGCACTTGGGGGGAAACCAGCACCAACCTTAAACTCGAAGCACGTTTTGACGACGCCTTGGTGACGGCCCTAGCCACCGCCGGTCACGATGTGGAAGTCTTGCCAGAGGCGTTTAGCGACACCATGGGCCATGCGGGCGGCATCGTGCGTCACCCGGACGGCCTGATCGAGAGCGCCCACGACCCACGCAGTAACGGCGGCGCGGCCAGCGTGTAAGTAAACACTCGGGGATTGCTACTGGCTGAACTTGAGCAGCCGACTCGCTGTCACTCATGAGAGTGTTAAGCTAGCCTGCTTAATAAGCCTCTGAAGAGTGGCCAACCAGCGGGAAGGAGAACCCCATGGCGAAAATAGAGAAATCCCCCGAAGAATGGCAACAGCAGCTAACGCCCGAGCAGTATCGGGTAGCGCGTGAGAAAGGCACTGAACGCCCTTTCACCGGGGATTATCAGGTGAAAGACACTCAGGGCATTTACCACTGCGTCTGCTGCCATGCGCCGCTGTTTGAGAATGAGCACAAGTTTGACGCTGGCTGCGGCTGGCCAAGCTTTGATCGCCCTTTAGGCAGGCGCTGCGTCGAAGAGCATCAAGACTCGACCCACGGCATGCAGCGTACCGAAGTGGTCTGCTCCCACTGCGATGCGCACCTGGGCCACGTCTTTCCCGATGGACCTCCCGATACCACGGGATTGCGCTACTGCATCAACTCGGTGTCGTTGGAATTTCATCCTGACGAGTAGTCGTTGATAAATCCTTCATAAGGAAACCAGTAAGGCGGGTGCTACAATGGCAGCCCGCTTTTTTTGTGCCTCTAATTTTTGTACTTTCAGGAGAGACTAATGCTCGGCTGGTTCCCCGGACATATGAACAAGGCCCGCCGCCAGATCAAGGAGGTGCTGCCGGAGATCGACGTGGTCATCGAAGTACTCGATGCCCGCCTGCCCTACTCCAGCGCCAACCCGATGCTGGCCGAGCTAACACGCCATAAGCCGGTGCTGAAAATTCTCTCCCGGGCCGACCTCGCCGACCCTGAACGGACGGCCGAGTGGGTCGATTTTTTCGATGCCCAAGAGAACATGCGTGCCTTGGCGGTCACTACCACCAATACCCGCGAACTCAAGAAAATCCCCAAGCTGTGCCATGAGCTGGCCGGTGCCGTGCGCGCCGACCGGGATGTGCGCGTGATGGTGATGGGCATACCGAATGTTGGGAAATCCACGCTGATTAACGGCCTGGCCGGTCGAAAAATCGCCAAAACCGGCAACGAGCCTGCGGTCACTAAGCGCCAACAAAAGGTGCGTATCGATGGGCGTGTGGCACTCACCGACACCCCTGGCGTGCTGTGGCCCAAAATCGAAGACCAGGCCAGCGCTTATCGCCTCGCTGCCACTGGCGCCATTCGCGATACCGCTATCGAATACACCGATGTGGCGATTGTCACCAGCGCCGAACTGGCCAAGCGCTACCCCGAAGCGCTCACAGCGCGCTACAAGCTCAAAGCGCTGCCGCCCTATACCGCGCCGGACATTCCTCATGATATTGAAGCGGATGGGCCGAAAAAGCCCGACTTCCTTGCGATTGCGGGTTTTGACGGCAACGCGATTCTGACAGACATTGCTGCGCGCCGGGGTGGTTTGCGCCCCGGCGGTGCGGTAGACCTGCACCGCGGCGCGGAAGTACTGCTTCACGAGCTGCGCGATGGCAAGCTGGGCAGGCTCACCCTTGAAACGCCTGACGATATTCCGCCTCCCCCGGTGCAAAACGACGAAGACAATCAAGGGCTTTCCGACGCATAATGAGCCAAGCACTGCTAAGCCACCCGTTGACTTAGTAAACACCTCACTACGTTGGATACTTTGGGCTTCTCGCTACTTTTGGACAAACACCTCATGGATACCCCGCAGTCGCACGAATCACAGCCGCTAAAGAAATCTCACAAACTGCACAATGTTTGCTACGACATTCGCGGCCCGGTACTCGACCACGCCAAGCGATTGGAAGAGGAAGGTCAGCGAATTCTCAAGCTCAACATTGGCAACCCCGCGCCCTTTGGCTTCGAGGCGCCGGAAGAGATTCTTCAGGATGTGATGCGTAATCTGCCCACGGCCCAGGGCTACTGCGACTCCAAGGGACTCTACTCTGCGCGCAAAGCGATTATGCAGGAGTGCCAGCGCAAGCAGATTCCCGGCGTGGGGATTGAAGATATCTTCATCGGCAACGGCGTTTCCGAGCTGATCGTGATGGCCATGCAGGCGCTGCTCAATGACGGCGACGAAGTGCTGATTCCCGCACCGGACTACCCGCTCTGGACCGCCGCCGCCCACCTTTCCGGTGGCCACGCGGTGCACTACCTGTGCGACGAACAGGCCGACTGGACGCCGGACATGGCGGATATTCGTGCCAAGATCACCAGCCACACCCGCGCGATTGTGCTGATCAACCCCAATAACCCGACCGGTGCGGTGTATCCGCCTGCCGTGGTGAAAGAGGTATTGGCGATCGCCAAGCAGTACAACTTGGTGGTGTTCTCTGACGAGATCTACGACAAGATTTTGTATGACGGTGTCGAGCACACCGCCACCGGCGCGCTGGCGGACGATGACCAATTGGTCATTACCATGAACGGGCTTTCTAAAAGCTATCGTTGTGCGGGCTTCCGCTCGGGCTGGATGATCATTTCAGGCACCCTGGCCAAGCTAAATGCCCAGGACTATATCCAGGGCTTGAACATGCTGGCCTCCATGCGGCTATGCGCCAACGTGCCTGCACAGCATGCGATTCAAACCGCGTTGGGCGGTTATCAATCGATCAATGATTTAATCCTGCCCGGCGGTCGACTCCTGGCCCAGCGTGATATCACCATCGAGAAGCTAAACGCGATTCCTGGCGTCTCTTGTGTGAAGCCGAAAGGTGCGCTTTACGCGTTTCCACGCCTGGATCCCAAGGTATTCAAGATTAAAGACGATCAGCAGATGGTGCTCGACCTGCTGCTGCAGGAAAAAATATTGCTGGTGCAAGGCACGGCATTTAACTGGCCAGAGCCAGACCATGTGCGCATCGTCACACTGCCCTGGGCCGACCAGCTCGGGGATGCACTGGATCGCTTTGCCAACTTCCTGTCGCGTTATCGCCAGTGAGCCAAGGCCGATTAAACAAGGCGTCGATTAAAACAGCTATTTGACGCAGCGATGACTTGAAACTGCCATGAACAGGTCGTATTTAAACGTCATTCTGTGGCCCATTTCACTGGCTGTGTGTGAACCGGTTTCTAAACGTTGAGGGAGAACCTGCACCATGATGCGAATTGTGCTGTTTTTAGCGACCAATATAGCGGTCTTGTTGGTAGCCAGTATCACCCTACGCCTGCTCGGTGTAGAGGGCTACCTGCGGGGCCAGGGGATTAACTTCACCAGCCTGCTGATTTTCTGCTTTGTGTTCGGCATGGCGGGCTCGATTGTCTCGCTGTTCATTTCTAAATGGATGGCCAAGCGCAGTACCGGCACGGTGATCATCGAAACGCCTTCCAACGCCACCGAGCAGTGGCTGCTGGACACCGTGGCAGAGCTTTCCCGTGACGCCGGTATCAAAACGCCGGAAGTGGGCATTTTCCCCGCCCAGCAGTCCAACGCTTTTGCGACCGGCTGGAATAAAAACGATGCGCTGATCGCCGTGTCGGCCGGCCTGATGAATCGCATGCGCCCGGAAGAAGTGCGGGCAGTACTGGCCCACGAAATTGGCCACGTTGCTAACGGTGACATGGTCACCCTGGCGCTGATTCAAGGCGTGGTGAACACCTTCGTGATGTTCTTTGCCCGCGTAGTGGCGCATTTGGTCGATAACTTCCTGCGTAGCCGTAGCGATGGCGAAGGCGGGCTCGGCTTTATGGGTTACTTCGCGGTGGTCATGGTCGCGGAGATTGTGTTCGGTATTTTGGCCTCGGCCATCGTGGCCTGGTTCTCACGCTACCGCGAATACCGCGCCGACGAAGCGGGCGCGCGCTTGGCGGGCACCAACGCCATGGTCAGTGCGCTGGCACGCCTGAAAACCGAAACGGAAATGCCCGATCAAATGCCGGACACGCTGCGCGCCATGGCCATCACCAAAGGCCAAACCCGCTCGCTGGTAGAAAAACTATTTGCCAGCCACCCACCGCTGGATGAGCGTATTCGTGCGCTGAAAGAAGCCGCTTATCGTCAGTAAGTCTCTTATGTCATTGCGAGCACAGCGAAGCAATCTCGGGGTCGCTTTTTCTGTCATTGCGAGCGCAGCGAAGCAATCTGGGGATGTGCCGCCGCGGGTACAGATTGCCGCGTCGCTTCGCTCCTCGCAATGACAAGGCTGGGGCCACCGCAAGCCGGTGGCTTTTTCATGTCATTACGAGCATAGCGAAGTAATCTCGGGGTCGCCTTTTCTGTCATTGCGAGCGCAGCGAAGCAATCTCGGGGTCGCTTTTTCTGTCATTGCGAGCGCAGCGAAGCAATCTGGGGATGTGCCGCCGCGGGTGCAGATTGCCGCGTCGCTTCGCTCCTCGCAATGACAAGGCTTGGGCCACCGCAAGCCGGTGGCTTTT
>JGI24025J20009_10000303_pt1 | contig 37926 bp, 32 predicted proteins | sample Cruoilmetagenom3_FD_20009 | JGI IMG/M metagenome (IMG submission 20009) | reverse complement strand
GAGGGAGGATGCAGTCAAGGTCACCCGATGAAACAGAAAACTTGCGACGGTCGTGAGAAAGTCGCCTAAAGGCTAACGCTTTTAGAATCCCCCATTTGAGCGCAGCGAAAGTGGTGGGAGTGTGTCAAATATAGTTATTTTAAGCCAAGTGAAAAAATTTAAGACCCAGTTTAGAGTGTTTTAACGTTCAGTTTTTAAAATCCCACTAACAACGATGACCTCATCATATTTAGGATGAAAGCTATGTCTACCAATCCAGAGTCTACACCAACTTTCAATACGGCGACTCCTAATCGTTTACCTAATTTTTCTGCAGGACCTGCCACGATACCGACTGCGGTGTTATCTCGTGCTCAGGCAGAGCTACTCGACTGGCAAGGCCGCGGCATGTCGGTAATGGAAGTGAGCCATCGTAGTAAAGAATACATGGAGATTACTGATAAAGCGGAAACCAAACTACGCTCATTGATGGACATTCCGGATAATTATAAAGTGCTGTTTTTACAAGGCGGTGCCAGCTTACAGTTTTCAGCGATTCCATTAAATCTGTTAAATGGTGGTCGCGCAGACTATCTGACTACTGGTACTTGGTCAGGCAAAGCAGTCAAGGAAGCGCAGCGTTATGCCAATTTAGGTCTTGGTGAGATTAACTTGGTGGCCACGGGTAAAGACTGTAACTTTACCGATGTGCCAGCCCAAAGCGGTTGGAGCTTGAGCGATGATGCAGCGTACTTCCATTACTGCGCTAATGAGACCATTCATGGTTTGCAGATATTTGAGCCGCCTCAAGTCGATGCACCGATCATCGCTGATATGTCGTCTTGTATCTTGTCTCAGCCCATTGATGTGTCTAAGTTTGGTATGATTTATGCGGGCGCGCAAAAGAATATTGGCCCAGCAGGATTGGTCATTGTTATCGTCCGTGAAGATTTATTGGGGCAGGCAAGCGAGTGGTGCCCTATGCTTCTAAATTATGAACATCAGGCTGATAAGGAATCCATGTCAAACACGCCAGCGACTTACTCTTGGTATCTGGCAGGACTGGTCTTTGATTGGTTAGAAGAGCAGGGCGGCGTGGCAGCTATGGGTAAAATTAATCAGCAAAAAGCAGAGCTGCTCTACAAGACCATTGATGATAGCAGTTTTTATAGTAACCCCGTAGCCCCTCAATATCGTTCTATCATGAATGTACCGTTTACTCTCGCTGATAGTAGTCTTGATAAACGCTTCTTAGAAGAGTCAGAAGCCGCGGGTTTGATGAATCTAAAAGGCCACCGTGATGTTGGTGGTATGCGTGCTAGCATTTACAATGCGGTGCCTCTTGACTGGGTACAGCAATTGGTTGACTTTATGACAGCATTTGAAAAAAAGTACGCATAACGACCCATGTCGTTTAAACTAAAAAAGACGCAATTCTTATGAACTGCGTCTTTTTTTATTGATTCTCGTGTACTCTTTGGCGTGTCGAAACATGATGTGCCTGTCTTAATATGGCAAACCATTAGGTTAAAAAACCTAAGTTTGTTATGATAAAATTTTGCGATACTGACGTTTTTAGTATTCTGCAGTCATTTACCATACCTTTTAGTCATTAGGTAAACTCTCATACATCCATTGGTTTGGCATAGGGGTTTGTATAACTTTATTATGATAAAAAATGCTAGGTTACAAACCGTCTTATTTGCCATTGTCCTTAGCTGGATGCCAGTCAGTTTTGCTGCACCAATGACAACGACGGCGCTTGGTCACAACAGTCCGACTGAGTATATGGGCGCGGCTTATATGCCCTACGCCAATCCAAATGCACCAAAAGGTGGCACACTCTCATTAGATGCACGCGGTACCTTCAATAGCGCCAATAAATGGATGACCACTGGTGTGGCGATGATTGGGACTGATTATTTGTATGATACCTTGATGACTGGTTCATTAAATGAAGCGTTTACCATGTATCCGCAGTTGGCAAGCAAGGTCACTTATGATCCAGAGGACACCAGCTGGATTATTTATCATATCAACCCCAACGCGCGCTTTTGGGATGGCTCAGCTGTGACGAGTCGTGACGTTAAAGCGACCTATGATGCGCTATTAAGTAAAGGACCGATGTACATCCGCAGTTATTTGGGCGATATCCAAGAAGTGCAGGTTATTAACAAGCAACAAGTAAAGTTTGTTTTTGCCTCTGATGATAATAAAGAGATTTTATTAACCGTCGGGCAGTTTCCGATATTTGCTAAGTCATCTATCGAAGCTGATTTTGAAAAAATTACTCTGACGCCTTTGATGGGTAGTGGGCCTTATAAGCTTGGTCGCGTCGATGCAGGTCGTTCGGTCAGCTACGTGCGTGATCCCAACTATTGGGGGCGTGATCTGATGGTCAATCGTGGTCGTTACAACTTCGATATGATTAAGTTTGTGTATTATCAAAGTGATGAGATTGCTTTTGAAGGGTTTAAATCTGGCCAGTATCGTTTTCGCCCCGAAAATAAGGCTTCTAACTGGGCAACGGGCTATAACTTTCCTGCCGTCAAGGCAGGTATGATTAAAAAAGAAATGATAAGCAGTCAAAACCCAGTACCGATGCAAGGTTTGGTCATGAACATGCGCCAGCCTATTTTCCAAGACATTCGAGTTCGCCAAGCATTCACAGCTGCTTATGACTTTGAATGGATGAATAAGACTTTGTTTCATGGTCAGTATGAACGCTTGCAAAGCTTTTTTCATGGCTCAGAGCTGGCAGCGACAGGAACGCCATCTGTGGCCGAGCTGAAAGTGCTCAATCCATTATTATCCAAACTTGAGCCGACGCAGCGTCAAGCAGTGTTAGCAGAATGGCAACTGCCAACCAGTGATGGTAGTGGTTTTAATCGACAAGGGTTGTTAAAAGCACGGCAGTTATTGTTAGATGCGGGATTTTATTATGATGATATGAAACTGTATCAACCGAATGGACAGCTTGCGAAAATTGAGCTGTTGATGACGGGCGAAACGATGGGACGTGTGTTGCTACCTTATATTCGTCACTTAAAGCGGTTAGGGTTCGATGCGACGCTGCGCCAAGTTGATGGACCACAATACTATGAGCGCATGCGCAATTTTGACTATGATATGGTGGTGGATGTCTTTGCCCAAAGTCTGTCACCAGGGGCAGAGCAGTTCAGCTTTTGGGGCAGCGCTGCCGCTGATCAAACGGGTAATAGAAATACCGTTGGTATCAAAAATCCGGTGATTGATAGGGTAATAGAAAAGTTAGGGGGTGCTAAGAGCCGTGAAGAGATTGTGCTCTACACTCATGTGCTGGATCGCTTATTGCGCGCAGGTCACTATGTCGTGCCGCTATACGGCAAATCTGGTACCAATGTCGCTTACTGGGATCAATACCGGCATACTGAAAAACTGCCTACCAACGCCGTTGGTATTGACTATTGGTGGACAGATAAAGCAGCAGAGGCACGGGTTAATAATCACTTAAAGCAATAAGCAGGTCTCATCTTTAGTCACTAATTTATTCACTAAATTTTTGGTCATTAGTATTTAAAAAAAGCACTCGCAATAAAAACAACGATTGGTAAGGATTTAATATGAGTATTCGTATTCACCCGATTAAAGCGTTTAATGACAATTACATTTGGACATTAATTAATGAAAGCAATAAGCAAGCGATTGTCATTGATCCGGGTCAAGCCGAGCCTGTCGCCGTCTATTTAGAAGAGCATGCGTTGGAGCTGACCTCGATTTGGACCACGCATCATCATCATGATCACGTTGGCGGCGTCGCGGGGCTACAAGAGTCTTATCCCATGACGCATTTGGTCGCCCATCCTGAACATAGTGTAGATGAAGATCAGACGATAAAGGACGGTAGTACGGTGAGTGCATGGGGCTGTGCGGCCCAAGTGTGGGACGTGTCTGGTCACACTGCTAGTCATGTGGCCTATGTATTAGATATCGATGGTGGTAAGCATTGCTTTTGCGGCGACACCTTGTTTAGTGCGGGTTGTGGACGTGTTTTTACTGGTACGATTGAACAGTTATATGACAGCTTTAAACGCTTAAACACCCTACCAGCCGAGACGCTACTCTATCCTGCTCACGAGTACACCGCTAGCAATCTACGTTTTGGCTTATCTATTGAGCCTGACAATGCCGCCATGCAGCATGCTTTGAGACAAGCAGAAGAAAAAACGGCGCAAGGCATACCAACCCTACCCGTGACCTTAGAGCATGAGCGCGCGGTTAATGTGTTTTTACGCACCCAAGAGCCGAGTGTGATCGCAGGCGTCAAATCCAAGGTGACCATTGAAGATGATAAGTCTTTGACGGTGTTTGCCGCGCTACGTGAGCTTAAAAACAACTTTTAAACCCGTATGTTTTAATCACCGTGCCGCTTTGGGAACGCTATATTGCTCATTTTCTCTGTTGTCAAAAACATTTATTGTAGGAAGCCACCACTATGGGTCGTTATATCTTAAAAAGATTATTGCTGATATTACCGACGCTTTTTTTGATATTGCTGGCAAATTTTGTGATTGTACAAGCAGCGCCAGGTGGACCTGTTGAACAACAGCTGGCACTCATCGAGCAAGGGGCAAAAGATAACGCACTGGGTGGTAATATTGGTGCGGGTAGTGCAGGTGGCAACAGCAGTACTTATCAAGGAACGCGTGGCTTATCGGAGGAGATGGTTGCTGCTATTAATGCGCAGTATGGTTTTGATAAGTCTGCGCCTGAGCGCTTTTGGCTGATGTTAAAAAATTATGCTCAGCTAGACTTCGGTGAGTCGTTTTTTAAAGGGCAATCAGTGACAGAGCTTATTGTAGAGAAGCTACCCGTCTCCATCTCGCTTGGACTTTGGAGTACGCTGCTCATTTATATGATAGCCATTCCGCTTGGGGTTTATAAAGCCATGCATCATGGTTCAGGCATCGATAAAGTCACGGCCATGCTCCTCGCCATCGGTCATGCGATCCCCGTGTTTGTCTTTGCGGTCATCTTATTGGTGTTTTTTGCGGGCGGTAGCTACTGGAATATTTTTCCGCTTCAAGGGCTAACCTCTGAGAATTTTGATCAATTAAGCACTCTTGGCAAGGTTAAAGATTACTTTTGGCATCTGGCACTGCCACTGTTGGCAAGTACGGTTGGTGGTTTTGCTGGCTTGACGTATTTGACCAAGTTTAGTTTTTTAGAGGAGCTTGGTAAGCAATATGTGCTCACCGCTCGCGCCAAAGGGTTGGGGGAGCGTCAGGTTTTATATGGGCATGTGTTTCGCAATGCGATGTTGATTATTATTGCGGGCATACCAGCGGCTATCGTTGGGATTTTCTTTGCGGGCAACTTTCTTATTGAGATTATCTTTAAATTAGATGGTTTGGGACTACTTGGTTTTGAAGCCATTCAGCAACGCGACTATCCAGTGATATTTGGCACGCTATTTATCTTTACTTTGGTGGGGCTGTTACTACAGTTAATCAGTGATTTAAGTTATCACTTAATTGATCCTCGTATTGATTTTGAGGGGCGCTAATGTCAATGCAATCTCTAACCCCATCCGCTACATTTGCAAAAAAGAAACGTCGTTTAAATCCTATATGGCAGGCGCGCTTCACTCGATTTCGCCGCAATCGACTTGGCGTGATCTCACTGTTTATTTTTGTGGTGATATTCATTATTTGTATGGCAGCCAATGTCATTGCTAATGATAAGCCGCTTTTTGTGCAGTATGAAGGTGACTATTATTTCCCCATTCTAAAAGCGTATCCTGAGACAACCTTTGGTGGTGTGTTCGAAACCGAAGCCAATTACAAAGATCCTGCAGTGCAAGCGCTGATTGATGAGCAGGGCTATTATGTGATGCCGCCCATTCCATTTGCTGATCAGACGCCCAATGTTGAGCTGGGGGTGCCATATCCAGCGGCGCCCAACAGTCAAAACTGGCTTGGCACCGATGATTTGGGCCGTGATGTGCTGGCACGAATACTGTATGGGATGCGAGTGTCTTTATTATTTGGACTGGCCTTGACGCTCGCAGGCGCTTTGATTGGTATTATCGTCGGTGCGATACAAGGGTATTATGGTGGGTGGGTAGATTTGGCAGGACAGCGCTTCATGGAAGTGTGGGGCGGTATGCCGCAGCTGTTTATGATCATTATTTTGGTCAGCTTGTTTAGTCCTAGTATCACGACGTTGTTTGCCATGATGCTGTTATTTGGTTGGATGGGGTTGGTTGGTTTGGTGCGGGCAGAGTTTTTGCGTGCGCGTAATTTTGATTATGTACGGGCTGCTCGCAACCTTGGCGTTTCGGACAGTCAAATCATGCTAAGACACATTCTACCCAATGCGTTGGCGTCGAGTTTGTCGCAATTGCCGTTTATTTTAACCGCCAACATCATCGCCTTAACGGCGCTCGACTTCTTAGGGTACGGGTTGCCACCTGGTTCACCGTCATTGGGTGAGCTGATGGTGCAAGGGAAAAACAACCTTGATGCACCGTGGCTTGCGCTATCAGGATTTTTTAGCTTAACTTTTATTCTATCATTGCTGATCTTCGTTGGTGAAGCACTGCGTGATGCGTTTGACCCGAGGCGCTCTTAATATGACCGTAGCTACTGAACAAAAAAATAATGGTCTAAAAGAAAACCATAGCAATGCACCAAACAGGCTCATGCTGAGCGTGGATAAACTCAGTATCACTACTGTCACAGGCGTCCAATTGGTTGACGAGCTGTCGTATGAGCTAAGACAAGGACAAACCTTGGCTATCGTTGGTGAATCAGGCTCTGGTAAATCGATTGCGAGTCTTGCACTATTGGGTTTATTGCCAGACAGTTTGATGGTTGCAGGAAAGGTGCAGCTAGCCTGTCCCACCGGAATGACTACGCTGCCAATAGACCATGACAAGGCGCGTAACGCTGCGTTAGGCTCTGTCCGAGGGCGGCGTGTCGGTATGATTTTCCAAGAGCCGATGACGGCGTTAAACCCATTACATACGGTCGCCAAACAAATCGCTGAATCACTACGTCTAAGCGGTGTGCCCAAAAAGCAGTGGCGAGACAAAAGTATCGCTTTGTTAGAAGATGTCAATATCACCGACCCTGCTGATAAACTAAAACGCTACCCTCATGAGATATCAGGGGGTCAGCGACAACGCGTGATGATTGCCATGGCATTGGCACAGCAGCCTGACATATTAATCGCTGATGAACCAACGACCGCACTTGATGTCACTTTGCAGCATGAAATACTTGAACTATTAGAGCGTCTCAAGCGCCAACACAATATGGCGATGGTGCTAATCAGTCATGATCTAAATCTGGTCAAGCGTTATAGTGATGAGGTCATCGTGATGCGTCAAGGACAGACGATCGAACAAGGCGACACTGCGTCTGTGTTTGAGCGTCCCAAGGCCGAATATACGCGTACGCTTATCAAGCAAGACTTTGGGCAAGCATTAAATCTAATAGACAACAACGAAAATAAGCAAGCAAGCGTACTAAAAGTGAACCATCTTAGGGTACAGTTTCCAATCGAAAAAAGCTTGTTTGGCGGTACCAAGTGTTGGTTTGATGCGATCAAAGATGTGGATATGACGCTACAAAAAGGGCGGGCCCTAGGTGTCGTTGGGGAGTCAGGTTCTGGAAAAACCACGATTGCCCTTGCGCTCAGTCAATTACTTAGCACTCAGGCGCGTGTGAGTGGTCAGATAGTAGTCAATGATCAAGATGTCTCGGCGTTATCCAAAAAAGCCTTACGGCAGTTTCGTTCGCAGATTCAAATGGTCTTTCAAGACCCATTTGCCAGTATTAACCCGCGTATGACTGTGTTGCAAATCGTTGAAGAAGGACTGCTAGTACAAGGTGTCGACAAAGTGACTCGGCAGCAAGCAGTGATGGATAGTTTGGCCACGGTGCATCTGCCAGCTGAGTTTGCGCAGCGTTATCCCCACGAGCTATCAGGTGGACAGCGTCAGCGCGTGGCATTGGCGCGCGCCCTCATTATGAAGCCCAGTCTGTTGATATTGGATGAACCCACTTCGGCGCTTGACAGTACCACGCAGGTGACCGTGGTCAGTCTATTACGTGAAATTCAGGAAAAACAGCGTATCAGCTATGTGTTTATCAGTCATGATTTGAAGGTAGTACGCGCCTTGTGTCAGCATGTTGTGGTGCTCAAAGACGGTATGTGTGTGGAGTCTGGACGTACCGAAGATATTTTCAATAAACCCCAACATCCGTATGCCAAGCAGTTACTGCAGGCGAGTATCAGTTAGTCCACATAGATAAAACACTGTCTACAATGGGGCTCTTTTATGATGGACTGACGATACCTATACCTTTATACGCTGTAAGCAAGCAACACATAGCAGTTCACAATAATAGCGGCATACTAAAAATGGCAGTGGTACAATAAGTTTGGACAGTCGTTGACTTAGTGTAGGCGCTCACGCTATTTATATATTATCTATGATAACAGCGGCCAACATGGTTGTATCGCATGATCGTCATTGCTATTGTTAACATTATTAAAAAGGATTTTGTGCCCATGAAAAAACAAAATAGTATTACCAAATTAGTTAGTATCAATGGTTTACAGTATGCAGGTTATGTGGCGGTTGCCAAAACGCGCGCCAAGGTATTAAAAGTATTTTCTTACGTCATACCCGTTAGACGACCAATGTTGTTTGTCGGTGAGACTTCTTGTGATGAGCTATGTGATATGCTCATTAGTGAAGGTAGTACCAATGTCTTTATCGTCACTGATTCGGTGCTAAATAAGCTTAGCATACCCGCTAAAGTCACCGATTATTTACAGGCAAAAAATATCAGCTATAAAGTCTATGACGGTATTACGCCAGATCCTACGTTTAAGGTGATTGAAGAAGGACTGCGCCAATCAGTTGCGGCTAAGTGCGATTCGATACTTGCCATTGGCGGCGGCTCAGTGATTGATGCGGCTAAGATGATTGCGATGGCGCAAGGTAATAATTGTCAACCCAAAAAACTCATCGGCATTCTGAAGGCAAGAAAGCCTTCAGTGCCGCTCTATTGTATTCCTACCACTGCTGGTACTGGATCAGAAGCGACGCTTGGGGCAGTTGTGTCAGATGATACAACCCATCAAAAAGCACTGTCAATCGACCCAAGAATGGTCCCATTGGCAGCGGCTATTGACCCTACGATTATGAGAGGAATGCCAGCACATATCACAGCGGACACTGGTATTGATGTGTTGACGCATGCGCTTGAAGCATGGATGAGTGTCAATGCCAGCGTCGAAACCGACTATTATGCGGCTTCAGCTGTTAAATCCGTGATGCATTACTTGCCAGTGGTTTATAAAGAGGGCGGGAATCTAAAAGCAAGAGAGGAGATGGGTATAGCAGCGCATTATGGCGGTATCGCCTTTAACAAAGCGGGTCTTGGTTATGTGCATGCCATTGCACACCAATTAGGAGCGTATTATAGTATTCCTCATGGTCGTGCCAATGCTATCGTGTTACCTTATGTACTTGAAGTGAACCGTGAGGCCAGCAAAAAAAGATTGGCTGAATTGGCCAAAAAAACCGGTATGATAAAGGATGGTCAAGCCATTGGTAATGATCGTGATATTGCAGACCATCTTATTACTCAAGTACGTGACCTGATTAATACCCTAAACATTGATCCAACCGTTAAGGGTATGCAGGCCAGTGATTTTGATCATATTGCCAAAGCAGCTGCTAAAGAAGTCAGTGATACTTATGCAGTTCCCACTTATTTATCAGCGTCTGAAATAAAAAATATCCTAACGAAAATTAAGCAGGCAAGTGACGAGCGTGTGGATACTGATACTGATGTTAAAGGTAATAAAGTGGCTTAAAAACATAAGGTTGCTAAAGAACGTAGTGTCGCTAAGATGGTACATCTGTTAAACAGTAGTACCAATAAAGAGTGCTAGTAATCATTCATAAGGCACTTAAAGGCGGTAAAAAAAAGGACACTGCATAAGTAAGTGTCCTTTTTGATAGGTACTGATTTAACACGTGCTAACCCAGTAATTTAAAACGCTGGTTGACGTCTAGGAATCGCACTCAAAAACTCCATGCGTGCCTGATTGTCATGAACAAACTCGCCCAGCATCGAGGTGGTACGAGTGGTGGTGTGCTGTTTGCTCACACCGCGCATCATCATACACATGTGTGATGCATCCATAACGATAGCGACACCGCGACAGCCAGTCACATCCATAATGGTTTGTGCTATCTGATCGCTCAGGTTTTCTTGGACTTGCAAACGGCGGGCGAACATGTCGACAATACGGGCAAATTTTGATAAGCCCAGTACTTGACCGTTGGGTAAGTAGCCCACATGTGCAATACCATGAAACGGCAACATATGATGCTCGCACAATGAATAAAACTCGATGTTTTGTACCAATACTAGCTCGCGATTGTTCGAGGGGAATAGGGCGTCATTGACGACTTCATCTAAGCTTTGATGATAGCCTTGGGTCAAATGAGCAAACGCTTTTGCGGCCCGCATCGGGGTCTCTTCAAGACCAGGACGTTCCAAGTCTTCGCCCGTTGAGAGAATCAGTTGACGATAAGACTCAACGCTTTCTTGGTAATCTGATGTTATGGTTGGGGTGATACTCATAAGTTTGGCAGCCATCCAAAATGTGGGTGTAGCTTAACGCTAAATCCTATTATGTAAAGGACTTTTATAAAAATTGTGCAAGCTGGGAGGGCTGTGATTATACTTGAAATCTGCTTAACTTCATACTGCTGTGGTGAGCAGTTGTACGTTTAATCCATATTCAGCCCCAGAAAAAGTGAATACAGTTTACGACTGTTTACTTAAATCAATTCGTGTATAATATCTTCTTTTATTTGTATTTGGTCACTATACGTTATTTCTCACATCTGACTATTCTAAATAACTTTATCTTCTAAATAATTTCGTTCGATTCAAAAGGAAATACTATGCTACTACAAGGACAACGTTTTGTCGTAACTGGCATCGCAAGCAAACTTTCTATCGCTTGGGCAATTGCTGAAGCGCTACACCGTGAGGGTGCATCATTGATCCTGACTTATCCAAACGATAAAATCAAAAAACGCGTGGATATGGCAGCAGAAGCCTTTGAGGCGGATTTGGTACTCGAGTGTGATGTGGCATCTGATGAGTCTATTGCTGCCTGCTTTAAGCAAGTCACGGCTCACTGGGGTGATGGTATTGATGGTGTGGTACATGCGATTGGCTTTGCACCCATGGATCAGCTGGACGGCGATTTTGTCAGCGCCACGACTCGTGAAGGCAGTCACATTGCCCATGATATCTCAAGCTATAGCTTTGTGGCTTTGGCTAAAGAAGCTCGTGAGTTGCTGGCCATGCGTCATGGCTCTATGTTGACATTGACTTATGAAGGTAGTATCTCAGTATTGCCAAACTATAATGTAATGGGTATGGCCAAAGCCAGTCTTGAGGCCAGTGTGCGCTATCTTGCTACCTCTATGGGCGGTGAAGGCATTCGTGTGAATGCGATCTCAGCAGGTCCTATCCGTACGCTAGCTGCCAGTGGTATCAAATCGTTCCGTAAGATGCTCGATATCAGTGAAAAAATTGCGCCGTTACAACGTAATATTACCCAAACAGAAGTAGGTAATGCAGCGTTGTTTTTACTGTCGCCATGGGCTTCAGGTATTACTGGTGAGATTATGTTTGTAGATGCAGGCTTTAATACGGTTGCTATTAGTGAGCAGTTAATGACGCTTGATGAGCCTAAATAACGTTTTGGTATTAGTATGTGTAGGGTTTGATATAGAAGAGAGGCAGCCAATTGGTTGCCTTTTTTGGTTATACTAGGGGCTATTTTGAGACCAGCCTTTAGGCGTTATATACATATGATCACTAAGTTACCAAGGTGGATATTGTGGGGCGGTGCAGTACTGGCATTTAGTGCAGGCTGCGTTAATACAGCAGCATTAATGGGTTTTGCGAACTTATCGGTCTCGCATGTCACGGGTAATGTGAGCTTATTTGCAGCGGCCATTGCCTATTTGGATGCTCGTAGTATTTTATATATCGGTACGCTACTGTTGTCCTTTTTAGCAGGGGCAATATTGAGTGGCTTTATCATTGGACAAGCCGCATTAAAATTGGGCAAACGCTATGGACAGGCGCTGTATATTGAAGCGGCATTACTATTGGTGAGCTATTGGCTGTACCAGCAGCATGATTTTTTGGGGCAACTGGCAGCAGCGATGGCATGTGGCCTACAAAATGCCATGGTAGCGACTTATAGTGGCGCAGTTATTCGTACCACTCATTTGACAGGGCTAACGTCCGATATGGGGGCTGCAATCGGTAACTGGCTGGCTGGTCGCTCGATTAGTAAGCCGACATTGGGTTTTCAAGCTGTTATTTGGTATTGCTTTTGCGGGGGTAGTGCAGTCGGGGCGTACTTGTTTGCCAAAGTTGGCTATGAGGCTCTATTTGTACCGATTACAATCGTTTTAACAGCGGCATTTATATATAACTATGCCTCAGATCGCTTGCCAGAAAAAAGAGAGCCAAAACGCGAGAGACACTCATCATAAGATAAGTGCCTCTCGTTTTATACGTTTTATCTTAAAGTCACACAATGGGTATTTGGGTGCCAAAGCACTAAATTACTTTTCGTCTTCTTCTTTATGATCTTCATGTTCATGCATGCCCTGCATCATATCAAGTGCTGAGTCATCGGTACGCTGTTGGTCTTCTTTGGCCAGACCATCTTGGTTGATATCTTTTCGCGCCATCTTGGTGGTCGAGTCGGTTTTATTTGTGTCTGTCATAAAGTGCTCCTATACGTTTTATGAATGTTTCAGCTCTAACAAAATTATGGTTTCAATCTATTGTTATTAACTATTTATTGGTGTTTTAGTGGAATTGCAACAGTTTAGTATGAGATATGGCCTCTGTGTTGTACATATAGGATATGGGCTTATTTAGTGACGTTGTGTAACAAAATACCCTGTGGCGACTGAGTAAGAAACGGGGCTAGAACTTATGATTAGATAGAAATGTAATGCACATCAGTGTCTAAATTTACAGCCTAATTCGAAGTAGGGGCTGATATAAAGCAAACCCATGCTTCATCAAAGGATTTTTTTGTTGTATATCTGCTATGATGGCGACGTGTTTTTTTGGGGTACGAGAAACAGAAGGTTGACGAGTAGTACACGTCTTTATATATGGGATTTCCCCACTGTCTTTGAGGAACTAAGGACATTTTATGTCAGAGCAAAAACTAGATAGCCATCTTCCTAAAGATGGCAATGAGTATTTATTTACAGATACCTTTCCAAAGGGTACGGGCAAAGGGTTGATCGTTGTCGTTATTGCAGCGCTTGTTAGTATGGTTATTTATAATGTATTACCATTCGACATCAATGCCAATAAGGGTCTGTCCCTGCTGTTTTTTATTGGTGTATTGTGGCTCACAGAAGCGGTACACGTGACGATTACTGCACTATTAGTAGTAGTGGTCGGGGCCTTAATTGGTATACCAGAGTTCGATGCTGAAATTGGTCTGCAAAGTTTCGCTAATCCTACCATTTATTTGTTCTTTGGTGGTTTTGCGCTGGCGGCGGCCTTGCATGTGCAGCAGTTGGACAAAAAAATTGCGCTAAAGATTTTATCGATGTCAGGTGGCAAACTAAGCACAGCCGTGTTTTTAATATTTGGGGTAACGGCATTCTTATCGATGTGGATATCGAATACGGCGACTGCAGCGATGATGTTACCGCTGGCGCTTGGTATTTTGACGCAAGTTGATCGTGAAAAAGATCGTGGTACTTTTGTTTTTGTGTTATTGGGTATTGCTTACTCAGCAAGTCTTGGGGGATTGGGTACCATTGTCGGTTCACCGCCTAACGCCATCGCGGCAAAAGCACTCGACATTGCCTTTGTGGATTGGATGAAGTTTGGTGTGCCAATGATGCTGGTATTATTACCGCTATTATTGGGTGCAATGTACGTGTTTCTTAAACCGAACCTAAATCGTAAAATCACACTGGTTGAAGACGAGCCTATTGCTTGGAACAAACCGCGTGTGGTGACTATTATCGTCTTTATCGTCACGGCATTGAGCTGGATATTTTCCAAAAAAATTGGCGCAGCACTGGACATTACTGATACCGATGCTGTTATTGCTTTATCAGCGGCGGCGGCTGTGGTCAGTCTGGGTTTGGTATCATGGAAACAAGTCTCTGATAATACCGATTGGGGTGTCCTCATGTTGTTCGGTGGTGGTATTGCCCTGTCAACGATTTTAAAAGTATCAGGGGCGTCGTTGGTACTGGGTGAGACGGTAGCCAATGCACTGTCTGCTGCACCGCTGATTGTGGTTATGATTGCAGTATCGGCGTTTATTATATTTTTGACAGAGTTTGCTTCTAATACTGCCTCTGCCGCGCTACTTGTACCTGTATTTGCGGCTATCGCTGAGCAGATGGGTCTGCCGCATGAAGTACTGGTATTGGTCATCGGTATTGGGGCTTCTTGTGCCTTTATGCTTCCAGTTGCCACGCCGCCCAATGCTATTGTATTTGGTACTGGCCTGATTAAACAGACGGAGATGATCCGTACGGGTGTCATTCTCAATATTATCGCTACCTTTGTGGTTGGGTTGTGGGCTTATTTTTTCTTGATATAGTCTCATTAACAGCGTTATGATAAATAAACCCGATGTCTCAACCATTACGAGGCATCGGGTTTTTTATTTGTTTTTACTCATTACTGATGTATCAAATCAGCAGTTACTTTTTAAAATAAAGACTCACCTTTTAACACAGCCCCTCATATTGATGACAAACTTGAGGTGGATGCAGAGGATATGTGTAACATCAATGCTCTTATCTCAAACGGTCAGCTTTTGATTGCGCCTGTTGGCCATATAGGAAATGGCGATCTTGAGATTGAAGAAGATAAAGAGTGTTTTGGATATGTGAGTATTAAGAACTTAAGGGAGTTATCATAATATGTCTTTAAACATGTACTACAAAAGCGGTATGATCCGCAAAACCCGCTGCCAAATCTCTGATGAGCTATTGCCCACCTTTTATCAGGTTCATGATAACGCTAATTTTCCACAATTGACGTGGTTAATTGACCGTCTTTATGATAATCCACAGATTCACCCTGAAACCGCTAGCGCGTTAGCCAATGAGATAGTGGCATTTGAGAAATTAATACTTTCGCTACATCTTCCTTTTCCTAGGCTGCCATTGCAAAAACTACATACCTTTTTTATGGGAGCGGCCACCAGCCAACAGATTATTTATACGAGTAGTGATTGATGTCATCATTTAGGCCATCTTTATAATAGTAAACTATGTAGGTATTTGCATTGCAATCAGGTCTTTCATCGTTCTGATGACTGTAGAACTCTGGAACAGCAAAAATCAATAAGTGATCTTTGACCTTAGTAGATACTACAACCACATTCTCAGTTCTAACCAAACACTATTACCAACTTGAATCACACCTAAATTACCCCCATAATCTAACCACTTCTAAATAATAAATAGCCTAAGTAAATATGCCCAATACTTCCAAGAATACAAACTTAGAAACATCTACTGTCGTTGAAAATCATGATACTGCAAAATCAGCAACAACAAACGATGAAAAAACCTCTTTAAGTGATACGACTGATTTACCAGTGCTGGCTAAAGACAGCTATTATCTAAGCCGTCTTGAGCGCGAGTTGGCGCGTGGTGCTGTCGCCAAAAATAAAAAATCCAATCACGAATCTGATCAGAAAAACAATAAAACCGATGAGATACTTGCAAAAAAACGCGCGCAGTATGACAAGATCAAAACCCGCTCACAACAAGCGGTGCAGGCACGTATTGAGAGTATCCCAAGCGACTTACCGGCCAAATTAAACCTTGATTTGCCTGTTAGTCAGCGTGCCGATGATTTGGTACAAGCCATCATTGATAATCAAGTCATCATTGTCGCAGGTGAGACGGGCTCTGGTAAAACGACGCAGTTACCAAAGCTTGCGATGCTGGCAGGACGCGGGATCACAGGACAAATAGGGCATACGCAGCCGCGTAGATTGGCCGCGCGTAGTGTTGCCAACCGTATCGCAGAGGAGCTGGGCGAGCCATTAGGTAATACCGTCAGCTTTAAGATTCGCTTTAATGAGCAAGGGTCAGCACAATCCGTGGTGAAACTGATGACCGATGGTATCTTGCTCGCGGAGTTGGGGCACGATCGTTTCTTAAGTAAATATGACACCATCATTATTGATGAAGCCCATGAGCGTAGCTTAAACATTGACTTTATCATGGGTTATCTCAAAAAAATGCTACCCAAGCGCCCTGATTTAAAAGTCATTATTACGTCAGCCACCCTTGATACCAAGCGTTTCAGTGAATATTTTAGCTGCTATGATGCCAAGCTAAAACGTCAAATACCTGCGCCGATTTTCAATGTTGAAGGCCGCAGCTTTCCGGTAGAAGTTCGTTATCGTCCACTCACCGATGAGCCTGTGACCAGCTCAGACGATGACAGCTATGATGATTTTGAGGATAATTTACCCCGTGCAGTGGTGGCAGCGGTCGATGAGTGTTTTAGTGACGCGCAAAACAAAGGGCATGCCGATCAAGCCGATATTTTGATATTTGCGGCGACCGAAGCTGAGATTCGCGAGTTACAAGACGTGCTGGTGCGCCATGGACCCAAACACACAGAAGTACTACCACTGTTTGCTCGGCAGACGTATGAAGAGCAGCAGCGTATTTTTCAGCCATCAGGCCGTGGTCGGCGTATTGTTATCGCCACCAACGTGGCCGAAACTGCGTTGACGGTACCGGGTATTCGCTATGTGATTGATTTGGGATTTGCGCGGATTTCACGTTACTCGTATCGCTCACGCGTGCAACGTTTGCCGATTGAAGCGATCTCACAAGCGGCGGCCAATCAACGTAAAGGTCGCTGTGGCCGTGTCGCGCCTGGCGTTTGTATTCGTCTGTATAGCGAAGAAGACTTTAGTGGCCGCCCTGAATTTACAGAGCCGGAGATTCTACGAACCAACTTAGCGTCTGTCATTCTACAGATGGCCAATCTGCGCCTCGGTAGCGTTGATGATTTTGAATTTATTGAGCCGCCAGATAGCCGCTTAGTCACGGACGGCCATAAACTGCTTGATGAACTGGGCGCGATTACAGTAAAAAACGAGTCAGCGCCTGCCAATCAAAACGCCAAGCCCAAATCGAAAAAGGGTTTAGATCACTTGCGTCTGACTCGTATCGGTCAACAAATGGCACGTATGCCTATCGATCCAAGGCTGGCACGTATGCTGGTCGCTGGCTCTGATTTTGACTGTATTCGTGAGATGCTTATTGTGGTTGCCGCGCTTGCCGTACAAGACCCACGCGAGCGCCCCGCCAATAAGCGCACGCAGGCCGATCAAAAACATGCGGTTTTTCGCCAAGATGACTCTGACTTCTTGTTTTATTTAAGTTTGTGGAAAGCGCTATTTGAAAAGGATGAAGATGGCAATAAGTTGTCTGGCAATCAGCGTAAGCAATTTGCGAAGAAAAACTATCTGAGTTTTCCGCGTGTGCGCGAATGGCATCAGACCCATCGTCAGTTGGTACAAATGGTGACTGAGCTTAAGCTGACCGATGTGAGCGATGCAAAAAATACTGATAAAGCCCATGCTAAAAATGCCTCCATTGAAGCGACAACGAGTGATCCTACGGCGATTGAAGATGAAGAGCTTCGGGCTGTTAAGTATGCTAATTTGCACCGAGCACTGTTAACGGGTTTATTGTCCATTATCGCGCATAAAACTGAAAATCGCGGTGAGTATTTAGCCGCGCGTCAACAAAAAGCCAAAATATTCCCAGCCAGTACGGTGTTTAAACAAACGCCGCCTTGGGTGATGGCGTTTGAGATGGTCGAAACATCACAAGTCTTTATGCGTACGGTGGCTAAGATTGAGCCTGAGTGGATCATCTCAGCCGCCGGTAACTTACTAAAATATCACTACTTTGAGCCGCATTGGTCGAAGAAGACAGGCCGTGTCAAAGCTTATGCCCAGATTAGTTTGTTTGGTCTCATTATTGTCAGTAAGCAGCTGACCAACTATGAGCAAGTCAACCTAAGTGAGTCACGAGAAATCTTTATTCGTGATGGTCTGGTGACGGGTAATTTGGGGCGTCAAGCGCCATTTTTACAGCATAATATGGATAAAATCGCGGACATTGAGCGCATTGAAGATAAATTACGCCGCCGTGATTTATTGGTCGATGAAGAATCACTGTATCAGTTTTATGATAAAAAAATTCCGGCTCATATTGCCAGCCGTAAAGCCTTTGAAGACTGGCGTGCTGAGGTAGAAAAGACGGATACTAAGCATCTATTCTTTACTGATGAAGATGTGTTAAACAGCCAAGCTCCGACCACGGGCGAGTTTCCAGAGGTATGGAAGTTGGGTGATTTAAAATTGCCCCTGCGTTATGTATTCGATCCGGCTAGTGATGATGATGGCGTGACTATTCGGGTGCCACTTGCCGCGTTACCGCAGCTTGATGCTATCGAGCTATTGTGGGGTGTGCCCGGATGGCGCTATGAGCTGGTGCTGCAGCTGCTCAAATCATTACCGAAAGACATACGCCGTCAAATCGTCCCCATTCCTGATACGGCTGACAGCTTGTTTGACGAGCTACAGCCGGCTGGTGGTCATGGCTTGCTAAAACAGTTGTGCCAAGCGCTAAACCGTCGCGGTATTATGTCAGTGACGCCAGAGAGTTTTAATCCGGCTAGTATTGACCGTTACTTACAGCCACAAATCTGCGTAGTCGATGATAAAAATCGCATCATCGAAAAAGGCCGTGATCTACAAACGCTTCAGATTCGTCATGCTAGTGAGACCAGTCAAGCAGTGAATGAGCAGCAAGGCGTGCATACCGAATTCCCTGAACATTTTGCCTTTAGTAAAAATCATCATAGCGCGGGTGTCGTGATGAAGCAGTTTGCGGCTCTAGTCGCTGATGAGGCAGGGGAAGCAGTGTCTATTCACCAATACACGGATGTCAATGCCGCGTTACAGGCGCACCGTGTTGGGGTGTTGACCTTAATCAAAGGCAAGCTTGGGGCGAAGAAAAAACAGTTGACCAGCCAAGTTGATAAGATATTCAAATTAGCGTTTGCGCCACTTGGTGATATGGACAAGCTCAAAACTATTATCATTGATGCGACGTTAGATGCTGCGCTCGAAGAGCACTATGTGTTGTTTGATCATAGCACCGACTTGCCTGAAAGCGCCGATAGCATGGCTGTGGGTTTGGCGGAGGAGCTACCGTTTACCACTGAGGAGTATGCACAAACTTTAGAAGTGGTGGCTAGTAACTTCCTATTGACTGGTCAAGGTGTCATAAAAACGCTCAAAAACGTCTATACCCGTTGGCAACGTATACGCCAAGGGTTATTGATGCTTGATCGGGAGATCTTCGGTGAGTCTATCGAGGATATTGAAGATCAGTTAGAAGATCTGCATTTGGCTGACTTTGTTTATCGGATGGATTATAGCCATTGGCAACAATATCCACGCTATCTTGAAGCGCTAGAGATTCGTCTTGAGCGCCTTGAGCATAATCTGGATGCTGATCTTGATGGTGTCTATGCGCTGGACTTACATATGGAGCGGCTAGCAGGACGGGCGGACAAAGATGCCATCAGTGAATATCGTTGGATGGTGGAGGAATATCGTATTCAATTGTTTGCCCAGCCAATGAAAACTCGTATGGCAGTATCCCCTAAGCGCCTCAGCAAGATGTGGGATAAGGTCAGTTAAAGTAGGAAAGTATTTTGGTGCTTTTATGGTAGGTTAGAGCAGGCGTTATTCACACTGTTTTAAGCTTATGATAAAGGACCATTAGCATCTAAATGGGACAAGGGCTGGATTATCGATTGCTGATCCAGCCCTTTTTATTTGAAAGCGTTATTGCCTGATATTTTCAGTCAGTATACCCATGCTATAAAGGATAAATGCAATCACTGTTAGTATCACAATAAAGGGTGTGAGTATCCAGATCACAGTGTTAATCAGTAACGCGGGTAACAACCCATCAAACAGTACGGTATCTGGTGTAAAAAAATCGGTCACTACATCGATTGCGTGCTTGGCAATGGGGAACAGTAAGGTACTTAACGCTAACATGTAAATGTACTTGCTAAAACCAGGATCGCTCACGAGAACTGTAAAGTAAAACACTAAGAAAAAAGTGACCCCTAATGCCCAGCACTTGAGAGTATAACTTAAATGTCTCATATTCATTCCTCACAGATCTCGTTGCGATCGCACGTAGAGAGCAGAGCAATCCAATAAATTCGAAATAGTAAATACTATATATGTTATATAACGAATATATTAATTAAGTCAACTATTTTTCACTAAAAATATTTTGTAAATGGTTTGCCTACAGTTTGATGGTCTAAAAATATTTTTATAATCGATTTTAAAATAGCCTAAGTAATAATAAATACATCATTTTTATAAAGACACACACGGCTATAACCCATTAAACCAACAAGTTTATTAAACTTTAGTGTGATACTTTACAGTTAAACGCTTATAGTTTTGATATAAAAGACATTAGACCCAACAGTACAAAAGTATAAATACCGCCTTGAGAACGTTTTAGGAATACATCTATGGAAGGACTAGTTGGTACAGTAAACGGAATTATTTGGAGCTCAGCCCTAATCTATCTATGTTTAGGAGCTGGCCTGTTTTACTCCATCATGACGCGTTTTGCGCAAGTGCGGCTATTTGGTGAAATGTTACGTTTGATATTCAAAGGGAAGGCCAGTGTTGATGGCATCTCGTCCTTTCAAGCTTTAACCTTATCTTTGGCTGGACGCGTCGGTATGGGAAACATCGCAGGGGTAGCGGCAGCCATTGGTTTTGGTGGACCAGGTGCAGTATTTTGGATGTGGGTGGTGGGTTTCTTAGGAGCTTCTACCGCCTACGTCGAATCGACACTCGCCCAGATATACAAAGAAAAAGACGTCAATACGGGCCAATACCGTGGCGGGCCTGCTTACTATTTTGAGCGTGTACTCGGCCAGCGCTGGTATGGCGTCATTTTTGCCATTGCGGCCCTGATTGCTTTAAGTATGTTCTTACCTGGTATTCAGGCGAATGGCGTGGTCAATGCGGTGACTCAGGTCGTGGGAGAAGGCGCGTCCATAAATATTTTAGGTAAAGAGGTGGGTACCACACGGTTAAGCGCACTAGCGATGATTTTGGTGGTTTTTGGCATCATTATTTTCGGTGGGGTTAAACGTATTGCTACCGTGACCGAGCTTGTGGTGCCTTTTATGGCGATCGGCTACATGGTATTAGCCTTGATTATTGTGATAAGCAATTTTGAGATGATCCCACAGGTATTTGGACTCATTATCAGCGATGCCTTTACCGCGCAAGCAGGCTTAGGAGCAGCAATTGGCTGGGGTGTTAAACGCGGTGTGTATTCAAGTGAAGCAGGTCAAGGTACAAGCCCGCACGCAGCGGCGGCGGCGGAGGTTGACCATCCAGCGCAGCAAGGTTTGGTTCAATCATTCTCAGTCTATATCGATACTTTATTGGTTTGTTCTGCAACGGCGTTTATGATTTTGACCATGGGTACTTACAATGTCCAAGGCACACTATCTGATGGGCAATATGTGGTACAAAATGTCGTCGCTGGCACTGAGATTAATTCACCCGCCTTTACGCAGCTGGCGATGGAGTCCTTATATGGGGCTTTTGGCAATATTTTTATTGCCATAGCTGTGTTTTTCTTTGCGTTCACTACCATTTTGGCCAACTACTATATTGCGGAAGTCAACGTTGTCTATTTGACTCGCTTCATTGGCCCTAAAGCCAATAAAGTCGGTCTATTTTTTGTGAAAATACTAATGATGGTAATGATTGCTTATGGCGCCCTCAACTCAGCAGGTTATATTTGGGCGATTGGCGATATCGGAGTGGGCCTTATTGCTTGGTTGAACATCGTCGGCATCTTAGTTATTTTCTTTATGGCACGTCCCGCTATAAAAGCGCTTAGAGATTATGAAGCGCAGCGTAAAGCAGGGGTAAAAACTTACACTTTTGATCCCATAAAAATCGGTGTTAAAAATGCCTCCTATTGGGAGGAGCGGCACTTAAAAGAAAAGCAAGCCTTAAAAGAAGAGGCGTTATACAAGCCCTCTTAATAAATGAGATTGCTCCAATCATATGATGAGAGATGCACTAGCGGGGGAGCTTATTTATAATCTCTCCAGCTCGCTTGGAGGTGCCCCTTCTCTTAGCCAATCTATGTCCGTTAAAAAATAAAAAACCCGTTTTAGAGGTTTGACTCCAACCTCTAAAACGGGATTGATGAACCTATAAAATTTACTAGGTAAATGACGGGCTAGCTTTCTAGCTGCTCGATCATGCTTTGATACTTTTCTTTTCTATCAGTCATCTTACGGCGTTTTTCCTCAGCATTCTCTACTGGTTCTTTAGAGTCTTCTACTTTTTTGTCAAAAGCTTCCAGCTCCGCATCTACGCCCTCTAAAAGTTTATTGAGTATTAAGGCAACCGCTTTTTCAGAAACGTCGTGGGTTACGTTAGAAGCGTCAGACTTAAACTCATCTTTAAGTTTAGAAGCCCATTGATAGATATTTGTTACCATCGCCCCGTACTTATCGTCTTTACCGGATTTGTCCTCTTTATCAGATTTACCGTTTTTATCTGACATAATTTCGTCTTTAAGCTTAGACGCCCATTGGTAAATGTTGGCTATCGTGACGCTGTTATCAGACTTATCATCTTTATCAGACTTATCATCTTTATCAGACTTATCAGACTTATCATCTTTATCAGACTTATCATCTTTATCAGACTTATCATCTTTATCAGACTTATCATCTTTATCAGACTTATCATCTTTATCAGGCTTATCATCTTTGTCAGACTTATTGTCTTTGTCAGACTTATTGTCTTTGTCAGACTTATTGTCTTTGTCAGACTTATCGTCTTTGTTAGACTTATCATCTGTGTTAGAAGAATCGTCGTCAGAAATGACGTCATCACCTTTTAAAACTTCTACAGACGTTACCGCATCGTTGTTAGGGGTCTCTGTTGACTCATTCTCTACGTTATTATTTGGGGAATTATTTGACATATCTTATAGCCCTCTTTATGTTATTTATTGGAAGATGTCGATACTTGATACTAAGCCAGTCGCTTTTTTTATTCAGTATATTAATGTAAATATATGAGACGACAGCTTAGTTTTTCGACATTATATTTAAGAGGTTAAATATAAAAGTCAGTAATTACCACTGCTGTCATGCTTGATAGTTGGATAACTAAGTTTTTGAAATAAATGGTTTTTTATTGACAGGTGCAAGTGCTACCGTATAACTGTGCAAGCCATAGGCGCTATTTTATTTTAAATGGATTATGTGACCTTTCTTAACAGTTCTTAGGTAAAGGCGATGAATCTTTATTCAGCCTGCCACTAAGTGGCTCAGTAAGTATAGGCCATACTATTGAGCGTTTTGTGCTATAGATTTACTACTAGAGTGAATGAAGTAAAGCGCAATTGCGAGACACACTAACGCACTGATACGACTGCCTGATAGATGGATTGCTTCATTACCTAACCAGCCAAAATTATCGATTAGCACGCTCATGCACAGCTGTCCAAAGATGACTGCCACGGTTGCCACAGCAGTACCGATACGCTGTACTGCCACCACCATAATGACAATATAAGGGACGCCGCACAGCGCCCCTAGCAGCTGCCATTTTGGTACATTCATTAAGGTAACAGTATGATTGGGTTCAAAGAAGAATATAAGCAAGGATGTTACTACCGCGCCCACAGAAAAAGTGAGAAACGCACTTTTGAATACGCCAACGTTGCCGCCAAGGCGTCCATTTAACGCTGCTTGTACACTTAAGGTCGCACCGCCAATGATTGCTAGGATAACCATCAATATAAGTGTCATGTGTTTTACCCCTGAGCCATAAAAAAAAGTGCCGCAATAATGAAAAATAAAGCAATAATTCTCTTATTGTCTATTTTTCGTTCAGTGGTTCCAAATAAACCGTAGTGGTCTATGATCAAGCTCTTAGAGACTTGCCCAGCCAGAATGCCAATCATGGTCATCGCGATCCCAATAACGGGTGTCACTACCGTTAATATCACAACGTAAATAGGGCCTAAAATGCCACCAACTAGCAGTAGGGGAGGTTGTGAGAAAAATGATGGGCTGTCTCGTGGACTAAAAAACAACATTAAAAAGAAAGTCAGAGCCGCCCCAACACCAAAAATACTCAATGTCGCCCACAGCTCCCCAACTTGACTCCCTAAAGGTCCAAGTAAGCCTGCTTCCACAGACAATCCCATGCCTCCTAAAATAACAATAAGTACTAACAATATTTGCATGAAAACAACCCTAATAAGCAAGACTGGGTAGTCTACAACAGCTTCTCCCCATAAAAAACGCTACAATGTAGAAATCACCTTTGCATAAGTTGCACAAATGAACACAGTAGATAATATCAGCATAAAAACCTTACTTTTTTATATCAGCGTTTTTAATGCCCAGAGCTTTTCGGTGGTGGCTCGAAAAGAAGGGGTATCTGCTTCTAAAGTGTCACGTATCATCAAACAGTTGGAAGACTCGTTGGGGCAGCAGCTTTTTTATCGTAATACACGCGCTGTTATTCCTACCGAAGCGGGTCGTGTGTTTATGATTTATGCACACTCCATGACCGAGAGTATGAATGCCGCACAAAAGGCGCTTCAAGATAGAACGTTAGAACCGGGAGGACTAATAAGAATCAATGCACCCGTCTATTTTGGACAACGCCACATCGCACCTTGGCTACCTCAGCTTAGTACCCAATATCCTAAACTGCAGATAGAGTTGACGTTGACCGATGATTTTATTGACCCGCATCACTATGCAACAGACGTCATTTTTCGGATCGGGACATTGGATGACTCGGCTTGTCATGCGCGTATTTTTGGTACGCAAACCTATCATCTCGCCGCTTCCCCAGAGTACATAAACAAAAACGGTAAACTGCAAACACCAGCAGATTTAATGCATCATAAATGTTTGGTTTATAAAGGCTCAACAGGACCCAATCGCTGGCTCTTTCAGGCAAAAGATGAAGAATGGGCATCTTACTTAGCACCTGCTTTACTGATGTCCAATAATGCAGAATCTTTGCTAGTGTCCGCGCTCAAAGGCATGGGGATTGTGCTTTTTCCGGATTGGTTGATCGGTGATCATCTAAAAGATGGCACGTTAGTGAAGGTACTGCCTGATTACAATGCCGCTGTGAAAACAACGCCTCAACACATCGCCGCCATTTATCCTAATACACGCCACGTTTCTCTCAATGTCAGAACGTTGATTGATTATTTCGCTCAGGTTTACGGTGAGCCACTGTATTGGCAGCTTATTTAAAACTGTGTATTTGGATAGTGATAAGTATGCTAATGACCATCAGTAGTAGCCGTGCGTTGTGTTTGGGAAGAAAAACACATAAAAATTATCAATAAGTCACTCAGTCAGCAGGGCGGCTAACTATAACGGTACTTACCAGTGTTACTGTAAGGTGCTTGAAAAAGATAAAAAACTTATTAAAAATGATTGAATAACCTTTGTTAAGCCGTCCTCTGGTTTAACAAGTCAAATTGGCAAAACCGATTTTGGACTTTTTTTAAATCAGTGTGAAGCAAATAAACAACGCCACCCGCGCCGTCCTACTATGTGGGCTGAGTGAGCGCTGTAAAATGCTTGAATATTGAATTTGTTACTTTTATCACAGCTGTGCTTTGGCGGTGTTGTGCAATCAAAGTGTGGCCAATCAATCGGAGTATCCTATGGAGCTGGCTGAGCTTTCAGAAAAACAAACCTCAAACAGGCAACAAGGCGAGCGTATCATCCTACGTTTGACCTATATTAGCCGTCATAACCCCGATAATAAGAATATCGAAGTGACGCGTATCCTTGCACAGGCGCAGCGCAATAATGAGCGTAACGGAATTACTGGCGCTTTAGTCATCAATGAGGACTACTTTATCCAGAGCATTGAAGGGGCAAGACCTGTCATTAACGAGCTGTTAAGAAAGCTGGTTAAAGACGATCGGCACTTTTCGTTGCAAGTTATTGAGTGTACTGAGATTGAGCAGCGGCGCTGGAGTCAGTGGTCAATGAAACATTTAACCCCAAGTGAGCACGATACAGAACATGTGCGCAAATTTTCAGCGGGTAAGGATTTTAACCCTTATCTAATGAGCACCACACAAATCGTGAATTTCATTGAGACACTATCGGAAGTTCAAGAAAAACGTACATCTGCGACAACAGATCTTAGTTTTCAATAACGCGGTTGGGTTCAATACAATTTATATGAGAGATGAGATATGACGAACACTACTTTGGAGCCCCATATTTTGGTCAGTATGACCTACGTTAGCCGGGCAAACCCAGATATGTCAGCGGAAGAGTTCAGTGCAATTTTGCAACAGGCACAAGCAAATAATACGGTTAACGCCATTACTGGCATGCTGATTTTTAATAACAACTATTTTTTGCAAACCATCGAAGGATCGAGAGCACAGATCAATCATTTGTTGGATGCTTTGATTGCCGATCAGCGGCATTATGATCTACAGCTGATTGAAACACGTGAATTGAGATGTAGAGAGTGGTCTAGATGGGCGATGAATTATGCTTCTCCAACCAAAGAAAATGCCGCGCTTTATCTTAAATACTCGACGACTGTCAATTTTAATCCCTACTTACTGAGTGCCGAATCCGTACGGGGTTTGATGAGTGAGCTGAGTCAGTAACGAGGGTCGAATGCTTTTGGTGTGTCTTTATTCAAAATAAACACCAAAACGGCTCCTAAGATGATCGCACTTGCCACCACAAACGGTACAGTGAGTTGCTCAGACAAAAAAACCACCCCTAGTAAGGCGGCAAGCACAGGCACGCACAGTTGTACAATCGCGGCTTGTGTGTTTTTTAATAAAGGCATTGCCGTATACCAGATACTATAGCCCATACCAGATGCGATCGCCCCTGAGGCACACGCCAGTACGATACCTTTGGTGGTTATACTCTCTAAATGACTGTTAGTGACGCCTGTGTTATTTAAATATATCCCCACGATGAGCAGGATCGGAACGGCGACAAGGCTTCTGAAAAAGTTAAAACCGGTGGCTCGTAGTGGAGAGATACATGACTTGCCGCGTATGCTATATACTCCCCACGCCACACCGCTTACCGCCATGAGTGTCGCTGCTAATAGTGAAGGTGCTGCCACTGATGGTAGCATTAAGTAAATAAATCCTGCCACAGCTACAAAAAATGCCAGCCATTGCAATGGGTTTAATTGCTCTTTTTTATAGATGCCCCAGCCGATCATGGTGAGCTGAACGGCCGAAAACAAAATCAGCGCGCCCGTACCAGTATCAAGCGCCACGTAGGCAAGCGAAAAGCACAATGCGTACACTACTAGGCTGAAGCTACTCAACCAACTGCCTTTATCGTTTAACAGTGCCTCACGGTCGGTATGACTGTACTTTACTGCTTGGGATCGCAAACGGTAGGCATGAAGCGTCATGATAACGCCCAAACAAACAGCGGCGCTCATTAGGCGAATAATAGTAAAGCCCCATGCATCTATATAGCCCTCTGCCAACGCCATCCTACAAAACAAAGAGTTTGCGGCAAAGGCGAGTAACGCAATAACGGTATAAAACGTGGCTTTCAAAAATAATTCCTACAATTGGTAAGCAGTTTTTCGAATAAAATGGTCAAGAACTGGCCTTGAACCGCTCATTGCTTTTTCAGATGCGCTGCTGCTATCAAAGCAGCTTGCTTATGAGCAAAGCTGATATAACTCCTCCACTATAAAGTAAATATAGTGCTGCTAGGATAAAATTTTGCAGCCTCTGTTAGCAACTGTTAGTAACGGCACAGCACGCAAAAAAGACGTTCCTAGAAGTACATTATAATAAGTGTGCTTCTTTTATTGAATGAACGGTAGCTGTCCTGCTAAAAACTCAGTGACTGATTGTCTCACAACAACACCTATATTGCCGGATTGACTGCAAAGATCTTCTCTTAAGTTGACCCAATCATAACTGGTTTTTGATAAGAAGGATGGGATGACGGAATGCTCAAAGCAACCCCTAGTACCAAACGCAATAGCACAGACAAAAATGATAAATAGGAAATAGAAGTATGGATTGGGCCAGTATTTTTATTTATGACACGACTTGGGTGTTTGCCGTTGAAATCTTAATACGCGTCACAGTGATGTTTGTGCTCATTATTTCGTTTTTACGATTTACCGGCAAGCGCGGTGTTCGTCAACTGTCTATCTTTGAGTTGACTATCATTTTGTCACTGGGTTCGATTGCAGGCGATCCCATGTTTACTGAGGATCTACCTATTATTCAGGCGGTACTGATTATGAGTACCGTTATCTTGCTTTATCGACTGTGTACTTGGGCAATGATGAAGTTTCAGCCTATTGAAAATTTTTTGGAAGGGAAGTCGCTTTATATTGTCGAGGATGGCATGCTGGTGCTTGAGAAGATCAAAAAGGGTAAGATGTCACATGATGAGTTTTTTGCTGAAATGCGCCAACAAGGGGTCGAGCACCTAGGTCAAGTACGGACTGGATTGTTAGAGACAGATGGGAATTTTAGTGTGCTGCTGTATCCACCTAAAAAAACGGTCTATGGTCTGCCACTGTTTCCCAAACAGTATCAAGCAGTAGAAAAAATAGAAATAGGCGTTTGTTATGCGTGCATGTACTGTGGCTATGTCGAGCCTATCTCTGAGCCCAACCAGCTCTGTGTACGTTGTGAGAATCAGTGTAAGAATTGGGCTAAGGCATTAAACAGTCAGATTGTGAGATAGAAAATAGAGTAAATGCGTCATAAAGTGGCGGGTCGCCTTAGTGCTTTTTGGTATCGCCCACCACTTTATCCATGACCGCAAACAGCAAGCCAGATATTACGAAAGTCATGTGAATAATCACTTTCCACATCAATTTGTCAGCATCAACTTCGCCCATTTTACTCGTTATGTCCATAAATGACTTTAACAGATCAATAGCAGAAATAGCGACGATGGCACCGATGACTTTTAGCTTTAGGCCAGAAAAATCAACTTTCCCCATCCAGCTAGGGCGATCATCATGAGTGCCCGTATCAATTTTTGAGACAAAAATCTCGTAGCCACTGAAGATAATAATAAGCAGCAAGCTGGCAACCAATGAGATATCGACCAGCACCAGTATATCCACAATAACACTGGCTTCAGAGGCTACGATGATATCAGCAAACATATACCATAGTTTTTGGACGAATTTGATAAACAGTAAAATAATCCCTAAAACCAGACCCAAATAAAAAGGGGCCAATATCCAGCGACTATTGAATATCATTTTTTCTAGATAGCGTTCAAGGTTTTTTAGCATGGACATCTCTTAAAGTTGTTGAAGGTAAAAGGGTGGAGCGTCTACTTAGCACGGGGTAACTGATTCATTTTAGAAAGCCGTTCAACAACTTTTTGCACCCTCTCACTTCTATCACCGCCAACACAGTAAAATGACTGTTGGTGATCGGTTAACTGACTGGCAAAAAAAGCACTGATCTCTTCACGCTGATGGGGACTGTCACGCAAGTCATCCGCGACCCACGGGGTATCAATGTCGGTCAATATTATCAAATCATAATGATGGGTTAACGCGGCAAGGGTTAACGCGTCGGGACAATCATCGTAGTACCAATTGGCATACACCATTAGCTCAAACAAACTGGTATCACAAAATAAGTAACGGTTTTCATCTGGCATTTGAGCCACTTGTTTGGCCAGTTCGTTCTCTAGCGCTATCTGACCTTGCGCGATAGGGAGAAGGTCATCCCATGTACAAGTGAGCTGCTTGTCATCCCACTTTGCTTGTAGGTAAAGACGCATGTACTCTGGTACCCACAGGCTACCGAAGTATGCGGCTAAGTCGCGACATAGCGTGGTCTTGCCAGTACTTTCTGCCCCTAATACCGCGACAGTAATAACGGAATTAGGCGTATGCTGTATGAGGTTGGGTGCGATAGCGGCGTTGCCATTCATAATAAGCCCAAATTGCGATGAGAGTAAAAATTACGTATTGTAGTGCCGTAAATGTCAGACCTTTATAAAAGTACAAAGGAACGGAGATCGCATCAGCGATGATCCACAGTAACCAGTGCTCAATTTTGCGCCTCGCCATGAGCCACATCGCCATCAAAAAAAGCGCTGTGGTTAGCATATCGGTATAGTCAACCCACGTAAACAGATGCAGGCCGAGTGCGGCGCCATCGAAATTAAAGCCGTTATTAATCACTGGACGAAAGTAATAAACGGAGGCGACAAAAGCGATAGTCGCAGTGGCTAGAGCGGCCAATGTCGGCATATCTTTTATGCTTAAACGTTCAACTTGAATCGTGTGGTGGCCATCAGTGCTTTTTAATGACTCATGTTGTTGCTGGCCCGTGGGGTTTATGTGATCCTGATACTTTTTGTACGCTTTATTCTTCTTATTCTGCGACCAATTCACCCAACCATAGAGACTCATGATGGTATAATAAGCGTTGATAAACATATCGCCAAACAACTGCCATTTCCATAGCAGGTAAACAAAGATAGCGGTGCTGATTAAGCCTACGGGAAAGACTAAAACATTGGTCTTGCTGGCGAGTAAGACACTTGCCACGCCAAATACCACGGCAACCAATTCAAGTACGATGAATACAGTGGGGTAATCCGCGTATTGACCAAACAACCAGTTAATAACTTCTGCCATTAGCATTTCCAAATGTGAGCATTGATTATGTTTTGTGGATCATAACGTTTAGTGAACGTTACGTGTTCGAACTCAGGCTGCTGTCAACCACCGCTAATTATAACGTAGATGCCCCAAAATGAGGCAGTCTTTACTTATTTTTCACAACAAACAGATTATTTGTAACAAAGTATTAGAAAAATAATTATATTCAGGCATAATAAAGGCACTGATTTTAAGTTTACAGTTATTCACTGAAGAAGAACGACTGTTATTTTTCACTTTTATGCTTATCCCAAGCCCTATAGTAGTAGACAAGGAAGCTTATCATGACGACTTGTATCACAGGCACTGGCCTGTATATCCCTCCCTTTAGCATCAGTAATGAAGAGTTGGTAGATTCATTCAACCAGTATGTTGAGAATTATAATGCAAAGCATGCTGATGAGATAGCAGCAGAGACGGTTACTGCCCTTGAGCCATCATCAGCGGCCTTTATCGAAAAAGTATCTGGTATCAAATCACGTTACGTGATGGAAAAAGATGGTATTTTAGATCCGGAGATTATGGCTCCAGTTATTCCTTACCGTAACTTGGGCGAAGAGCTGTCTATCATGGCAGAAATGGGCGCTGCAGCGTTAAAAGACGCATTGGCAGACGCTGGACTTGAGGCCAATGATTTAGATGGCATTATTCTTGCCTGCTCAAATTTTCAGCGCACGTATCCTGCAGTGGCGATTGAGATTCAAAATGAAATCGGTATGATTGGCGGTTTTGCTTATGACATGAATGTTGCTTGTAGTGCGGCGACTTTTGGACTTTCACAAGCCCATGGCTCTATCGTCTCTGGTCTTGCCAAACGTGTCGCTGTGGTCAATGTTGAGATCACTTCAGCCCATCTTAACTGGCGCAATCGTGACAGCCACTTCATTTTTGGTGATGTCGCCACCGCTTCTATCGTCGAAGAACTGGACACGCCAAAGGGTTATGAGATCCTCAACTCTAAGCTGTTCACGCAGTTTTCGACCAATATCAAAAACGAATATGGCTTTATGGATCGTTCTGAGTTTTTGGCGGCCCAGACCGAGATGTATCCTGATATCAAAGAACCAGTGACTGATAAGCTTTTTTTGCAGAATGGTCGTAAAGTCTTCCGTGAAGTCTGTCCAAAAGTGTCAGAAGTCATCACCGAGCATTTGCAAGAAAACGACATACCAACGTCCGATGTTAAGATGATGTGGCTACATCAAGCCAACGCCAATATGTTAGATTTAATCCTGCGTACTGTTGTTGGTAAGGAAGCGGATAAAGCCATTGTCCCAAGCGTTATTGCTGAATTCGCCAATACCAGCTCAGCCAGTCCAATGATTGTCTTCCATCGCTATAAAGATGAGCTGGCGTCAGGTGATTTGGGGGTTATTTGCTCATTTGGTGCTGGTTACTCAATCGGTTCGGTGCTGGTTCGTAAGGTGTAGCGTTTAACCTTAAGTTTTTTGTCGTCATTAAAATAGCTAAGAGTATTCTTAGCTATTTTTTTATGGCCACGTTTTTATGGTTGTGTTTTCAGTGCGTTACTGTAGAGAAACTAAATGATGAGAATACGGTGGCAGTATTTCAGAATCGATATAGCTTGCCAATATAATGGCAAGTTTACTCAGAGGTTTTAATTTAAGCTAAAAAATTTGCTATAATCACCGTCTTACTCCTCTCATCCAATTAAAAGTCCTTTTATGAAAGAATCCTTACGCCTGCGTTTAGACCAGATGGTAGACCGTTATGAAGAGGTCACCGCCTTATTATCAGATCCTAGCGTCATCAGTGATAATAATAAATTCCGTGAATTGTCTGTTGAGCATAGTGACTTGATGGATATCACTACTTTGTGGCAAAACTATGTGCGTGCAGAAACGGATCAGGCCGATGCAGAAGCGATGCTGTCTGATGCCACAGATCCTGACATGAAAGAGATGATGATCGATGAGATTGATAATGCCCGTGATACCATCATTGAGATGGAAGAGGCGCTCAATCTTATGATGTTGCCAAAAGACCCCAATGATAAAGTGCCAGCGTTTCTAGAGATTCGCGCAGGCACAGGCGGCGATGAGGCCGCCATTTTCTCTGGTGACTTGTTCCGCATGTACCAAAAGTACGCGCAGACGCAAGGTTGGACGGTAGAAGTGTTATCTGCCAGTGAAGGTGAGCATGGCGGTTATAAAGAGATTATCACCCGTGTGTCAGGTAACAGCGTCTATGGTCGTCTCAAGTTTGAATCTGGTGTACACCGTGTGCAGCGTGTACCAGAGACTGAAAGTCAAGGTCGCGTGCATACGTCAGCCTGTACGGTTGCTGTCATGCCTGAGGTTGAGATTGATGACACAGTGGATTTGAACCCAGCAGACATTCGTTTTGATACATTCCGCTCGAGCGGTGCGGGTGGTCAGCATGTCAATACCACGGATTCTGCGGTACGTTTGACCCACATTCCAACCGGTACCGTGGTAGAGTGTCAACAAGAACGTAGCCAGCATAAAAACCGTGCACAAGCCATGAAAATGCTGATTTCAAAGATCCAGCAAGTCAAAGTGCAAGCACAGGTGGATGCGGCAGATACCATCCGTCGTGACTTGGTAGGTAGTGGTGACCGTAGTGAGCGTATCCGTACCTACAATTTCCCACAAGGGCGCATGACTGATCACCGTATTAATCTCACGTTATATAAGCTTGATTCTATTATGGAAGGCGATTTGGATGAGATTCTTGATGCGTTGTTGCGTGAGCATCAGGCGGATTTGATGGCCAGTATTGGCGGTGGTGACTAGAATCTAGCCCTACAAAAATTTGTACTTTTCCAAAGGTCTCTACGTTTTTACCGCTGTTTTTCTAATAATAAGCACTGATTTAATTTTTCTATTTTCGTTTATCCCTTTAATTACCCAATAATATTGAGAGTGTTATGTCAAAGCACAACAATCAAAATCAGAACCAAGATCAAACCCCACTAGAAGACGCTAACGAGCTGATTGCGCAGCTACAAGCCAAGCTAGACGATATCAGTGCTTCAGGCAAACAGCCGTATCCGAATACATTTAAACGCACTGATTATGCAAAAGATTTGCAAACGGCATTTGATGGTATCTCAAAACAAGAAATTGAAGAGAAAGTGGCTAACGGGGAAAAGACACAGGTCAATGTGGCAGGACGAGTCATGCTCAACCGTGGATCATTCATTGTGATTCAAGACATGACGGGCCGCATTCAGTTGTATGTTGCCCGTAAAGAGCTGGATGATGAAACACGGGCCAGTATTAAATCACTAGATTTGGGTGATATTGTTGGGGTGTCAGGTTATATCGGTCGCTCAGGAAAAGGGGACCTATATGTACATATTGAAGAGATCACTCTGCTAACCAAATCACTACGCCCAATGCCAAATAAGTTCCATGGCCTCGCCGATGTAGAAGCACGCTATCGCAATCGTCATCTGGATTTGATGACCAATGAGACGACGCGTGATACGTTTATGATTCGCAGTCAAGTCATCAGCGGTATCCGTAAATTTATGCTTAATGAGCGCTTCATGGAAGTCGAAACGCCAATGATGCATCCTATCCCAGGTGGCGCGGTGGCGCGTCCGTTTGTGACCCATCATAACGCCTTAGATATGCCGCTGTATTTACGTATTGCGCCTGAGCTTTATCTCAAGCGTTTGGTCGTTGGGGGTTTTGAGAAAGTATTTGAGATTAACCGTAGTTTCCGTAATGAAGGGGTGTCAACGCGTCATAACCCTGAATTTACTATGATTGAGTTTTATCAAGCGTATGCTGACTATCATGACTTGATGGATTTGACTGAACGCTTATTTAATGAGTTGGCGATAGATATTTTGGGCACGACAGAGATTACCTATCAAGAAGAAGCCATTAGTCTAAAAGCGCCTTTTGCCCGTCTGTCTATGTCTGATGCGATTGCAAAATATGCCGAAAATTTCGATATGGCACGTATCAATGATCGTGAGTATCTAGCAGAATACGCGTCAACGACACTTAAGCAGCAAGTGAAAGATGTGTTTGGTGTGGGCAAATTACAAACCATTATTTTTGAAGAAACCGCTGAACATCAATTACGTCAGCCCACCTTCATTACTGAGTATCCAGCAGAAACCTCACCACTGGCACGCCGTAGTGATGACAACCCTGAAATCACCGATCGGTTTGAGTTATTTATCGGCGGTCGCGAATTGGCCAATGGCTTTAGTGAGCTTAATGACCCAGCGGATCAAGCAGAACGCTTCCGTGGGCAGGTTGCTGAAAAAGATGCTGGTGATGATGAAGCCATGCACTTCGATGAAGAGTATATCGAAGCCTTGTCTTATGGTTTACCACCAACCGCAGGTGAGGGTATTGGTATCGACCGCTTAGTGATGCTATTGACTGACTCGGCCAGTATTCGTGATGTGATCTTATTCCCACATATGCGCCGTAAAATTGATTAATGATTCATCGGCTTTAATCAAAATCGCTTAGTGAATATAAGACAATCGCTTGTCGAAACAGTAAGAAGCCAGACGAATGCGCTGGCTTTTTGCTATAATAAATATCGAAAAATAGTATTCAAAATAAGCACTCTAACTACTTGGCACAATGGATAGCTATGTCGCAGCAATATCAAGTTTTAGCTCGCAAATACCGCCCCAAAAACTTTCATGAGTTGATTGGGCAAACGCATGTCTCCCAAGCGTTGATCAATGCGATTGACTATAATCGTCTGCATCATGCCTACCTCTTTACAGGGACGCGCGGCGTGGGTAAGACGACGATTGCGCGCATTTTATCTAAGTGTTTGAACTGTGATACAGGCATTACTAGTACCCCTTGTGGGGTGTGTGATAACTGTGTGGCCATCGATCAGGGGCGCTTTATTGATCTTATTGAGATTGATGCCGCTTCCCGTACCAAAGTCGAAGACACTCGTGAGCTATTAGATAATGTTCCTTATGCGCCAAGCCAAGGTCGTTACAAGGTGTACCTCATCGATGAGGTACACATGCTCTCGACCCATAGCTTTAATGCGCTACTTAAAACGCTAGAAGAGCCGCCTGAGCATGTGAAATTTTTGCTGGCGACGACGGATCCACAAAAATTGCCAATTACCATTATCTCTCGCTGCCTGCAGTTCGTGCTGCGTCCGCTACCGCAAACGCTACTTAGTGAGCATTTGGCCAATATCCTGACCCAAGAGCAAGTGACTTACACTCAGCCAGCACTTTGGCAGCTGGCAAGTGCGGCCAAAGGCTCAGTACGGGACGCTCTGTCATTAACAGATCAGGCGATCGCTTTTGGTCAAGGGGCGCTTGATGATGCCACCGTCAATGCGATGCTTGGTTTGATTGATGCGGCTGACTTGGTTAGCTTGATCACAGACATCTATAATCATGACAAATCTGCCGTCGCCGCCCATGTTGAGCAAATGCGTGCGCAGATGGTTGATGCCACCAGTATGTTCGATGGCCTCGCTGAGCTACTACATCAATTAGCATTGACTCAACTATTACCTGAAGTTGCTTTAAATGTGAATGAGGCGCAGGCACAAGATATCAATGCACTCGCTCAGCACATCAGTCCAGACGTGTTGCAACTCTATTATGAGATCGTCGTACAAGCGCGTGAAGGCGTTAAGCTTGCCAGTACGCCCATGCAAGCGCTTGAGATGTGTATCTTACGCCTATTGGCTTTCCGTCCGCTGCCTGTCGATGAAGTGTTAAGTAGTACCTATGATAGTCCTAAGTCCTCTTCAAAAGCACCCGCGATAGAAAGCCGCTCTTCTACTCAGTCGTCAAGCGACAAGGCGCACGCCGCTTCAGTGCCACCACTACAGCCTTATGATGTTGATTATCAAGGGCAAAGCAATGAAGTGCTGAAACGTGACGACTACGATGATAATGAATTAAGTGTAGATCAGATTTATAGCCATGAGCCTGAACCAGTTGTTGAGCCTGAACCAGTTGTTGAGCCTGAACCAGTTGTTGAGCCTGAACCAGTTGTTGAGCCTGAACCAGTTGTTGAGCCTGAACGCAAATGATTCTCAGTTAGTCACTCATACTGACGATGATCCTCGTACTTTGCTGCGTTGTCCACCGCAAGAGTTGACAGGTGAGTGGACACCAGAGAAGTGGGATTACTGGCTACAAACGGCTCGTGAATCTGACGTGTTGGCTCAAGATGAATTGGCACTTGCGCGTCAAGGTATGGTGACAGGCCTGTGTAATGGCCAAGCAACCTTTGTGACGAGTGTGGATAGCCGGCATTTACAAACCACCTTTCAGCAGTTAGCTGCAAAGCTGCAACACCAGTTTACCCAAGCAAAGATTGATTTACGCATTGATGGTAGCATCATGCAAGCTGATGATAAGACACCTGAACGCCGTCAACAAAAACGTTTATTACAAGCCAAAACGGTGGCAGAGTCTAAATTGCTAAATACACCAGTAATGCAGTATTTGACTGAGCGGGGTGAAGGCAAAATGGGTAAGGTGCAACTGTATTAAGCAGTCAAAAAATTTGTTGTTAAATTTACTAGAAAGCCTATCAAAAAAAGCAAAAGAGGACGCTACCCGACATTAGGGTGGAGACGAAGGTCGGTTAGTCTTTGTTATATTTTTATAAAAATTAATTACTGACACTATCCTTAATAAACGTTAGTGTTTATATTAAACAGAATGAATTGGCGTTTATGAAACTCAACAAAGCGTATAAATTATTCTAAATAATCTTGTCGGCTCAGCGCGTTTTGTTTGGAATCACATGCTGGCAATATCGTTTGAGATGTTTGCTAAAAATGAGTTTATCAATGCCACCAACCTCGTTAATAAAATCATTGGCTTAAAGAACAACCCTGATTTTGAGTTCTTAAAAACAAGCTCAAATGCCGTGTCCTTACAACAAAAGGTACGCGATCTTGCCTCGGCTTGGTCACGATTCTTTGACCCAAAAGTACATGCCAGACTCAAAGAGAATAAAAAGAAACCTCGTAAGCCCAAGTTCTTTAAAC
>JGI24025J20009_10000300_pt1 | contig 38207 bp, 34 predicted proteins | sample Cruoilmetagenom3_FD_20009 | JGI IMG/M metagenome (IMG submission 20009) | reverse complement strand
TCAAACGATATGCGCTGAAGAAACCAACCGAACAGAAAACGCTCCCGCCCACCAATATGCAGGGGCACGAACCCAATCAAAGCCTGTTGTTCAGAGCTTCCTTAACCTGTTATGTGCTTTTGCCCGTAACCTGCCTACGCTTCAACCCCTAACGCAAAAGGCCGCCCCGTAGGGCGGCCTTTCGTCATTGGATCAGCTGCGGCCTTTGCCCCGGCGCGGCACGTCATTGCCGCCGCGCGAGCCGGGCGATTTCGCCTTGCCCGGCGGGGTGAACCGCTTGGACGTATCGGCCGCCTTGGCCTTGGCCGCGGGGGATTTCGCGCCGGGCTTGCCGCCCGGTCTGTCCCCGAACTTGCCGGCCGGCTTTCCACCCGGCTTACCGAAACTCTTGCCCTTGCCACCGTCACGCGGCTTGTCGTCATAGGGTTTGTCGCCGCGCGGCTTGTCCGACCGCTGGCGGTCCGATTTCGCGCCATCACCCTTGCCCCAGACCGGCTTGGCCTTGGCCGGGCCAGCGCCCTTGGAACCAGCACCCTTGGGGCCAGCGTTTTTGGGACCGGTGTCCTTGGGTTTGAACTCGGTATGCGCTCCGTCGCTTTCGCTGGCCCGCTTGGGTTTCGGCGCGGGGGCGATGCTTTCGCCGTCGCGGCGCGGGCGCGGGTCCGCGTCATGACTGGGCCGCGCGTCATGGCCGTGATCGGGTTTCGGGCCGCGCGGATGCGGGCGTGAATTGGGCCGCTCGCCACGGTCCGGACGCGGGCCAGAGCGGCCCCCCCCCTTGGGGCCGCCGCGCGGGCCGAAATCCGGTTCACCCTCGACCAGGCGGGCGGATACATCCTTTTCCATCTGACCGTTCGGGCCAAGCGCCTTCATGAAGCCCTCGACCGCGCCCTCGGCCAGTTCCACAAAGGATTCGCCCTGCGTGATGCGGATCGCACCGATCGAATCCTTGTCCACGCCGCCGGTGCGGCAAACCAGCGGCAACAGCCAACGCGGCTCTGCCCGGTCATCATGGCCGACCGACAACGCGATCCAGCGCGACGGGCCAAAGGGCGCACGGTCGCGGCGTTCGGTCTTTTCGGGGCGCATGTCGGGGGGCGACAGTTCCTCGGGGGCGGATTGGCGCGACTGGTAAAGCCGCAAATAGGCCGCCGCGACCACCTCGGGCGAATGCAATTCCAACAGTTTGGACGCAAAAGCCGCCATATCGGGGGTGATTTCCTCGCTCCAGACGGGATCGGCCAGCAGGCGTTCCTCGTCCTTGGCGTGGATGTCATCGGCCGAGGGGGGCACACCCCATTCCGCCTGCACCTTGGCGAATTTCAGCAGGCGTTCTGCCTTTTTCACCATCTTCGGCGGCACGATCAGCGCGGAAATCCCTTTGCGGCCTGCGCGGCCCGTCCGGCCCGAACGGTGCAACAAGCCTTCCTCGTTCGAGGGCAGTTCGGCGTGAATCACCAGCTCCAGCCCGGGCAGGTCGATGCCCCGCGCGGCCACGTCGGTGGCCACGCAAACCCGTGCGCGCCCGTCGCGCATCGCTTGCAGCGCGTGGGACCGCTCGGCCTGCGACAGCTCGCCCGACAGGGCCACGACCGAAAAACCGCGGTTGGAAAACCGTGCCATCAGCCGGTTCACCGCAGCGCGGGTGTTGGCAAAAACAATCGCGTTCTGCGCATCGTGATAGCGCAGCAGGTTGATGATCGCATGTTCCGCGTCATGCTGGGCCACGCGCAGCGCCTGATAGGAAATATCGGCGTGCTGGCCCTTGTCCGAAATCGTCTGGATGCGCAAAGCATCGTTCTGGAACTGCTTGGCCAGCTTGGCGATCATCGGCGGCACGGTGGCGGAAAACAGCAGGGTGCGGCGCGTGTCCGGCGCTTCGGCCAGCATGAATTCCAGATCCTCGCGGAACCCCAAATCCAGCATTTCGTCGGCCTCGTCCAGCACCACGGCGCGCAGGCCCGTCATGTCCAGCGACCCGCGCTTGATATGGTCCACCAAGCGGCCAGGCGTGCCGACAACGATATGCGCGCCGCGATCCAGCGCGCGCCGCTCGTCGCGCATGTCCATCCCGCCCACGCAGGACGCAACCCGCGCCCCCGCCTTTGCATAAAGCCACTGCAATTCGCGCATCACCTGAAACGCCAGTTCACGCGTGGGCGCCACAATCAGCGCCAGCGGGGCCGCGGCACGGCCGAATGTGCCGTTTTCCTCAAGAATGGTCGAACCGATGGCAAGGCCAAAGCCCACGGTCTTGCCCGATCCTGTCTGGGCAGATACCAACAGGTCGCGCCCCTCGGTCTCGGGGTTGGTGACAGCCTCCTGAACGGGGGTCAGGGTGGCATATCCCTTTTCGGACAGGGCATCGGCAAGGGTCTGGATCATGTGCGGCTCGGGTCTCTTGTATGGTGCGGCAGGGCGCGAATGGGCTGCTGGCAGGTAGCAAAAGAAAGCCCCTATATTGTAAAGACCCCGCTGTATATGGGCAATCGTGGTGAATGGGCCAAAATCAGCGCAACATTGCCCCGCATTTACCCCGCTTTACCGGTGCCCCTGGCGCAGCGCGCGGGTCTGCTCGGTATCTATCTCGCCGCCCGCGATCACCACGCCAAACAGATCGCGCGCCTGTTCCGGTGTGTAGCGGCCCAGCCGCACGTCCTCGGCCACCAGCGCGGCGGACCGTGTCAGCGGGTCGCCATAACCGCCGCCACCGGGCGTGCCAACGCGCACGCGGTCGCCAGCCAGCAAGGCGATATCCTGCGCTTTCGACAGGTGTTCGGGGGTGAACATCTGCCCCCCGCGCGTCACCCGCACGGAATTGACCATGCCATCGGCCCCGCCCAGCGCGCCTTGCGGGCCAAAGCGCCCGTGATCCATCACGAAACTGGCCCGCGCCGTGCCCTTCAGCAATTCCACCTCATAATCCAGCCCGAAACCGCCGCGCTGCGCCCCCGCCCCGCCGGACCCTTCGCGCAGGGCATAGCGGTGATAAAGCACGGGAAATTGCTGCTCCATGATCTCCACCGGTGGCGCCTTGGAGATACCGATGGTCGAACAGCCGTTGGAAATGCCGTCGCCCCCCGCATAGCCGCCATACCCCCCGCCCGAGATTTGGTACATCACATAGGACCGCCCTTCCTCGGGCACCTCTCCGCCCAGCGCAAAATTGCCCGACGACCCGGCGGGCGAGGCCGTGACGCGGTCGGGCAAAGCCTCGACCAAGGCCGCGAACACCGCCTCGGCGATGCGCTGGCTGACCTCGGCAGCGCAGCCCGACACCGGGCGCGGGTACTGCGCATCAAGGAACGTGCCCTCGGGCCGGATCACCTCCAGGGGCTCGAATGCCCCCGCGCTGATCGGCACATCGGGAAAAATGTGACGCATCGCCAAGTAAACCGACGACAGCGTCGTCGCCAGAACCGAGTTCATCGGCCCCACGCAAGGCGGCGACGATCCCGCGAAATCAAACACCAGCCGGTCGCCCTGCGCCGTGATATTCAGCTTGATCTCCAGCGGCGCATTGACCACCCCGTCGCTGTCCACATAGGCAGTGGCGCTGTACTGACCTTCGGGGATTTCTCCGATATGGGCACGCATCTGCTCCGCCGCGCGGGCGCGCAATTCCTCGATCGCCTCTTGCACGGTGGCATCACCGTATCGGTCCAAAATCCGCTCCAGCCGCGACTGCCCCACATACAACGCCGCGGCCTGCGCCTTGACGTCGCCAATCCGTTGATCGGCCACGCGAATGTTGGAACAGATGATGGCGTATATTTCCGCATCCATAACGCCTTCCTTGAACAGGCGCACGGGCGGCAGGCGCAGCCCCTCCTGTTCGACCGCCGAGGCACTGGCGGAAAAGCCCCCCGGCACCGCACCGCCCGTATCCGGCCAGTGGCCGGTGTTCGACAGCCAGCAGAAAATCTCTCCATTCCGGTAAACCGGCATGGCAAAGCGCACATCCATCAAATGGGTGCCACCCAGATAGGGGTCGTTGACGATATAGATATCGCCCGGCTTGGGCGCGGCGCCGCGGCCATCCGCGATCATCTCGATCAGGGTGCGGGTGGAATATTGCATCGTGCCCACGAACACCGGCAGCCCTTGCGATCCTTGCGCGATCAGGCTGCCATCGGCGGCGGAATATATCCCGTCGGACCTATCGTTCGCCTCGGCAATCACCGGCGAAAATGCCGCGCGGGAAAAGCTCAGGTCCATCTCGTCGCAGACCTGTTGCAGGCCCGATTGGATGACGGTGAGGGTGATGGGATCAATCCTCATAGGCTGCGCTCCATTCCATTTGTCCAGACAGGCCGATGGCCAAGGATGCCTCTGGCAGAGGTATTTTCGGAACAATGAAGGCTCACCCACCGCCTTTCATTGTTCTGCAAATACCTCGCGGGGGTGTGGGGGCCCGAAGCCCCCACGGCGCGGGACGCGCCAAAGCAAGTATCGCAGAACGCGCTGTTGAACCGTTCAGTCATTGCGCGCCTCCCACGGTGACGATCAGGTTGCCATCGGCATCCTGCGTGGCGAAATCGCCCGGCTCCAGAACCATGGTGCAATCCATCTGCTCTACGATGGCGGGCCCGTGCAGTTCAGCGGTCGCGGGCAGATGGTCGCGCCAGTAAACCGGCGTGTCCATCCAGCCGTCGAACCAGACCTTGCGGCTGCCGGTTTGTGCGTCACTCAGCGTTTCCCTGCGCCCGCCCGCGTCGATCAAGGCGGACAGGTCGATCTCGGCCCGCCGCCCGATGACCGAGCAATTTACGTTCACCAGGGCGGGGCGGATTTCCGGCAATTCCACTTGGAAACGGCGGAAATAGGCCTCCTCGAAAAGAGCTTGCAGGGCTTGCCGCGTGGGGGTGCCGTGGGGCAAGGGAACCCGCAACAAGTGGGTCTGGCCAATGAATTGCATGTCCACGGAATGGACCACGCGCAGTTCGGCGATATCCACCCGTTCGGCATCAATCGCGGCGCGGCCATCGGCCTCTTGCCGTGCGAAATGGGCGTGGACCTCGTCCAAATCCACACTGTCCAGCGGCGTGTTCACCGTGTTCACATAGTCGTGGCGCAGGTCGGCCACGGCGCAACCCAGCGCGTTGGTGATCCCCGGGCGGGCGGGGACCAGCACGCGCGGCACGCCCAGTTCGCGCGCAATCGCCACCGCGTGCAGCGGCCCTGCCCCGCCGAATGCGAACAGCGCGAAATCGCGCGGATCCTCGCCCAAGCTGACGGACACCATCCGCACCGCATCGGCCATTTTCGCCGTGGCGATGCGCAGCACAGCCGCTGCGGCCTCATGCGCGGACAGGCCCAGCGGCGCGCCCAGTTTCTCCGCGAAAATCGCCTCGATCCGGCCCATGGACACCACGTCAGACACCGCGTTCAGCCGGTCGGGGTTCATCCGCCCCAAAAGCAGGTTCGCATCGGAAATCGTCGGCTCGGCCCCGCCGCGCCCGTAACAGATCGGGCCGGGGGTGGATCCTGCGCTGTCCGGCCCAACTTGCAGCAACCCCGAAGGAGCGACCCGCGCGATCGACCCGCCGCCCGCGCCCACGGTGCGCACATCCACCATCGGCACATGGATCGGCATCGCGTATTCAATCTCTATCTCATGGGACACAGCCGGATCGGCCCCGCGGATCATTGCCACATCGGTCGATGTTCCGCCCATGTCATAGGTCAGCAGGTCGCGAATGCCCGCGCGCCGCCCGGTATAGGCCGCCGCCATCACGCCGGATGCAGGGCCGGACATCACGGTTTTCGCCGCCTCTTCGGCGACGATCCGGGCCGAGACCATGCCCCCGTTGCCATTCATCACCAGCACGTCGCGGTCATAACCGCGATCAGCAAGCTGATCGGCCAGCCGTTCGACGTAACGCCGCAACAAAGGCTGGACCGAGGCATTGACCGCCGCCGTCACCCCGCGTTCGTATTCGCGGCTTTCCGACAACAGGGCATGACCCAGCGTGATGTTGCCATTGGGCCATTCCTCGCGCGCGATCTCTCCCGCGCGCAACTCATGCGCGGGGTTGGCATAGGCGTGCAGGAAATGGATCACCAGCGCCTCACACCCCTCCCCCACCAGCCGGCGCAGGGCGCCGCGCAGCGCATCCTCGTCCAGTGGCAGGTATTCGGACCCGTCCGCCAGCATCCGTTCGGGCACTTCCAGCCGCAGGTCACGCGGGATCAGCGGTTTGAAATCCCCTTTCATCCCATAGGCTTGCGGCCGCGTACGTCGGCCCAGCTCCAAAACGTCGCGAAACCCGCGCGTGGTGATCAGCCCGGTCTTGCATAGATGCCGTTCCAGCACCGCGTTGGTGGTGGTCGTGGTGCCATGCACGATCAGGTCCAGCGCGGCGGCATCCACCCCCGCCGCATCCAGCGCCGCCAGCACCCCGTTTGCCTGATTGTCCAGCGTGGTCGGCACCTTGGCCAGCCGCACGCGGGCCGTGGCGCTGTCGTAATGGATCAGGTCGGTAAAGGTGCCGCCCACGTCGATGCCCGCGAAGGCGCCGCTTGTCTTATCGCTCATGTGGTCTTTCCCTTGGCCAGTATCGCGGCCCTGATACGGTCCGGCCGCGCCGGAAGATGGTGAATGCGCGCGCCGCTGGCATCGGCGATGGCGTTCAGGATCGCGGGCGCGGTGGGGATCAGGCAATGCTCACCCAGCCCCTTGGCCCCATAAGGCCCGTGCGGATCGCCGCTTTCGATGATCAGAGTGGTGACGGGGGGCACATCGCCCGCCGTGGGGATAAGGTAATCATGCAGGTTTTCGGTGCGGCCGGGGATGAACTCCTCCATCAGGGCCAGCCCGATACCCTGGGCGATGCCGCCCTCGACCTGCCCCTCGACCGAGGCGGGGTTGATCGCGCGACCCACGTCATGCGCCGCGATGAAGCGCAGCAATTTGACCGTGCCAAGCTGCATATCCACCTCGACCTCGACCATCTGGGCGGCGGTGCCGAACACCGCATAGGGGTCGCCCTGCCCGTTCTCGTCCAAGGGGCTGGTGGGCGGATCATAGGATTCAACCGCCTCCAGCGCATAACCTTCGCCGCTCAACGCGATCCGACGGGTAATGCCGGATTCTGTCAATTCCAACCCGTATTCCGTGGGGATAATTTGCGCCCCGTCCCCCATATTGGCAAGCCGCACAAGCTGCGCCCGCAGTGTCTTGCCACAGGCCAGCGCCGCATTGCCCGTGATGAACGTCTGCCGCGAGGCAGAGGTTTTGCCCGCATCCGGCGTTATATCCGTATCCGCGCCGATAATCGTGATCGCCTGCACCGGCACGCCCAGCGCCTCGGCGAAAATCTGCGTGATGACCGTGTTCGAGCCCTGCCCGATGTCCACCGCGCCCTGATGCAGGCAAATGGCGCCATCGGCGGGTATCCCCGCCCGGATGGTCGAAGGGTTCGAGATCGAGGTATTGCCACACCCGTACCAGCCCCCCGCCACGCCAACCCCGCGCTTTTTCACGCTATTTTCGGCGCTGAACTGGGCGGCCTCGGTCAAGGCGCGGTCCCATTCCGGTTTCAGCGCGTCGAAACATTCGGCAATGCCCATACCGCTGTCGAACACCTGCCCCGTCACCGTGGCATCGCCGTTTTCAAGGCAGTTGAGCCTGCGGAATTCCAGCCGGTCCATGCCCAGATCCTTCGCCAACACATCGAACAACTGCTCTTGCGCCAGCGCCGATTGCGGCACCCCAAAGCCGCGAAAGGCACCTGCGGGTGGGGTGTTGGTATGTATTCCCGCCGATTTCGCGCGGTAATTCGGAAACTTGTAGGGGCCAGAGGCATGGATCGGCACCCGCGTCGCCACGGTCGGTCCCCAGCTGGAATAGGCGCCGGTGTTGAACACACCGTCGAAATCCGCCGCCACCAGCCGGCCATCGGCATCCACCCCGATTTCCATATGGATTTCCGAAGGATGCCGCTTGGTCGAGGTGGCGATGGATTCGGCGCGCGAATAGGCGATGCGCACCGGCACGCCCAGCTTCCACGCCGCAAGCGCCACGAATGGCTGCGCCGTCAGGTCCAGTTTCGACCCGAATCCGCCGCCCGTCGCCGTGGGGATGATCCGCACTGCGTCCTGCGGCAGGCCAAGGATACCTGCGATGCCTTCACGGTTCATGAACGGGGCCTGGGTGCAGCATGTCACCTCGATCCGGCCTTCGACACGGCGGGCACTGGCGGCCTCGGGTTCGATATAGCCATGCTCGATAAAGCCGGTGGAATAATCGCCGCGCGCCACATGCGCCGCGCGTGCCATCGCGCCCACATCGCCCCGCGCCACATAGCCCCGCGTCATCACATTGTCCGCGCGGTCATGCAGCAGCGCCGCCTCCGCCGCGCCCTTCGGGGTCAGGTTGGCGGGGCGCTCCTCCCATGTGACAGGGAAATCGGGCATGGCGGCCAAAGCCTCTGCCGTGCCGACGACGCAGGCCACCGCCTCTCCCTTGAACCGCGCCTCAGCCTCGGCCATCACGGGCTGGTCGATGAAACCGGGGATCACGCCAAACAGGTTCTGGCCGGGAATGTCGGCGGCGGTAAAAACCGCCGACAACCCGTTGTCATCCCTGAACTTCTCCAGATCACCAAAGGCAAATCCCGCGCGGTGAAACGGCGAACGGATCACCTGCGCCAGCAGCGCCCCCGCGGGCGCGACATCGTCCCCAAACCGTTCCGTCCCGTCCAGTTTAGGCCAGCCGTCCAGCCGCGCGATCGGCACCCCCACGCCGCCCTCGATCAGCGGATCAACCGCGCGCCCAGCATCCAGAACCGCCGCCAGAATCTTGCGGTATCCGGTGCAGCGGCACAAAACCCCGCCCAGCGCATCGGCCACCTGCTGCTCTGTTTCCGGCGCGCCCCGCCGCAACAAGGCCACGGCCGACACCATCATCCCCGGTGTGCAAATCCCGCATTGGGCGGCCTGATGCCGGTGGAAACTGGCGGCCAGTCCCTGCGCCAGCGGATCCTTCGCCACCAATCCGGCCTGGGTTTCCACCCTGCGCCCCGCCGCCTGCCCCGCCGCCGTGATGCAGGCGCAGACCGGATCGCCGTCGATCAGCACCGTGCAGGCCCCGCAATCGCCCGCGTTGCAGCCGATTTTCACATCCTTCGCACCGGCCGCTTCGCGCAGCACCTCGGAGAGGCGGGCGGTGGGGGCGGCTGGCACCGTGACCTCGGCCCCGTTCAGGGTCAGCGTCAGATGCGGGTTCGGCGTATCAAGCGACATGGCTCTGCTCCGATGCTTGGGCGGCTTGGGTTATGGCGCGGACGATCAGGCCGCAGGCGGCCTCCTCCCGATAGGTGGCAGAGGCGCGGACATCGTCGATCGGCGCGATCTGCGGCAGCGGGATTCCCTCAACAATATCAGCCACATCCGCCAGGGCGCAGCCGGTCAGCACGGCCTCCAGCTCCGGCAGGCGCGCGGCCACCGGCCCGCAGGCGCCGACCGCCACGGCCAGATCGGCAATCTTGCCCCCGTCCATAGCCACCCGCGCCGCGACCATCGCCATGGAAATCACCAGATAGCGCCGCGCGCCAAGCTTCAGGAACGCCCCCTGCCCCGCGCGGTCCGGAACCATCAGGGCTGTCACGATCTCTGCGTCGCGCAGGGCGGTGCGGCGCGGACCAAGGATGAAATCGGCCAGCGGCAGATGCCGCACCCCACCCGCGCCGGCCAGTTCGACAATCGCGTCCAGGACCAGCAGCGGCGGCACCCCGTCGGCGGCGGGCGAGGCGTTGCAGATATTGCCCGCGATGGTGCCCGCGTTCTGGATCTGGATCGACCCGACCTCGGCCCCGGCCTGCTTCAGCCCGTCGAAACAGGGCGGCAGGTCGGCGGCGCAAATATCGGACCAGCGGGTCGTGGCGCCGATGCGCCATCCGTCATCCATCCGCGTGATTCCGCACAGCCCCTTGATCCGCGTGATATCCAGCAGCGCAGCGGGCGCGGGGCCATCTTGCAGCGCCGGGTAAAGGTCGGTCCCCCCTGCCAGCACGCGCGGCGCATCCCCGGCCAGAAGGGCCAGCGCATCCTCCAGCGATTCGGGGCGGTGCAGGGTCATGGCGGCTTCCCTATCCTTGGCGGCACCCCATGCGGGTCCGCGTTTTTCGTTTGTATGCGAATGACTACATTCAAACCGTAGAAGCGCGGCAAAGCCCCTGTCAATCGCGATTCCCATGCCGCCTTGCAGCATGGCCCGAAAATCCGAAAAACCGCCCTTATTCCTGGCATGGCCCTTTCGCGCCGGTGCGCGCAGCCCTATGGCACAGGGGTTTACGCCGCTTTGCCGCATTTCTAGACAACACGCCCCCGCGCCGCGCGATCACACTTGAAATTGTTGACACACAAACGATTCCCGTGCCTGCTTAGGGCAACACACAACCCGACGGAGCCGCCCCTTTGACCAGCACCAAACGCACCCAGCGCCCCGAAAAGATCCGCTGCGATGCCTGCCCGGTGATGTGCTACATCGCCGATGGCCGCGCCGGGGCCTGCGACCGTTACGCCAATCAGGGCGGCGCGCTGGTGCGCCTCGACCCGCTGACCATTCTGGAAAACAAACCGCAGGCCGATCTGGTCCCCTTCCTTGACCGCGAGTGGGAGGGCGAGCTGCTGACAGGCGACGACATGTTCGTCACCGCCGTCGGGTCCGGCACCACTTACCCCGATTACAAACCCGCGCCCTTCATCGTCGCCTCGACCGTGCAGGGTGCCGACATGATCACCGTCGTGACCGAGGGGATATTTTCCTATTGCGGGGCCAAGGTGAAAATCGACACCGACCGCCATGTCGGCGACGAATGCGCCGCGGTGCGCGCCGAGGGCGAGGTGATCGGCCATGTGACCATCTCGGAATACGGCTCGCAAATGCTGTCGCTTGGGGGGGTGCATCACCTGACCGGTGGCAGCAAGAAAGAGGGGCGCGTGACCTGCGCCACCCTTCTGGCCCTGTGCAACGGCGAGGAAGTGACCCTGGACATCGACGGCGGCGCGGAAATGCAGATTTCGGCAGGCGCGGCCCCGGTGATCAATGGCCAGCGCGAGGAACGGATGCGCGTCGGCTGCGGCTCTGCGACCGTGGGCATGTTCGCCGCGCAATGGAAAGGGCTGGTGGACGAGGTCGTCGTGGTCGATGACCACATCACCGGCGTCATGTCCGAACATCAGGCAGGCAAGGTGATCGGCTGGGAACCCTCCGGCATTCGCATCAAGGGTCGCCGTTCGACCCCGGGCCGCTATTTCCAGGTGGCCCAACCCGGCACCGGCTGGGGCGGCACCGACCTGACCGACCCGTTGACCATTCTCGACACATGGAAGCCCGCGCAAGCCCGCCCCGGCCTGTCGCTGCTGATGGTGTCCACCACCGGGGAACACGCCGCATATTACGAGCTGGATCAAGACCTTACCCCCGTTCAAAAGGATATGCCCGCCCGCCTGCTGCCATCTGTCCAGCGGATCGAGGAAAACTGCGAACCCGCCCTTGCCTCGGTCCTGTTCATGGCCGGTGCGGGCGGATCTTTGCGATCGGGCGTGACGGAAAACCCCGTCGGGTTGACCCGTTCCGTGCAATCGGCCCTGACCCGTGTGACCGTCGGCGGCGCGCCGGTGATGATGTGGCCCGGCGGCGGCATCACCTTCATGGCGGACGTCACCCAAATGCCGAAAAATGCCTTTGGCTATGTGCCGACCCCCGCGCTGGTCGCACCCATCGAATTCACCATGCGGGCCGCCGATTACGCCGCGCTTGGCGGGCATATGGACCATGTCGTGCCCCTGTCCGAGGCGCTGAAAGGCATGACCGGCCCGCAGAACGATCACCGCCTTGCGGGCCGCCGGTCCGAAGCGTCCAAAACCCTCTGGCCGCTACAACCCAAGGCCCTGAAATGAGCTGGGCCGAATCCCCCCGCACCCATGCGCTGCCCGATGGCCGGTTGCGCCTGACCCACGGGCCGATCGACCTTGTGATCGCTGCCGCAGGCAGCACAAAGGCCGTCGCATCGGCCCTCTCCCGCGGCCGTGCCGCGTTCCAAACCATCCTGCACGATCTGGCGGGCGAACTGCCTCGCCTTCGCAGTGCGCAAGGCGCTGATCCAAAGGGCGAAATCGCGCAAAACATGCTGGCCGCGACAGCCCATTTCAAACCGCAATTCATAACCCCCATGGCGTCTGTTGCGGGGGCCGTGGCCGACCATATCCTGCGCGCCATGCTGACCCCGAACCACGGCCCCAACCACGGCCTGTCCCGCGTGATCGCCAACAATGGCGGCGATATCGCTTGCTGGCAGTCCACCGGCGAAATGATCCTCGCGATCTGCGAAGACCCCGCCCGACGCAGCGCAGGCGCGCGCGCCACTATCCCCGCCGCATCAGGCATCCACGGCATCGCCACCTCGGGCTGGCGCGGGCGCTCGCATTCCATGGGCATCGCCGATGCGGTCACGGTTCTGGCCCCCTGCGCCGCGACGGCCGACGCCGCCGCGACCCTGATCGCAAACGCAGTGGACCTGCCCGGCAACCCCGCGATCACCCGCGTCCCCGCGCATGTCCTTTCCCCCGACAGCGACCTTGGCCCGCGCCTTGTCACCACAGATGTCGGCCCGCTGACCGACCCCGAGTCCGAAACAGCCCTTGCCGCGGGCCACGCCCTTGCGCAGGATTACATCACACGCGGCCTCGTCCATGCGGTCTGCCTTGCGGTGAACGGCCACCGCATCGCCGCCGGATCGGCCATACAACTGAAGGAACCCGCCCATGCCTGAACCGCAGATCCGCAAGACCGCCGTGATCATTGAGACCATCCACCACGAGGGCGGCCCTACGGCAGGTCCCCCCCAACGCAAGGCCGCCTGCCTGACCGTGATCAAGAACCCGTTTGCGGGGCAATATCACGAGGATATTCAAGGTTTTATGAAAGACCTTGAACCCTTGGGCAAACAAATGGCGCAACAGATCATCGACGCGCTTGGCGGCGATGCCTCGATCATTCAGGGCTACGGCAAGGGCACCATCGTCGGCGCGGCGGGCGAGATTGAACACGGCGCGCTGTGGCATGTTCCGGGCGGCTACGCCATGCGCGACAAGATCGCCGACAGCATGGCCATCGTCCCCTCGACCAAGAAAATCGGCGCGCCCGGCGCGCGGCTGGACGTGCCGGTGACCCATACGAACGCCTCCTACGTGCGCTCCCATTTCGACGCGATGGAGGTCGGCCTGTCCGATGCCCCAAAGGCCGATGAAATCGTGCTGGCGCTGGTGATGACCACCGGCCCCCGCGTCCATGCCCGCGTCGGCGGGCTGGCCGCCGAGGATGTAAAGGGCGAGGACGGTCTGCGTTGAACATCCGCAAGATCATAACGCAGGTCGAACGGACTCATAGCGAAATGGGCCGCCCCGTGGACACCGCCAAATCCATCGCCATGGCGGTGATCGAAAACCCCTATGCGGGGCGCTACGCGGATGACCTGCCCGCGCTGATCGACGCGGGCGCGCAACTGGGCGACCTGCTGGGCCGCGCCGCCTTGGACGCGCTGAACTGCGACGCGCAAGCCGTTCAATCCTATGGAAAATCCGCTCTTGTGGGCGAGGCCGGCGAGCTGGAACACGCTGCGGCCCTGCTGCACCCCGCGATGGGTGCGCCGCTGCGCGCGATGCTGGGCGGCGGTGCGGCATTGGTGCCCTCCTCCAAGGCGATGGGCGCACCGGGCACCATCATCGACGTGCCGCTGGGCCACAAGGACGCGGCCTATGTCCGGTCCCATTTCGACGGGATGCGCGCCCAGATCAACGATGCCCCCCGCGCGGATGAAATCATCGTCGCCGTGGCGTTGGCGACCACGGGGCGGCCCAACCCGCGTGTCGGCGGGCTGACCCATGAGGATGCAAAGGGCGCGGACGGTTTGCGCTGACATCACCCCGCCCCGATCCACGGGGCGCGGCAAGCAGGAAGGACGGCAAGGATGACCCAATTCATCAAGAACGCATGGTATGTGGCCGGTTTCGAACGCGAATTCGACGACCAGCTGCGCCGCGTCACCATTCTGGACGAACATATCGTGATGTTCCGGCGCAGCGACGGAAAGATCGCCGCCTTGGAGGACCGCTGCCCCCACCGCCTGCTGCCCCTGTCCAAGGGCAAGCGCATCGGTGATACGGTGCAATGCGGATACCACGGGCTGACCTTCGATTGCGCGGGCAAATGCACCCGCGTGCCGGGGCAGGACAACCTTCCCGCATCGGCCTATGTGCATGCCTACCCGACCGAAACCCGCCACGGCATCACCTGGATCTGGATGGGCGATCTGGACAAGGCCGACCCCGCGCTGATCTTCGACATGCCTGAATTCACCGACCCGGCCTGGGCCGTCCACTTGGGCGAGCCGCTGTACCTGAAATCGCACTACCTGAACGTGGCCGAAAACCTTGTGGACCCGGCGCATGTGTCATTCGTCCACCCGACCACGCTGGGCAGTGCCGCCTCGGAAAACGTGCCGGTGCATGTGTCCACCGGCGGCGAGGTCATCACCGCCTGGCGCTGGATCATGGATGCCGAACCCGTGGGATTCTTCAAATCTTTCGGCGGGTTCACCGGCAATGTGGACCGCTGGCATTACTACCACCTGCACATGCCCTGCACCGCCGTGATCGACTTCGGCTCTGCCGCCGCGGGGCAGCTTGCCCCAGACGCAAGCGAGGCAGACCGCAACACCGGCGTGCGCATTTTCGCGATCCACCTGATCACGCCGGTGACCGCGACCGAAACCATCGACCGCTGGCTGCACATCCGCAACACCGCCACCGATGACACGGACGCCCCCGCCCGCATGGATGCCATGTTCCGCACCGCCTTTGCCGAGGACAAGGAAATCCTTGAAGCCGTGCAAGAAGAAGAGGCACGGCCCGCAAGACGCCGCCCGATCCGCATCGCCATCGACAAGGCCCCTCTTGCCTATCGCAAGCGGATCAACGACCTTCTGGAACTGGAACGGACCGAAGACCTGGCATCCGCCCCCTCGCCAGCTTTCGTCTACCACGACTGAACAAGACCCGGACGGGACCACACGGCCCCGCCCCCAAAAAACCGCATTATCAGCGGGATGACCAACAGGAGAGAAAGACCATGAAACTGCTACGCACAGCCCTGCTTGCGGCGACGGCGGCCATGACCGCCCTGCCCGCCCTTGCCGACAGCATCAAGATCGGCGAAATCAACCACTACAAACGCCTTGCCGCCTTTGCCGAACCCTACAAAAAAGGCATCGAACTGGCGCTTTCGGAAATCAACGGCGCGGGCGGTGTCATGGGCAAGGACCTGGAATTCATCTTCCGCGACGACCAGGGCGACCCGGCCGAGGCCGTAAAAATCGCCGAGGATCTGATGACCCGCGAAGGCACGGTGATGATCACCGGCTCGATCCTGTCTCATGTCGGCCTCGCCATCTCCTCTTTCGCGAATGAAAAGGGCTATGTCTATCTTGCGGCCGAACCGCTGGCTGATAGCCTCGTCTGGTCCTCGGGCAACCCCTATACCTACCGTCTGCGCGCCTCGACATGGGTGCAGGCCGCCATGCTGGCGGAAGAGGCCGCCAAGACCGACGCCATCAAATACGCCACCATCGCGCCCAATTATGCCTATGGGCAGGACGCCGTGGCCGCGTTCAAGGCAAACCTGAAACGCCTGAAACCCGAGGTCGAGTTCGTCGCCGAACAATGGCCCGCCCTGTTCAAGATCGACGCGGGCGCCGAAGCCCAAGCCATTGAACGCGCCAAACCCGACGCGATCTATAACGTGACTTTCGGCACCGATCTGGCCAAATTCGTGCGCGAAGGCGGCGACCGTGGCTTGTTCGATGGCCGCAAGGTTTACGGCCTTCTGACCGGCGAACCCGAATACCTTGACCCGCTGGGCGACGAAGCCCCCGAGGGCTGGTTCGTCACCGGCTATCCCTGGTATGACCTGCCCGAAGGCCCCGGCGCCGATTTCGTCGCCGCCTACCAGGACGCCACGGGCGAAACCCCGAAAATCGGCTCGCTTGTCGGCTACATGACCGCGCAATCCATCGCCGCCGCGCTGACCCGCGCAGGTGCGACCGATTCCGAAAGCATCCGCGCCGCCTTCGAGGATCTGACGATCGAGGACACCCCCATCGGCACACTGCATTACCGTGCGCTCGACAACCAGTCGAACATGGGCGCCTATGTCGGCACGCTGGCGGTCAAGGACGGCAAGGGCGTCATGGTGGACTGGGAATACAAGGCCCCCGCCCCCTACATGCCCACGGACGAGGAAATCATGGCGATGCGTCCCGCCGAATGATACCTGGCCGCGCCCTGCCCATAGCGGCGGGGCGCGACCCATCCCATTGAAATTCATGAACGAAAGCCCGCCATGGCCTTTTTCCTTGCCCAGATCCTGACGGGGCTTGCCAATGCCGCTGCCCTGTTCCTTGTCGCCTCGGGCCTGTCGCTGATCTTTGGCGTCACCCGCATCGTGAACTTTGCCCATGGTTCTTTCTACATGCTGGGGGCTTTCGTCGGCGTCACCTTGATGGACATCCTGCCCGGCCATGTCGGGTTCTGGGGCGCGATCCTGCTGACAGGTCTGGCGGTTGGGCTGATCGGTGCCTTCGTCGAAATCGTCGTGCTGCGCCCGGTCTACCGCGCGCCGGAACTGTTCCAACTGGTCGCCACCTTCGGGGTTATCCTTGTCATTCAAGACCTTGCCCTGATGATCTGGGGTGCCGAGGACCGGCTTGGCCCGCGCGCCCCCGGCCTGCGCGGCGTCTGGCGCATCTTTGGCGAACCGGTGCCGAAATACGACATCGTGCTGATCGCCATCACGCCGGTGATCCTGTTCGCGCTGTGGTATCTGATCACCCGCACCCGCATGGGCACACTTGTCCGCGCCGCCACGCAAGACCGCGAAATGGTCGGCGCGCTTGGTGTCAACCAGGCGTGGCTGTTCACCGGCGTCTTCGCGCTTGGCTCTGCGCTTGCGGGGCTTGGCGGGGCGCTGCAACTGCCCAAGGGCGGGGCCGATTTGCTGATGGATTTCAACATCATCGGCTCGGTTTTCGTGGTGGTCGTGATCGGCGGTATGGGCAGCCTGCCCGGCGCCTTCATCGCCGCGGTCATCATTTCCGTGCTGAACGTGTTTGGCGTGGCCTACCTGCCGCAATCGACACTGGTGCTGATGTATGTGGTCATGGCCGTGGTGCTGATCGTGCGCCCCTACGGCCTTTTGGGCCGAGAGGAGGTAGCGGGCGAACATGGCCAGGTCGGCGCGCCCGAACGCCCCATCCGCCCCTATGGCGCGCGCGGGCGCATGGTGGTGATCGCCCTTCTGGCCGCGCTGGCGCTGCTGCCGCTGGTGGCCGATAAATTCATCCTGACCCTGATGATCGACGTGATCGTGTTTGCCCTGTTTGCCGCATCGCTGCATTTCATCCTTGGCTCCGGCGGGCTGGTCAGCTTTGGCCATGCCGCGTTTTTCGGCGGCGGGGCCTATGCCGCCGCCTTGCTGGTGTTTCACACCGATACCCCGATGGAACTGGCCTTCATCGCCGCGCCCTTTGCCGCCGGGTTGCTGGCGCTTGGCATCGGCTGGTTCTGCATCCGGCTGTCCGGCGTCTATTTCGCCATGCTGACACTGGCGTTCAGCCAACTTGTCTGGTCGCTGGCCTTCCAGTGGCGGTCGGTCACGCGCGGCGATGACGGGCTGGTGAACATCTGGCCTGCCGACTGGCTGAATGCCACCGCGCCCTTCTATTACTTCACCCTTGCCATGGGCGTTGGCGGTATCCTGTTCCTGCGCCACATCATCCACGCGCCCTTCGGTTATGCCCTGCGCGCGGGCCGCGACAGCCCCCGCCAGGCAGAGGCGATGGGCATCAACGTCAAACGCGTGCAATTCGCCGCCTTCGCCGTGGCCGGCGCCATGGCGGGGCTTGCGGGGGGCATCTTCGTCTTCTCCAAAGGGTCGGTTTTCCCCACGGAACTGGAAATCGCGGCCAGCTTTGACGTGCTGATCGTGGTCTTCCTTGGCGGGGTCAAAACCCTTGCGGGCGGCGTTGTCGGCGCGGCCTTCCTGACCGGGGTCGAGGATTGGCTGACCCGCCTTGAATACTGGCGGCTGATCCTTGGCCTGTTGATCATCGCCGTGGTCATCATCGCCCCTGAAGGCATCGTCGGATCGCTGCGCACCCTTTGGGTCCGCATCCGCCACATCGAGGAGGAGGAGGCGAAATGACCGAAATCCTGCGCGTCGAGAACCTCAAGAAATCATACAACGGGTTTCTGGCTGTGAACGGTGTTTCGTTCTCGGTCCAGAAGGGCGAGTTGAAGGCCCTGATCGGTCCCAACGGGGCTGGCAAATCCACCTGTTTCAACATGCTGATGGGGCAGTTGAAACCCACCGCGGGCGAGGTATTCCTTGACGGGGAACGCATCACCGGCATGGCCCCGCGCAAGGTCTGGCGACGCGGCGTCGGCCGCACCTTCCAGATCACCGGCACCTACCAGTCGATGAGCGTGGTGGAAAACGTGCAGATGGCGTTGATCTCGCATCATCACCGGACCTTCGCCATCCTGCCCCGTGCCTGGCGGCTTTACCGGGACGAGGCGATGGGGTTTCTTGATACCGTGGGCATGACCGATCAGGCCGACCGCCCCTGTTCCGTGCTGGCCTACGGGGATCTGAAAAAGCTGGAGCTGGCCATCGCCCTCGCCCACCGTCCGCGCCTGCTCTTGATGGATGAACCGACGGCGGGCATGGCCCCCTCGGCCCGGATCGACCTGATGCAACTGACCGCCGATATCGTGCGCGATCAAGGGGTTAGCGTTCTGTTCACCGAACATGACATGGATGTGGTCTTTGCCCATGCGCATCACATCATGGTGCTGAACCGCGGCGAGCTGATCGCAGATGGCAATGCCGAACAGGTCCGCAACAACCCCCATGTGCAAGAGGTTTATCTGGGCGGCGGAACCCTTTTCAAGGAGGCGAGCCATGCTTGAGCTGCAAAACATCCACAGCTACTACGGCAAGGCGCATATCCTTGACGATCTGTCGTTCAACATCGCCAAGGGAGAGGTCGTCGCCCTGCTGGGCCGCAACGGCGCGGGCAAATCCACCACCATGAAATCGGTCATGCAACTGGTGCCGCCGCGCAGCGGCAAGGTGCAGTTCATGGGGCGCGAACTGACCGGCCTGCCCGCGTTTCGCGTCGCCAAGATGGGCATCGGCTATGTCCCCGAGGATCGCCGCATTTTTACTGACCTCACCGTGTTGGAAAACCTCGAAGTGGGCCGCCAGCCGGCCCGCGACGGTGCCCCCACATGGACGGTGGAACAACTGTTCGGCATCTTCCCAAACCTTGCCGAACGGCGCATGAACCGGGGCAAGCAGATGTCGGGCGGGGAACAGCAGATGCTGACCATCGCCCGCACCCTGATGGGCAATCCAGCCCTGCTGCTGCTGGACGAGCCGTCCGAAGGCATCGCGCCGGTGATCGTCGAACAGATGGCCCACACGATCATGCGCCTCAAGGCCGAAGGGCTGACCGTCATGATTTCCGAACAGAACCTGCATTTCGCCCGCGCCGTGACCGACCGCGCCATCATCATCGAAAGCGGGCAAAAGAAGTTCGATGGCACGTTTCAACAGCTTGAAGCCCACCCCGAAATCCGCGATGCCTATCTCGCCGTGTAGCGCGCGCAACCCTTGCGCGTGCCCCTGCCAAAAAAAGGAACCCGCGCCCGTGACAGATCAGGACCAGACTGCCGAACCCGACGCGCCGGACTATGTGCTGGACGAACAGATCGGCTATCTGCTGCGAAAGGCGTATCAGCGCAACTCGCTGATTTTCGGTGAAAAAGTGCCAGACCTGACGACCATGCAGTTTTCCGTGTTGCGGCGGCTGTCGACCGATGGGGCCATGTCGCAAAACCTGTTGGGTCGGTCCGTCGCAATGGACGGGGCCACCACCAAGGGCGTGGTGGACCGGCTGATCGACCGCGGCCTGCTGGACACCGCCCCCGACCCGAACGACCGGCGGCGGCGGCTGATTTCATTGACAGAACAAGGGCATAAGGTGATCGCCCATGCCGTCACAGCCGCAGGAGAGGTCAGCGCCGAAACCCTGTCGCCCCTGACAAGGCGCGAACAGGACACCCTGCTGCGTCTGCTTTCCCGCCTGACCTGACGCGCCCCGTCTGCCCGCAGATCTGCCGCCAACGGGCCTTGACGCAAAAAACCCCGCGCCTTCCGGCACGGGGTCTGCAACACGTTATGCCGCGCGATCTGCCACAAGGTTTCGGGCCGGATCACTCCATGCCAAGCGCGGCCTTGTACATTTCCAGAACCGCTTCTTCCTCGGCCAGGTCGTCCTTGTCGCGCTTGCGCAGGGCGATGACCTTGCGCATCACCTTGGTGTCATAGCCGCGCCCCTTGGCTTCGGCCATCACCTCTTTTTGCGCATCGGCGATATCTTTCTTCTCGGCCTCCAGCCGCTCGTAGCGTTCGATGAACTGGCGCAGTTCCTCGCCGGCGACGTTATATGCCTGGTCACTCATGTCTCTGCCTCTTGGATGCCTGAATGGGTCGCGCCCTGACTACCCCGCCGCCCGCCCTTGGGCAAGAGACAGCACGCCCCGGGGTGCGAACTCCCGCCGCGTTGCCATGGCGCGCACATTTCGATAGGTGCCCCTTAACGATGAAGGGAGACGCGGAAAATGGAATGGTTGGTCTGGGGCGGAGCCCTCGTTTCAGTGATCGGTCTTGTCGGATTGATCTGGTGCATCTTTCGTGTCGCCGCAGCCCGCCGCCAGGGCCTGAGCGACGAAGAACTGCGCGAGGCCGTGCGCCGCGTGGTGCCGTTGAACATGGGCGCGCTTGGCCTGTCGGTGATCGGGCTGATGATGGTCGTGGTTGGCGTTTTCCTCGCCTGAGCGATATCTGTTCCTGTCGGTTGCCCCACCACAAAGCCCCGACCGCGGGGCATTTGCCGCAGCCTTGTCCGCAGCCTTGTCCGCAGCCCTTGCCCCAAGGGTGAAGACATACGGATTTGCCCCCCGTTTCATACGAATCCATGGAAATTAACCATCGAACGCCGGCGGTTTCGCTGCGCCGCAGCGTGAGCTTAGGCCGAGTCGGGGATCTTGCGCCGCTTGCGCCCGAGCTTGTTTAGCGCCTCGAAATTTTCGTGATTCCGCGCCAGCGCAGCAAAGCCCGGATCGGGCGTGTAAAGCACCGGATTTTCCGCAGCCAGCCCTTTAAGTGCTTGTTGCAGTTCGAAAATCCCCAACAGATCCGCCGCTTTCATCGGCCCGCCGCGCCAACGCGGATAGTGATAGGCGTGGATCATCACCGTATCGATATCCGAGGGGCGCAGCGCCACCTCGGCGCGCAAGGCACGCGCCCCGGCATTCGCCATCGCCGCGACCGAGCGCAGCAAAATCTCGCCTGATTTCAGCGCCTTACCTTCGGCATTCAGCACGTCGCCCAATGTGGGATCGGCCTTGGGAACCCCGTTTCCATCGCGCCAATCGTGAAATCCCTGCCCCGATTTGACGCCCAAACGCCCTGCGGCGACCATCTCCTCCAGCAGGGTGATATGCGCTTGGGCAAAGCCCTCTGCCCCGGACATCGCCCGTGCCCGGGCAAGGCAGGTGTCCAGCCCGACCATGTCCATCTGCTGCAAAGGGCCCATGGAAAACCCATATGTTTTCAACGCCTTGTCGACATCCCAAGCATCCGTTCCCATGCGCAGCATACCGGTGCAGGCATCGCGCAGGGCGGCAATGATCCGCTCTCCCACGCCGCCATGACCGCCGGCAACATGTACTGCAATCTTGTTCATCCGATGCAAAAGCCCGACCACATCGGCCACCGCCTGCTCATCCGTGCGCTCATGCACGATCACCTCGGCCAGACGGTTCACATGTGCCGGCATATGCATATGCAACCCGAGAAAACGGTTCGGACATCCAGACCGCGCCGCGATCGGCCCGATCGGAAGGATCAGCGAATTGGTTGCCAAAGTGGTCTGCGGACCCGCGATTCTTCCAATAGCAGCAAAGACTTGCGTTTTGGTCTGGGGATTGTCGGCCACGGCTTCTATGATCAGGTCCGCCCCGGAAAGATCGCCCAGCCCGTCGGTGAAACGCAGCTGCGCCATGCGTTCGTCGCGTGCGGATATTGTGATGCGCCGGGCCGAAATCGCAGTGTCATAGACCGCCGTGATGCGCCCGCGTGCGGCCTCGATCGCGTCAGCGTTGCGTTCGAACAGCACGACATTGCGGCCTGCATCCAGACAGGCCAACGCGATCATCGCCGCAGCGGGGCCACCCCCGACCACGCCTACAACCTTGATTTCGTTTTCTTTTTTAACTCCCAATTCGGGCATATTGGCGGTGCGGCGCTCTGCGAAATAGGCGTGACGCAGGGCGCGCGACTGGTCCGAGGCAAGGCAATCATCAAACGCCGCCGCTTCAAACTCCAACCCCGCGTGATAGGGCAACAGTTGCGCCGCCTCGACGCAATCCACGATCCGCTCGGCAACATCCGCAAGCCCGCCGCGATCCAGCGCCTTACGCCTTTCACGGATCTCCGCCTGATAGGTCGCGCCTTCTGCAAACCCGTCTGTCCGGGCTGAGGAAGGCTGCACCGCGCCCACCATGGACAAAGCGAGGGACAGGGCGGCCTCTTCCTCTCCATCATCAACGATCCTGTTGAAAATATTGGAGAATTCATCACCGCGAACAGACATGCTGCGCCCCGAAAGCAGCAGGTCCAGCGCCGTTTTGGCCCCGACCAGGCGCGGCAACAATTGCGTGCCCCCGGCCGCGGGCGACAAGCCCAAGGAAATATCAGGGAAGCCGATCGTCGTTTGGCCTTGCGCGACCCGCCCGTGGCAGGCCAAGGCCAGTTCCATCCCGCCGCCCAGCACCATCCCTTGCAGCGCCGCGACAACGGGTTTCGGAAAATCGTCAATAAGGGTGCAACCCTCTGACAAAGAAGGCGGTTTTATAGGTTCGTCCAGTTCACGAATGTCCAGCCCGATGGAAAACACAGACCCTTTTGCAGCGATCACAACCGCATCTACGCTGTGGTCATCGGCCAGGTCAGACAGCCACTGGGCAAGGGACTGCCGAAGCGGTGCGGCCAATGCGTTTATCGGCGGGTTGGACAGATGCAAAAGCGCCACGCGCTCTTTGATCTCGCAGGACACTGCCTGAGCCAAACTGCCTCCTTCCCGGCGATTTCTTCGCCGATGCAACGGTATGCCATGGGTTACATTGACTTATCTTGTATGTAGGTCACTCCCAAACGCAAGCCCTAGCGCACGCACTTGGGGTATTCAGTCCCCCAATGCGTGCATCACAAAAGCAAACGGGGCGCCAATGCGCCCCGTCCAGCCCCATACGGGCACCATCGCCGATCGGTTACAGCGGCATGTTGTCGAACTGGTCCTCGACGGCGTCATCTTCCAAGAAATGTTCCAGATCGTTCAGGCGCTGTGGCACCGCAAGCCCCGCAGTCCGATAATCCGCTGCAAGCGCCTCTAGCTGTGCCATCAGCGCATCGCGCGGCGTGCTGCCATTGGCATTTACCTTGCGATCCAACTCGGCCAGGCGTGTGTCCAGTGTCGTTTCGGTCATATTGATATCCTCCTCAGGGTATTGGCACTTTAGTCGTGATTGACCGCGCATATCTTGCAAAACGGCGTAGCGGGCAGAACGTCCAGACGCTCCTCGGAAATATCGCCTCCACATTCAGCACAAATGCCATAGTCGCCCTCGCGCAGACGGCGCAAAGCGGCCTGAATGCGGCGAATCTCTTCCTGACCGGCAGTGCCGAGCGATTCGAGAACTTCCTCTCCCTCTCGCTCTACGACCGATTCCTCCCAATCCTTCGAATGAGGCTCGTCCAGTTGGGATTCAATGGCGTGAAAACGCGAATCCAACTCGGACAGACGCTTCAAAAGTGTGGCACGGCGTTCTTTAAGCTTGGTCATTAGGCATTCCTTTCCTGTCGCCGCGTAATCATTCCATTTTGTCCGAACCAGAGCATTGACCCATATCAACACTGCGACACCTTCGGACTTGAAACATATGCGCTATTCCATATATGTTTGCCCGAACCGGAGGACCCATCCCATGAAACCTGAAGTCAAAGCATTCTTCGACGACGCAACGAACACGATTTCCTACGTCGTCAAGGACCCGCAAGGCACCGCCTGCGCCATCATCGATTCCGTTCTGGATTTCGACTATTCCTCGGGCCGGACCGATACCAAATCCGCGGACGAGGTGATCGCATATGTCAAAGCCGAAGGGCTGGACGTTCAGTGGATTCTGGAAAGCCACGTTCACGCCGACCACCTGTCAGCCGCGCCCTACATACAAGAACGCGTCGGCGGCAAGATCGGCATCGGCGACCGCATCAAGATCGTGCAGGACACCTTTGGCAAGGTCTTCAATGAGGGCACCGAATTCCAGCGTGACGGCAGCCAGTTCGACAAGCTGTTCGTCGAGGGCGACAGCTTTCATATCGGACAGTTGCGCGGCGACGTGCTGCACACGCCGGGCCACACTCCCGCCTGCCTGACCTATGTGATCGGCGACGCGGCCTTTGTCGGCGACACGCTGTTCATGCCCGATTTCGGCACGGCGCGCTGCGATTTTCCCGGCGGCTCTTCTGAAACGCTTTATGCTTCGATCCAGAAGATTCTGGCCCTGCCGGACGAGACCCGCATTTTCGTGGGTCACGATTACAAGGCACCGGGCCGCGACGAATTCGCGTGGGAAACCACCGTGGGCGAGCAGAAAGCCAAGAACATCCACGTCGGCGCCGGCAAATCCAAAGAGGATTTCGTCGAAATGCGCGATACCCGCGATGCAACGCTGGGCATGCCCAAGCTGATCATCCCGTCGCTGCAAGTCAACATGCGCGCCGGCCAGATGCCCGCGCCGGACGAACAGGGCGATGTCTTCCTCAAGGTGCCGGTCAACAAGATCTGATCCGGCCCATTACGGTACATGACCCGCGTGGCGTTGCGAACCGTTGCGCGGGTTTTTCTATATAAAACAGTCAAATACAGGGAACGCGAAAGATGGAACAGGACTGGATTTGGGGCTTGGTCGGGGGGCTGCTGATCGGCCTTGGCGGCGCGGTCTACCTGCTGGCCAATGGCCGGATCATGGGGGCGAGCGGTATTCTGGGCGGGTTGGTTGACGGCTCTGGCCGCGACACGTGGAAAGAGCGGATCGCCTTTCTTGCAGGAGTTTTCCTGCTGCCGATCTTTATCTTCCCGGCCTACAACTCAGTCGAAACCCATGTCAGCCAGAACTGGCTGATCGTGATCGCCGCCGGACTGCTGGTGGGCATCGGAACGCGCTTTGCCAATGGCTGCACCTCGGGCCACGGGGTCTGCGGTATCTCGCGCTTTTCGCTGCGCGGCATGGTGGCAACCGTGTTCTACATCATGGCTGGCGGCGTTGCCGTCATCATCTTCCGTCACATGCTGGGGTGGGTCTGATCATGCGCAATCTTTTCGCTTTCATCGCCGGCGGTCTGTTCGGCGCAGGTCTGTTCATTTCCGGCATGACCGACACATCGAAGGTGCAGGGTTGGCTGGACGTGTTCGGCAATTGGGATCCGACGCTGGCCTTTGTTATGGGCGGGGCCATCATCCCAATGTTCTTTGCATGGCGCCTGACCAAGGGGCGCGCGCCGGTGGTTGGCGGCACCTTCCCCACGCCGCCCGAACCCCGGATCGGGCGCAATCTGGTGCTTGGCTCAGTGCTATTCGGGTTTGGCTGGGGCTTGGCCGGGCTTTGCCCGGGGCCGTCAATCGCATCGCTGTCCTATGGCGGGATCATGCACTGGATCTTTGTCGCCGCTATGCTTGTGGGCATGTATGTCGCCCCGGCGCTGCGCGACCGGATGGATAGAACGCTGGACAGATCGGTGGCGGCGGAATAATTCTGCGGCATGGATCCCAGAGAAATCACCCCCCGCTATACCGTCTCTCCCCAGGTCGCGCCCAATGACGTGGCCGCGATCAAGACTGCCGGTTTCACCACGCTGATCTGCAACCGACCCGATGAAGAGGTTCCGCCGCCTTTCCAGGCGGCGGCCATGGCCCAGGCGGCAGAGGCCGCCGGGCTAGATTTCGTCATTGCTCCGCTGACACATCAAACCATGACCTCAGATCGCATCGCGCAGCAACGCGTAATCATTGCTGACAGCAAAGGCCCCGTCTTTGCCTATTGCGCGTCGGGCACACGCTGCACCGTGGTCTGGGCGCTTGGCCAAGCCGGTGCCATGCCGGTTGAACAGATCATCGAAACCGCGGCGCGCGGCGGCTACGATCTGGCGACACTAGCCCCGCGGCTTGCGGATATCGCGGCGCAGGGCGGCATCCCCGACGCGTGATCGCCTTAATCCAGACCTGAAGACATCGGCAGCGGGGGCAGATCGCCCCCGTCCAGATCGGGCAGGTCATCCATGGGGGTGGCCCCGAAATCACCCGTTCCCATGGCATCCAGATCCCCGCCGATATCAAGGTCCGACAGGTCGGGCAGGTCGTCGCCGCCCATGTCCATGCCCATCGGGGCCATCTCCAGATCGGGCAGCGGATCAACGTCATTGCTTGGCAGGTCCATATCCATAGCCGCCATGCCCATCGGCTCTGCCCCCATAGTGCCAGCATCCATGCCGCCCATATCCAGGGCACCATCCATGGCAGCCAGTTCGGGCAGCCCGGCTTCGCCCCCCTCTTCTATGTGTTCCTTGCGGGCGGGCAACCCGTCCCCCGACAGGCACAGCGCACGGTTGCCATTCATCTGGCCAAGCCGCGCCACGGCAACCTTGCGCTTGGGCACAGCCTCAACAAGGGTTTCACGCAGGGCATCGGGTGAAATCGGAAGCGTATCACCGGGTTTCAGGCCGGATACTTCAGACAAGGGCATGCTGATCCGGCACAAGACCGCATTCAGCCGGGCGCGTGCGCCCATCAACCGCCCTTCCAGGCTGACCTGACCGTCGCCAGCCGGATCGGCGCTTTGCACCCCGACGGTGACTCGGGGCTTTTCGCGCACCGGAAGCGCCAGCAGAGCATGACCTTTGCGTGCGCCGCGATCCACGTCGATGGTCACGCGGAAAATGTTGTAATCCGGCTCGTCCAAGACAAGGCCCAAGGCGCGCGAATCTTCCATCCGGACACCGAAGGCATATCCACCCGACCAATAATGATCGTCTTCCTCGGTCAGGTTCGCCTCGAATCGCGCGAGGATACCGTCGATCAACGGGACCGAAATCGCCGCGTCGGTCTGGGTGATCTTGCGTACATCCGCATCGCGCGGAAAGACCTTTCCCATGGTCTGCGCCTCGATCAGGGCCGCGATGATCTGGATATCAAGGCACATCGCCCCGCGCATCCCATCAGGCCCATCCAGCATCACGATAAGATGATTTTCGTTAATTTCATCAATAAGTTGCGCATGGCCGATCACGGCACGCTTTGCCTCGATCACCGCCAGAACCAGATCCAATTCCTCGTCCGCCGCCTTTTCGACAGCCAAACGAAGGGCCTTGGACGGCGACATCGCGCGTGCCTCGTGGACCTGCCTGCCCACTGTCGCCTTTCGGCGCAAAATTGCATTTTGAAGAGTGTTAACCATGCCCTCCGCCACCGCCTTTGCGGATCAGTTGGACATCAATCTAGGCCCGATTTGGTTACCATAGGCTTTAGGCCGGATCGTTAATTGGCCGTTTCGGCAGGTTTTAACGGCAGGCTGACCCGGAAAGAGGCGCCCCCCTGCCCCGGCAGATAAATGATCGCACCGCCAAGCCGGGCCATGATCTCGCGGCAAATGGCCAGACCCAGCCCCGCGCCGCCCGCCTGCCGGTCGCTGACACGGGCAAATTTCTCAAAGATCATCGACTGCGCCTCACGCGGGATTCCCGACCCGTTGTCAGTAAAATCCACCACCAGCTGCCCGTCGCGCTTTACCACTGAAATGGTCAGTTCGGGGCGCGGCGCATCGCAATATTTGCGTGCATTCGCAATAAGGTTGATGAACACCTGCGCCAGCCTGTCCATGTCGCTGCGCAGGCCAACAAGCTCTGCCATATGTTGCCGGCGGATGCGCAGCCCCGCGTCATCGCCCCCCGCCGCAGCAACCGCGTGGTCGATCACATCCGACAGCTTTCCTTCGCGCAGGTTCAGGCTGACCTGACCGTTTTCCAACACCGACAGGTCCAGCAGATCGTCCAGAAGACGGGTCAGGCGGATCGCCTCACCATGGATGATCCCGGCATATTTTTCCTGCTGCTCGGGCCCCAGCCCGTCGGCATCGCGCAGGATTTCCGAAAACGACCGGATCGAGGTCATCGGCGTGCGCAATTCATGGCTGATCTGGGACAGGAACGCATCTTTTTGCACCGAAAGCTGGGTCAGCTTCTCGTTCACTGCGCGCAACTGACGGGCCGTACGTGTCAATTCGGCCGATTTTGCCTCCAACTGGCTGGAATATTCCATCATCTGCGCGGTCTCGTCCGCCACGGCCAACAGATCCTCGACCGAGACGGTGGCCCGCCCCATGATCTGGCTTACCATGGCATGGGCCGTGGCCGCCCCGACCGAACCGGACAGTTCCCGCTCCAGCCGTTGCAGGAATTCCGCATTGGGTTCAGGCAGATAGCCCGCCAGGCCCTGACGCGTCGCCTCGGATTGAAACAGGCGCTGCGCCTCGGCCGCGCCAAGGATGCGCTGCGCCATGACCATCAGGTCTTCGGTCTGGGCGACACCGCCGGACCAGCCCTGCGGGTTTCCGGAATACTGGAACACATTGACAAATTGCGCGCCTTGCAGCCGCTCGACCGGCTGCGGAAAGGTCATAAGCGAAGTGACGACAAAAGCTCCCGTGTTCAGCAGCATCGACCACATCACCGCATGGATCAGCGGGTCCAGCCCGCCAATGCCGAACAGGGCTTGCGGGCGCAGCCAGCCGATGCCCCACGGCCCGTGGGCCAGCGTGTCGGGCGACAGGACAGAGCCAAAGCCGGGCAGCAGCAGGCAATAAGCCCAGATCACGAACCCCACCGCCAGACCCGCCAATGCCCCGCTGCGCGTTGCGCCGCGCCACAGGATGCCGCCCATCAGTGCGGGCAGGCATTGCGCCACCCCCGCGAATGAAATCAACCCGATCGAGGCAAGCGCGACCCCGCCCCCGGAATAGCGATAGTAAAGCAGCCCAAGCGCCAGCACTCCGGCGATCGACAGCCGCCGCGACATCAGCACCACGCGGCGCAAATCGCCCGACATCATCGCCCCCTGCCCCGACATTTTCAGCCAGATCGGCACGACGACATGGTTGGACACCATGGTGGACAGGGCAATCGCCGCGACGATCACCATGGAGGTGGCCGAGGAAAAACCGCCCAGAAAAGCCAGCATCGCCAGCCCCTCCTGCCCTTCCGACAGGGGCAGCGTCAGCACGAACAGGTCGGGGTTGGCCCCTGTTGGCATCCGCTCCAGCCCGATGGCGGCGATGGGCACGACGAACAGGCTCATCGCCATCAGGTAGGCCGGAAACGCCCAGGAGGCGATGCGCAGGTGGGTCTCGTCCTCGTTCTCGACCACCAGCACCTGAAACATGCGCGGCAGGGTCAGGAAGGCCGCGCCGGACAGGAATATCAGCCCCGCCCAACGGCCGCCGTTCATCTGCCATTGCCCGATGTCCGAGGCGTCGATGCGGGCCAGCGTTTCGGACACGCCGCCGCCGATGCCCCAGACGACAAAGACACCGATCGCCAGAAGCGCGCACAGTTTGACCACGGATTCGACAGCGATGGCCATGACGACCCCGTGGTGGCGGTTGTTCACGTCAAGGTTCCGCGTGCCGAACAGAATGGTGAAAAAGGTCAGACCGATGGCGACCCAAAAGGCCGTGGCGTTGCTGTCGGAAAACGGCGGTGCCGACGGGTCATGCGCCGCGAAACTGGCAAATGACAGAGTAACCGATTGCAATTGCAGCGCAATATACGGCGTGGTGCCGACCACGGCGATCACCGTAACAAACACCGCAAGCAGGTTCGACTTGCCAAACCGCGAAGAGATCAAGTCAGCGATCGAGGTGATACGCTGCGTGCGCCCGATGCGCACCAGCTTGCGCAGGGCGAACCACCAGCCGATCATCACCAGCGAGGGGCCAAGATAGATGGTCAGATATTCCAGTCCCGACCGCGCCGCAGACCCCACCGCGCCATAGAAGGTCCACGCGGTGCAATAGATCGACAGCGACAGCGTGTAGACCAATGGTGAACGCAGCCAACCGGCCCGCCCGCGCAGTGCCGCGCGTTCGGCCAGAAAGGCCACACTGAACAGCACCACCACGTAGGCGATACAGACCAGGACCAGCCCGTTCAGGGTCGCCATGCGTCATGCCCCGCGTCACGGGGCGCATCATCTGGCCCTGTATCATCGGTGCGGGTTTCGATCCGCCGGGTCAGCGCCAGCGCCAGAACGACCAGCCCGGCCCAGACCCCGAAAATATAAAGAATCGCGCGCGAGGTGGGGACAGAGCCGTCACGCCACAATAGTGGCACCGCCCACAGCAAGGCGCCCAGCAAGGGCACAAGGCGCAGCGCGTCCAGCACCCGGCGCTGCCGATAACTGCGCCGTTCAAGGAACAGGGGTGCCCGCGGCTTTACCCGCGGCTCGGCGGCCGGCATGTTGTCGGTGGGATCGGGGCCTTCCGCGCTCACGGCACCAGCTCGCCAACGGCCTCCAGCACTTCCGCATTCGAGAAGGGCTTGGTCATGAACCGGCTTGCGCCCAGCCGTTCGGCCAAATCGCGGTCCTTGGACTGGCCGCGCGCGGTCAGCATCAATACGGGAAGGTTCGCGGTAGCCTCGTCCTCGCGCAATTCGGTCAGGATGTCATAGCCCGAACGCCCCGGCAGCATTACATCAAGGATCAGCAGGTCGGGCGCCTTGGCACGCACCACATCAGCCGCGTCATGCCCGTTCGAATGTGTATCCACGTGCCAACCTTCGCGGCTTAACAAAAAACTGATTGCCTCGATGATGTTCGGCTCATCCTCGATCACAAGGACGCGTTTGCCCATGTCATCGTTCCCCCCCTAGAGCTGGCAGAGTTACCTGCGCGTTTTTGAATGGATACCTTGCGAAACCCCTGCATGTCAAAACTCCTGTTCGCGACGGCCATCAGAACCCCTCGGCCAGGATCGACGGCTCGCGCCGTCCGGCGCAGCCTTCACGCGGGCAGATGCGGCAACTGACGCCAATTTCGCGCACATCGTCGGCCGCAACACGGGTGGCAGGCAGGATCAGCATATGCGCCTCGAACAGAGGTTCTTCGTCGAAACTGACCACCGATGACGGCTGCGAGATCGCATAGGTCAGGAACCCCTCGCCATGGCCGGGCTGCACCACATGCTGGCGCAGCGGCACCATGGGCCGCGACAAGGCCTGGAACAGCGGCCAAAGCGGACAGGCGGCCGCGAAACGCGGCAGGGCAAACCCGTCCAGCGGGCGGCGAAAGGTGATGGTGCCCGAGGCATCGCAACTGACCATGCCAACGCCCCCGATGCCGGAATCGGCAGGCAGACTGGCCATGCGCCGCATCACTGCGGCAAGATCGGCATGAAAGCGGCGGGCGATGCGGGCCGGGTCCACCCCTTGCACCCCGATTGCGCGCTTCAGAGCCTCCAGCGGCAGGGCTTCGGCATCGGACCGGTAGCGTTCCAGCCACATCCGCGCCAGCCCGCGCGCCGGGGCGCTTTGCAGCATGGGCGTGTCGTTCACAAGGTCCGAAATCCGGCCCGAGCCATCTTCGATACTGGGGAAATGATAGTCCTGCGCGGCAAGGAAAGCCTCCAGCTCCTCTTGCGGGGACGTGGCCGAGGCTTCGACCTCGCTGGCGCCGTCCAGGTAGGACACAAGCGCCTGCGAGGAAGAGGCAAGCCGCGCCGCGTCCTCGTTGATATTGCGGTGAAAACGGTCGCGCCACTCCTTCTCGATCTCGCGTGTGTCGGCCAGGATCGACGCGGTGGACCGGATCGCCGTCACGGTGGACAGCATCTCGTGCAGGGCGGCGGCCAGATGGGGGTCATGGGTCAGTCGGTCGGTCAGCGCCTCGACCGTGCGCTCCAGGTCGGTGACCCGTTTTTGCCGTTCGGCCAGCAACGCGGCCCAACCGGGAAAGCGGCTGGCGAACTCCTCGACCGTGTCGGCTTCGGCCCCGGCGCCGGGCGCGGCTGCGCGGGCCTCGCGCAGGGCGGACAGCAGCGCTGCCTCGGCCCCTTCGGACAGGACAGACGGCTCGACCGACAGTTTCTCAGCGATGCGGACCAGCAGTTTCCCGCCGATTCTGCGGCGGTTATGCTCGATCAGATTGAGGTAAGAGGCCGATATTCCTGCCCTTTGCGCAAGATCCGCCTGACGCATCCGCGCCATGATCCGGCGTTCGCGGATACGGGTTCCGGCCAATTGCCGTTGCGGCATCGCAGTTTCCTTTCGTTTTCAACAGGTTTCTGCACTGCAAAATAAAAACTTTACAGGGCTTACCATGGCATTGTGATTTTTTTTACAAAAAAAATGTTTCACATAAAGCAGTTGTTGCGAAGTTTTCGTACCCTCCCCCATACTGCCTTTGCACTAAGTGCAGCTTGGGGATCCGTCTGGAGGAGGCGTTCCCCCTGAGCTTTTCACCAAACGGGAGGATTAAATGTCCAAAACGAATATGACTCGTCGTGGCGTGCTGAAAACCGGCGCCGTTGCCGGTGCTGGCGTCGCTCTGCCGACGATCTTCACCGCCTCGTCTGCCGCGGCCTACATGAACGAGCCGACCGGCGGTTCCGTGACCCTCGGTTTCAACGTGCCCCAGACCGGCCCCTACGCTGACGAAGGCGCGGACGAGCTGCGCGCATATGAACTGGCCGTCGAACACCTGAACGGTGGCGGCGATGGCGGCATGATGAACACCTTCTCGTCCAAGGCCCTGAAGGGCAATGGTATCTTGGGCAAGAAAGTCGAGTATGTCAGCGGCGACACGCAAACCAAATCGGACGCAGCCCGCGCATCGGCCAAGTCGATGATCGAAAAAGATGGCGCAATCATGATCACCGGCGGGTCTTCCTCGGGTGTTGCTATCGCTGTTCAGGGCCTGTGCCAAGAGGCCGGCGTGATCTTCATGGCGGGTCTGACCCACTCGAACGACACCACCGGCAAAGACAAGAAAGCCAACGGCTTCCGCCACTTCTTCAACGCTTACATGTCGGGTGCCGCGCTGGCACCGGTGCTGGCCGCACGTTACGGCAAGGACCGCAAGGCCTATCACCTGACCGCCGACTACACTTGGGGCTGGACCCAGGAAGAGTCGATCAAGGCCGCGACCGAAGCCTTGGGCTGGACCACCGTCAACACGGTGAAAACCCCGCTGTCGCAAACCGACTTCTCGTCCTACATCACGCCGGTTCTGCAAACCGACGCCGACGTGCTGATCCTGAACCACTACGGCGGCAACATGGTCAACTCGCTGACCAACGCCGTGCAGTTCGGCCTGCGTGAAAAGCAGGTGAACGGCAAGAACTTCGAAATCGTCGTTCCGCTGTTCTCGCGCCTGATGGCACGCGGTGCGGGTGAGAACATCAAGGGCATCCTTGGGTCCACCAACTGGCATTGGTCGCTGCAGGACGAAGGCTCCAAAGCCTTTGTGAAATCCTTCGGCACCAAGTACGGCTTCCCGCCGTCGCAGGCGGCGCACACCGTGTATTGCCAGACCCTGCTTTATGCAGATGCGGCAGAGCGCGCGGGCACGTTCAACCCCTGTGGCATCGGCGAGGCCCTGGAAGGGTTCGAATTCGACGGCTTGGGCAACGGTAAAACGCTGTATCGCGCCGACGATCACCAGTGCTTCAAGGACGTTCTCGTTGTGAAGGGTAAAGAAAACCCGACCTCCGAATTCGACATTCTGGAAGTTGTCGAAGTGACCCCGGTCGAGCAAGTGACCTACGCACCTGACCACCCCATGTTCGCCGGTGGTAACCTGGGCACCTGCAATCCCGGTTAAGGTATTGCACTGACCGGGCCGCGCGGGGAATCCAATTCCTCGCGCGGCCTATTCTTTGCCCTTACTCCCCTATTCGCACCGCTGCATTGCTTGCGGCACCGCTCCCCATGATTAATCCATAGGTGGGACAATGGACGCTATCTTCCTGCAAATTCTCAACGGGCTGGACAAGGGCTCGGCCTATGCGCTGATCGCGCTTGGCCTGACGCTTATCTTCGGCACGCTGGGTGTCGTGAACTTCGCGCACGGCGCGCTGTTCATGCTCGGCTCTTTCTGTGCAGTTACGCTCAACAAGATCCTCAATCTTTCGGTTGAAACCATCGACCCGACCAAGACCGACTTCCTTGGCAATCCGCTGAAGGTCAAAACGCCCTATGTCCAAGCATGGTTCGGCGATGACTTTGGCGCGGCGATCATCGATTGGGGTGTGCCACTGGCCATTCTGTTCACCATTCCGGTGATGATCGGCATCGGCTTCATCATGGAGCGCGGGCTGATCAAGCACTTCTACAAGCGTCCCCATGCAGACCAGATTCTTGTGACTTTTGGCCTGGCCATCGTTCTGCAGGAGCTGATCAAGTATTTCTTCGGTGCCAACCCCATTCCGACCCCCGCGCCCGACGCCTTCAAGGGCTCGTTCGATTTTGGCGCGATGCTGGGCATGGATCCGAACGTGATCATCTACCCCTACTGGCGCCTCATCTACTTCGGCTTTGCCGCCGTGATCATCGGCGCCGTCTTTGCCTTCCTGCAATTCACGACCTTCGGGATGGTCGTGCGCGCGGGCATGGCCGACCGTGAAACCGTGGGCCTGCTGGGCATCAACATCGACAAGCGCTTTACCATCATGTTCGGTATCGCGGCCGCCGTGGCAGGGCTTGCCGGTGTCATGTATGGCCCGATCAACAGCCCGAATTATCACATGGGCATGGATTTCCTTGTACTGTCCTTCGTTGTGGTCGTGGTCGGCGGCATGGGCTCTCTGCCCGGTGCCGTTCTGGCCGGCTTCCTCTTGGGCATTCTGGAAAGCTTTGCCTCAATGACGCAGGTGATCGACCTGATCCCCGGGATCAACCAGATCATCATCTATGTCGTCGCCATCATCATTCTGCTGACACGTCCGCGTGGCCTTATGGGTCGCAAGGGCGTCATGGAGGACTAAATCCATGTTCGGACTGGACAAAAAAGACAGCACCCTGTTGCTGATCGTCGCGGTGCTGACAATGTTCGCACCATTCATCCTGAACCCCTTCCCCGAAGGGTCCGCCCTGGCGCAGTTCAACGCGGGTTATCCCGACCTGATGCAGCGGTTCGTGATCTTCGGCATCTTCGCCATCGGGTTCAACATCCTGTTCGGCCTGACCGGATACCTGTCCTTTGGCCACGCGGCCTTCCTGGGGGTGGGGTCCTACGCGGCGGTCTGGATGTTCAAACTGCTTTCGATGAACGTCATTCCGGCGATCTTCCTGGCGATTGTGGTGTCGGGCCTGTTCGCCCTGCTCATCGGCTTCATCAGCTTGCGCCGCTCCGGGATCTACTTCTCGATCCTGACGCTGGCCTTCGCCCAGATGATGTTCGCACTGGCCTATTCGGTGCTGACGCCCATCACCAACGGTGAAACCGGCCTGCAACTGACGCTGAACGATCCGCGCGTCCTTGGCCAGTCGGCCACGGCGGACGGATCTATCCCCGTGACCTCGCTGTTCGGCATGGAAATGCGCCAGACCTTCCAACTGGACATGGGCGCATGGCTGTTCCAGTTCAACGTCGGCTACTACTTCAGCGCTGTTATCATGCTGATCGCCTTCTTCATCGCGATCCGCATCTTCCGCTCGCCCTTTGGCATGATGCTGCGGGCCGTGAAATCGAACCAGCAGCGTGTGAACTACACGGGTTTGAACGCGCGCCCCTACACGCTGGCCGCTTTCGTGATCTCGGGCATGTATGCCGGTCTGGCCGGTGGCTTGCTGGCATCCATGGACCCGCTTGCGGGCGCCGAGCGGATGCAATGGACCGCCTCGGGCGAGGTCGTTCTGATGACCATCCTTGGCGGTGCGGGCACCTTGATCGGCCCCGTTCTTGGCGCGGGCTTCATCAAGTATTTCGAGAACATCTTCTCGAAGATCAACGACAACGTGCTGCATGAATGGTTCGCCTTCCTGCCCGACGGGCTGGAAAATTTCGTGGTCTTCGTCATGCATCCGTTCATCGGTAAAGGTTGGAACCTGACGCTGGGCATCCTGTTCATGCTGGTGGTGATCTTCCTGCCCGGCGGCCTTGTCGAAGGCGGTCAGCGCATTGCCAAACTGTTCCGCAAGGGCAAGGCCAAAGATTCGGCCAAACCCACCACCAAGCCCGCAGAATAAGGAGACGTCAAAGATGGGAATTCTTGAAGTCAAAGGCGTCAACAAACGCTTCGGGGGCTTGCAGGCACTGAGTGACGTGAACCTTTCCGTAAAGGAAAACACGGTTCACGCCATCATCGGGCCGAACGGCGCGGGCAAATCCACCTTGCTGAACTGCCTTGTGGGCAAACTGATCCCGGACACCGGGTCGGTCATGTTCGACGGGCAATCGGTTCTGGGGCGCAAGCCGTACCAGATCAATCAGATGGGCATTTCGCGTGTGTTCCAGACGCCGGAAATCTTCGGCGATCTCACGGTGCTGGAAAACATGATGATCCCCTGTTTCGCCCGCCGCGACGGCGCCTTCCGGCTGCACGCCTATGAAAGCGTGGCCGCCGAAAAGGAACTGGCCGAAAAAGCCGAACAGATGCTGATCGACGTGAACATGATCGAAAAGCGGCACATGCACTCTGCCTCGATGTCGCGCGGCGACAAGCGGCGACTTGAAACGGCCATGTGCCTTGTGCAAGAACCGCGACTTCTGTTGCTGGACGAGCCGACCGCGGGCATGGCCCGCGCCGACACTAACAACACGATCGATTTGCTTAAAGAGATCAAGGAAAAGCGCGACATCACCATGGCAATCATCGAACACGACATGCACGTTGTGTTTTCGCTGGCCGACCGGATCACCGTTCTTGCACAGGGCACGCCCCTAGTCGAGGATGCCCCGGAAAACATCAAAGGTAATCCGAAAGTACGGGAAGCCTATCTGGGCGAAAGCGCGTAGAGGAGAGTTACCATGAATGTGAAACCCGATTTCTCCAAAGGCCATAATCTGGCCGAAACCGCCCCCGCCTTTCTGTCGGTCTGGGATATCCACGCCTATTATGGCGAAAGCTACATCGTGCAAGGTGTCAGCTTTAACGTCCACGAGGGCGAAATTCTGGCGCTGCTGGGCCGCAACGGTGCGGGTAAAACCTCGACCCTGCGTGCCATTGCACGGCTGGAGGACCCGCAGATCAGCCATGGCGAAGTCTGGTTGGATCACCAGCCACTGCACCTGAAAAAGTCATACGAGGCTGCGCAACTGGGTATCGGTCTGGTCCCTGAAGACCGACGTATCATCGCCGGCCTCACCGTCGAGGAAAACATAAAACTGGCGCAGATCGCCCCCCCCATCGGCTGGTCGATTGAGCGCCTGTATGAGCTGTTTCCCCGTCTGGGCGAACGCCGTCTGCAAGAGGGCGTGACCCTGTCGGGCGGCGAACAGCAGATGCTGTCCATCGCTCGCGCGCTTGCCCGCGACATCAAGGTCCTGCTGCTGGACGAACCCTACGAGGGCTTGGCCCCCGTGATCGTGGACGAGATCGAAAAAACCCTGCGGCTTATCAAGGAACAGGGCATCACCACCGTGATCGTCGAACAGAACGCCGTGCGCGCGCTGGAACTGGCCGACCGCGCGGTGATCCTGGACACCGGCACCGTGGTCTATGACGGGTCTGCCGCCGAAGTCCTGCAAAACGACGAGTTGCGCTCCGAATATCTTGCCATTTAATGGCTTTGGGCCGCCCCCTTCCCGCGTGGAAGGGGGCGGTTTCTCTTTTTGATGGATGCTAAACCGAAAGGCTGACCGATGTCTGACAAAACCTACGCCCCCAGTGCGGAATTTTCTGCGAATGCGCATATTGATGCGGCGCGCTACGAGGAGATGTATGCGGCGTCGATCGGTGACCCGGATGCG
>JGI24025J20009_10000299_pt1 | contig 38252 bp, 21 predicted proteins | sample Cruoilmetagenom3_FD_20009 | JGI IMG/M metagenome (IMG submission 20009) | reverse complement strand
AGAAACTGGATTATAGGCTTCGTTTCCTTGAGATGAGTAGAACTTCTCTACAAGTGGTGGGATGAATGACCAGTCAATGAAATCAAAGACGATCTTTAACGGGTCATCTGGTTTTATCTTTTGGACTGCTCTGAGCAACGCAAAGGAGAGTTGCTTTTTGGTTTTAAATTTCATCTTGACCTCCTTTCTGAAGCCTATTATAACATAAAAAGAGAGGAAGGTCAAGAAAAAAAGAGGAGGTGATAGCATTTTATGGGTGCCTGTAGAACCTTACTAAATCAGCATCTATAAAAGCTAAACAGCCTCAAAAAGGAAAGGAGGTGATGTTAAAAAACACGGCAATAGGTCTAAGAGAAAGGAGGTGGTGCAAATGATGCGTTAGTTGCTGTGATGTGTTATTTTATTGATGATAGAAACATTAGAAGAAAGGAGTTACCATGAAAAAAGGAATTGTAGTAATTTGTATGGGGGTGCTTCTATTTGCAGGTATGGCAGCAGGGCAAGCTTGGGAATTTGATAGGATACTCTACGATTTCGAGCTTCCAATAGATGATGGTTATGGAATACATGGTGTAGCCGTAGCCCCGGATGGTAACATCTGGCTTGCTTTAAATGGAGCAATGACAAGCGACCCTATTATTGTTGACAGTGATACGATAGGTTATTACAGACCTGTATACATATTGGACCCCACGACTGGAGAGCATGTATCTTTTTCACCCCTTAAGGTTATAGAATTTCCTGGCGGTGTCCTGGATACTTTGTGGACCGGGAGTGTAGATAATGGCAGTGGAAAGGGGATAAGCCTGGATAACGATGGTAACATCCTTTACACATCGTGGTCATCGGTTTACCGGATTGATTATCAAACCGGCGCTGGTATGAATAAGTTTACGCCAATAGATATGGCATCGATGACTGAGGCTGTTCAAGATGCTAATGGTATGATTTATGTTGGCTATGTTGGCACAGGACACCCACTCTATATCCTTGACAATGACTTCAATCTTATTGGTAACGCTATAGATAGCGTGGGATATATTAATAGAACACTTGCCGTAACTCCAGATGGCAAAGACCTCTACACAGGTTCTACCTGGAATGGCATAGGTATCGTTCACTGGCACAGCGATATACCGGGAGTTCTTTCTTACACTGTCGTTGATACGATTGGGAATTGGGACTCAGTTTATGTTGAGGAAGAAGACACTACTTATTATGATGTAAAACTATGGCCGGAGTGTCTCGATTGGGACCCTGATGGTAATCTCTGGGCAGGTGGCACAAAGGAGGAGTGGGTCGTACCCGGTACAGGGAGCAGGTGGTTTGTTTTTGATGTTACCACAGGTGAAAGACTTTACAGTGTTGGACATCCTGACACGCTCCCAGCCGGAGCATATGATGGTGGGATGATGACCCCCCGTGGAGCCGCATGGACAGCTGATGGTAAAACAATGTACCTGGCTGATTATAACTTCGGTACTGTCGGTGTGTGGAAGAAAGCTGTTGGGAGGTGGATAAAGGGAGAACTGCCGAAGGACTATGTGTATGACGGTGTTTTTGATACGACGGTCTCAATGCCGCATGGTATTGTCGTTGATCAACACAATCGTATTTGGACGGGATGTTATGGGCATGCTGCGCTTAGTGTCAGGAATCCTGATGGCACGGAGGCTCCTATTTCTCCCATTGATACTATAATTATTGGTACTGACACGATAGTCCTGAGCGAGGGCCGTTGCCGAGGCATGGCAGTGGCTGGAGACGGTAATATTCTCTATTGTAACACGGCGGATCTCCTTAAGATCAATGCTGAGACTGGTGAAGGTATGGCCAAATGGACAGGTGCGGGCACTTTGACAAAACCAGGAGTTGATGCGACAGGTAACATCTTTGTGGGAACAGTTGTTGGTGTATCCCCTATCTCAATGCTGGACCCTGATTTCAATCTAATTACAGAAATTGAGCTAACACCCCACCCTGGTTATGCGAGAGGCATAGAAGTATCAGCCGACGGCAAGGATCTTTGGACAGGGAACCTGAGTGCAGGTGGTCCGGTTTATCAATACCATAGCGATATACCAGGTGTAACTGCTTATGAGCTAGCAGACAGCATTTATTTTGATTCAGATGGAGATCCGATCTTCCAGTTTGCAATAACGACCTTGGATTGGGGCCCAGATGGCACACTGTGGGCATCCCATGAGACCGAGGATGCTGCACTACAGTCAGAGAATGGTCTGGTAGTATTTAACTACACAACAAACGAATACGCAACTTTGTATATGCCGGAGGTTGGAGAAGACGAACTTAATGGTCCTCGTGGTGTAGCCTTTAGTGTGACTGGAGATACTGCGTATGTCGCTTCCTTTAATGGTAATTGTATATGGAGATATATTAAACGTCTGGAGGGTGTCGAGGAGAGGCCAATTGCAAGGACAGCTTCAGCTTATGAGTTGAGTCAAAATTATCCAAATCCATTCAACTCTACGACAACGATTTCATTTACTCTTTCAAAGAAAGGGCTTGTCGAGCTGAAGGTATACGATGTAGCGGGTCGCGAAGTGACAACACTTATTAATAATTGGATGGATGTGGGTCATTACAGAGTTCCCTTTGATGCTTCTAACTTGGTTTCGGGCGTGTATTACTACCGTATGGCATTCAATGGGAAAGTGACGACAAAGAAAATGCTACTCTTAAAGTGAGCGTTGTCCTCATTACACTAAACACCCAGAAACCAGAGGCCGGTGGGGTTCTCCCATCGGCTTTTGGTTTCGGGTCTGGGTCAATTTTTATGGAGGAGCAGAAATGAAACGAATCTTTATATTTTTCTTGATTTTATTATTTTATCAAACTCTGTTTGCAGGTAGCAACGATGAATTCAGGGCGACCTGGGTTATTACATGGCACCATATTAATCCTGACTGGACGACAGAACAAAACAAAGCCAATGTCAGGAAAATACTGGATAACCATAAAAAGGCGCATATGAATGCTGTTTTATGGCAGTCTCGTCAAAGCGGAACTGCCTACTATGATTCAGATTACGAACCGTGGGGATATTATGCCGGATACGAATATCCCGGATATGACCCGCTGGCGTATGCCATCGAGGAAGCACATAATAGAGGCCTTGAACTGCACGCCTGGTTTAATGTATTTCATGTCTCATCCACATATCCAGGGACACCTGCCGCAGAGCATCCCGAATGGATTTGTCGAGATCGGGATGGAATTCCCATGACATCCCATCGATGCGCTTCGCCAGGTCTGGCAGAGGTACGAGAGTATACGATAAATGTTGCAATGGAAATTGTGAGAAATTATGATATAGATGGATTACATCTGGACTTTGTCAGATGGAATGAATATAGCAATTCCAAGCAATCTCAAGAATTTGCAAAGCTTGTGGAAGAACAACGCTTATTGGATGGTATGATTACGGATGAGCAGATTCAAGACCTAATAGAAAATAAAAGCGGCCGTTACTTATACGATGTTGAGCATCCTTATAGTGGTGGCGTACCTACTGGATTCGACTCCTGGGAAGATTGGTGGAGATGGACTGTAACTGAATTTGTAAGTGTTTTGTATGATTCTATACAGGCAGTAAAACCCTGGGTTCGCCTTTCAGCTGCAGCGCTCGGTAAATATAAGGCAGGAGGCGCTGGCGGTTGGAATGGCTATTATGTTGTTTTTCAAGATGCTGCCTTGTGGTTTAACGAAGGTTATGTAGATCAACTTACACCAATGCATTATCATTGGACTACTGGCTCGGGTTTTTACAATGAACTCAAGAGTGATTGGGAGCCTTATATTCAAGCTGGTATTGATACTGGACGATTATATTCCGTTGGACCTGGTTCATATATGCTTGCTAATTATGATGTTTGGGAAAATCACCCTGAAATCGTTGACACTTGCAGAACTATTCCCTGGGTAGATGGGTTTCAATTTTTCAGTTATGGAAGTTGGAGAGACTACGATTATTGGGAAGAGGCAGGAGAAACTTTTTTTAATCGTAAAACCAAAATCCGCGATACAAAGTTAATCGATAGTATCCCACCAGATGCACCTGCAATAAGTTTATATAAAGTTGATTCCTTAATCTATGAAGTTACTGTCAACCCACCAATTGCAAAAGACTCAGATTATTGGTATGCGATTTACAGGTCAACCGATGATACTATTGATGTAGACAACGACGAAATTCTTGATATTCACTTTGGAGATAGCTCTTTTACATTGGTAGACAGTTTTGACGGCACGCAAGATTACAATGGCACATATTTTTATGCTGCCACTACACTCGACCGATACTGGAATGAATCGGATGTTTCAAATCTTGAAGAGTCGGATTCGATTCCATCATTTGCTCCTACTGTAATTGCAACCACACCGGCAGAGGGGGATTCGGTGTCCATTAACAGCCCTATTGTTATCCATTTTTCAAAAACAATGGATACAACCTCTTTTGATGACACTACCATTTCTATAGTTCCAGCAATTGACATCGCTCAATTAATATGGTCTGATGGCAATAAAACTTTAACAATTGAGATGAGTGAATATTTTCAATACGATACATACTACACATTAACTATTGCACCCTCGGCAAGAGATATTAACGGCAGACCTCTTGATGGAGACGGTGATGGTATCGCTGGCGATGCATTTGTACTTAATTTCAAGACTAAGGCAAGGGACGATATTCCACCAAAGGTTGTTTTTACTTATCCAGCTACAGGAACCGATAGTTTTGATGTGAAGGATATTATCATATTTGTTTTCGATGAACTTGTTGATCCTATTACCTTGGATACAAATAGTGTTAGATTGTACAAGAGTTCCATTAAAATCCCCATACAATTTTTACATTCCGCAATAGATAATAAATCAGTTTTGAATATCCAACCAGAGCAACCCCTTGAACCGAATACGGAATACACTGCTTTATTGTGGAATACCATTACGGATACAGCGGGTAATCCCATGGAATCATATGTTACAGCGAACTTTAAAACATTACCCGAGGGCTACACCGAAACAGTGATGATGGATGATTTTACAGCACCAGGCGATTGGAAGCAACCAAGTTATAGTGGCTCAACACATGGTATAGTTATTCCAAATACGGAATGGGGTTACACCAGTGCAATTTATCTGCCGGCAATTACCCCAAGAAAATCTGCATATTTACAATATGAGTGGAACGAATCCGACCCACCATTTCTTTTAAGAGAATATCTTGCGGGTGGTCCACCCCGAGAGGTATTGTTTGATACCACTTATATCCTTCAATGTTATATCTATGGCGACGGTAGTTATAATAAATTCCGATTTTGTGTAGATGACAGTACTATGGATCAAGCTCCTTTTCATGAGGTCTCTAAATGGATTACCCTGGACTGGTATGGATGGCGATTGGTGGAGTGGAAACTCAATGACCCTAACAGTGTCGGGGAATGGATCGGGGATGGTGTTTTAAATCCTCCTCTGCGGTTCGATAGTTTTCAATTAACCCATGAGATTGGAGATTCGGTTTGTGGGGAGATATATTTTGACGAACTGCGACTGGTCAAAAAATCCTATGTAGGCGTGGAAGAAATACCCGTTACTTTCGCATTGTTCCAGAACTATCCAAATCCATTTAAATTGACAACGACAATCTCATTTGCCCTCCCAAAGGAGGGATTTGTAGAGCTGAAGGTGTACGATGTGGCGGGTCGTGAAGTGGCGACACTCATTAGCAAACCGATGGGTGTAGACCAATACGAAGTTCCTTTTGATGCTTCTAACTTACCTTCAGGGGTTTATTACTGCCGTCTGACCTTTAATGGGCGATCACTTACAAAGAAGATGCTGCTTGTGAAATAGCATTGAAGCCGGAAGTTCTACCAAACTCAGCCTTTTGTTACAGATTGACTACCTGCTAACCATATTTTTGTGTTGTAAAACTCTTATTTTATCAGTTCTTATGATTCAGAAGTGGAACGAATCTTAATATTTTTCTTGTTTTTATTATTTCATTATGCTCTACCTGCAGGCGTTAACGAGGAATTTCGAGCGACCTGGGTAGTCACATGGGAACAAATTAATCCTGACTGGCCAAGACCAAACATAGACCGAATTTGGGAAATAATGGAAAAGCATAAGAGTGCAAATATGAATGCTGTCTTATGGCAAGCGCGACAAAACGGAACTGCATACTACAATTCATCTTATGAACCGTGGGGAAAATATCTAAATTACATCAATCCGGGTTATGACCCTCTTGCCCATGCAATTCAGGAGGCTCATACACGGGGTATTGAACTCCACGCCTGGATGAATGTGTTTGAATGCAGGGGTGTTGGTTATGGAACTCCCGCCGAAGAGCATCCCGAATGGATTTGTAGGGACGAAGATGGAAATCCTATGCCGTTTGACATTGCATCTCTTTCTCCCGGTCTTGCAGAGGTGCGACAATACCTCGTTAATGTTGCAATGGAAATTGTAAGAAATTACAATATAGATGGATTGCATCTGGATTATGTTCGTTGGAATGAGTATATTAACCCTAAGCGGAGTGAAGAACTTGCAGAACTTACGCTTGATGGCATGACTCCGCAAGAGCAGATCCAGGAGCTGCTCGAAAATAAGAAAGGTCGATATTTATACGATACCCTTCATCCATACAGTACTGGTGTTCCTGAAGGGTTCGAATCCTGGGAGGATTGGTGGCAGTGGTCAGTTACCGAATTTGTTCGAGTTTTGCACGATTCCATACAGGCGGCAAAACCCTGGGTTCGCTTTTCAGCAGCAGCTTTAGGAAAATATAACTGGGACACCTGGCAGGCATATGGTAGAGTTTTTCAGGACGCAGCGTTATGGTTTAATGAAGGTTATGTTAACCAACTAATGCCAATGCATTATCACTGGACTGAGCCACTGGATTTCTATAATATGTTAAGTGGCGGTTATCAGTGCTGGAGTCCTTATATTCAAGACGGAGTGGCGGATGGGCGATTATATACTGTTGGATTTGGTTCATATAAATTTGCTATTCAAGGTGTTTGGGAAAATCATCCTGTAGTAGTAGAAGCTTGTCGAAGTATCCCCTGGGTGGACGGGTTTCAATTTTTCAGTTATAGATGGTGGGATGATTACCAATATTGGGAGGAGGCAGGTGAGACTTTTTTTGATAGCAAAACAAAAATCAGAGATACGAAGTTAATCGATAGTATCCCACCGGACCCACCCACGGTGAGTTTATATAAAATCGATTCTCTAACCTATCAAATTACTGTCACTCCACCAGTTACAATAGCCTCAGACTATTGGTATGCGATTTACAGGTCAACCGATGATAGTATTGATGTGGATAACGATGAAATTATCGATATTCGCTTCGGCGATAGCTCTTTTACATACATAGACAGTTTTAATGGTACACAGGATTATAATGGTACATACTTTTATGCTGCCACTGTACTCGACCGATATTGGAATGAATCACAAGTGTCCAATGTTTTAGAGTCGGATTCGATCCCGTCGTTTCCACCGACTGGGGTTTCAACCGTATCAACAGAGTCGGGATTTAACATTCATAAATAGTATTATTGCTATGAGCTTGTGGCTGGTTTTTGCAGGCATAAAGCCTGCGGCTACTACCAGTTTGTAAACTTCGTCTGAAGGTGGAAAATATATGCTGAAGCTTGCTCCAGGAAATATATCTATCCGATTTCCTTTCAAGCTGACAAGTTTATGTTTATTGCTTGCACTTAGTGGGTGTGCCGTTATGAGGCCCAGGTGGAAAGATATCGAATTAACTAACGACGAGATTAAAATTGCTAAACGATTAGAGATAGATGAAAATGAACTGAAGAAAATGAAAGCCAAGCCTTTATACAAATTTAGTGAACAAGAACTTGATAAATATTTGAGTTATCTTCAGGAGGTTGAGCCGAATCTAAAAAAACGCGTTCAGCATCTGGCGCGGAAATCCACTGGTCAGCCATACCAGATCTATTTACTGGGAGAATTTCCTTTTGAAATTTATGACCCGGAGCCACTCTATTCTCTCAAAAAAAGTGATTGTTTGGTATTTTGCGAACATATATACGCTATGGCCTTAGCCCATAACTGGCCCAGCTTCTTTGCCCTATTACAAAGAATTCGCTATAAGAACGGAGAGATTGGTATGCTGACACGTAATCACGAGACTGCACCCGACTGGAATCCCAATAATGCTTGGCTTGTCAAGGACATCACCGAGGAACTTGTAGGGGATAAGGCGGTAAAGGGTACCATGATTGTGGATAGGGCGAGCTTTTTCAAACAGTGGAACATTGGTCAGGATATACCTGTGGATACACTGGAGTTATCCTATATTCTTTATGATGTGCTTCCCGAAATTGTCAATAAACTGCAAATGGGCGATTTTGTTAACATCGTTCGTGGATACGAGGATAACAAATGGGTGGGACATGTGGGCTTAATCACTTTAGGTGATGACGAGACAGTTAATTTTCTCCATTCTGAGAGTCCTCGGGTAGTCGAACAACCGATTATGGAGTTATACTACAATGCGGAGGAATATAACGAAGAATGTCACAAAGAGAATAAGCCATGTTTCTACGGCTTTAAATTTCTGCGCCTGAGGGAAGATCCGATCAGCGAACTGATTCAAATAGACGGACCAGATGCACCCCGGGTAACCATCCCATCAGGAATATTGCTGCAATAAGAATGGCAAGAAAATTAAAGTTCTGGGAAAACTACAGATCTTATTGGGCTTGTTTTTTTATCAATTTGTTTTTTTTGGAGGTTCTGATTCTGTCCGGATGCGACCGCAAACCCGTCGAGAAAGAAGTACAACCCAAGCCCGATGAAGATGTTGCCCGTACTATATTGTCTGCCCCGATGCCGTGGTTGTATGAACCGGCTGCACGATGGAAGAGAGATTTCTCCGGCTCTCGGCGCGATAGCCTCATCCCTGTCCCCAAAGCCGATCTTGAAAAAGCGGGTATTGGAATAAAAACTTCCGTATATGCTCTCTTTGATCGATGGAGATTAAACGACGACATTCGCGGCAACCGCTGTACCCATTATGCAGAGATAACAGGCGAATGTAAGGGGATGATCGAGCTGGACTTTGCCTTAACACAAGAAGAATGGCAATCTCCGGAGAACCGGGTAAAATACTATCGAGCTGTAGAAAGACTTATCAACCGAATCGGCAACACGCTTCTGACAGACTTAGGAAATAAATTAGAGGATCAAGAAAAGGAACTCTTTCTGCGTGCCCTTAAAACCCTTGCGTGGCAGGAAAGTGAATGGCAGCATTACTTACGTTACAGGGATTGGTTTTTTGTTGTCGTCAGCAGTGGCTCCTATAACAAACTTCATGACTGGGGCATCACTCAAATAGCCCGTTCTTCCTTTGATCCTAAGATTTTACTGAATAAGAACTTCTTCGACAGCAAAGCCTATTGTTCCATATCCAGCAGCCTCTATTATGGATTTATGGAGTACTACTATTGCTATATGGAAGCACGGGAGAATCCTGATAATGGTTCCAGTTTGTTCAATAAAATTGTGGGTGCCTACAACCGCTACTGTTCTGGTTACAGTTCCAGCTACTGCGAGCTGGCAAAAAACGACAAAGCTTACCGAAACTATCAAATTCGGGCGATGGGTGGATTTAAAGACAATTTTATCTTAAAACCATGGGAAAGACTGATGAATTTGGAAAATGAGGAGTAATTTTATCTATGCAGTTAGCCGGCATTGATATTGTAGTACTGACACTCTATTTCTGTATAATAGTCTTTATCGGCTATTGGACCAGCAGGCGAGAGAGAGATACCGAAGACTTCTTCCTCGGTGGAAGGAGAATGCCCTGGGGAGCTGTATGTCTTTCAACCCTTGCAACGGAGATGAGTGTCCTGACATTTATAGGCGTGCCAGCTGATTCATTCAGAACTAACTATGCTTATCTTCAATTTGCTTTTGGCTCACTTATCGGAAGACTCCTCATAGCCTTACTTTTCATACCAGTCTTTTACAAGGGGAGGGTAACGACTGTCTATCAATATTTATTTCAGAGATTCGGCGAAGGTACGAGAGGTTGTGCAACAATATTCTTCTTCATAACAAGACTATTAGCCAGTGGTGTAAGATTACTTGCTGCATCAATCGTTGTATCAGTGGTTACAGGCTGGCCCTTGGTAACTTCAATAATTTTGATGGCATTTATTGCTATGGCTTATGCAACTGTAGGTGGTATAAAAGCTGTTATCTGGACCGATGTTATGCAATTCATTGTGCTTATGGGTGGCGCCCTTTTAGTTATAGGACTCCTTCTTTATAAGGTTCCGGGAGGCTGGCATGGTATGACTGCATTGGCTGGTTCAATCGGTAAACTGAAGGTATTTGATCTTCACGCAGCTATCAGTAGCTCAAAGTGGCTCGTAGTAGGAATTGTTAATGGCTGCTTCCAGACATTTGCTGCACTCGGTACTGACCAGGATTTAACCCAAAGGATGCTAACCTGTAAGAACACAAAAGATAGTCAGAAGTCCCTTATCCTGACGGGAATATTAGATTTCCCAATAGTCATAATTTTTCTTGTTATTGGAACACTGCTGTGGGTTTTCTATCAACACTTTCCATGCGCTAATTTACCCACAAATCCCGACCATATTTTTCCATACTTTATAGTTACTCAGCTACCAATAGGAGTTCGCGGTCTCCTCATAGCAGGAGCCCTTGCAGCAGCTATGTCGAGCCTTGACTCAGCACTTGTCGCACTGTCATCGAGCGCGGTGGTAGATATCTACAAACCTCATTTCAAAAAGCATGCATCTGAGAAGCACTATCTATTAGTTTCAAGGCTTTTTGTGGTAGTTTTTTGTCTTGCACTTATAGGTGTGGCAATTGCGTGTCGTGATATTAAGCAAATTCTGTGGATAGGCTTTAAGATTGGTGGGTTTACTTATGGGTCGCTTTTGGGCGTATTTCTTTTGGCAGTCATTACCAAACGTGGCTCTAATAAGGGAAATATAATTGCCATGAGCTCCAGTGTTTTAGTTACCGTGATGCTATTTATATTAGAGCCATACATACATATTGCCTGGCCATGGCTTGTCGTTGTTGGAACGATTTGGACCTTTCTTATAGGATTGCTCTTTAAACCCGAAAAAGTCAGAGTGGAAACTTCATAATTTTTCATCTACGACTTATTAAAAAGGTGGTCATTATGATGACAAGAATATTTGAAGATATAACCCTTATTTCTCTATCAATTCTATCCTTTTGTTTTTTGAGTCTTGCGATGGCTGACGAAACCAAGTGGGTTGCTGTGGGTTCCTTGCATGACTGGTATTCAAGCGCAGGCTGTGAACAGGAAGTTGGGCGAAGACACCTCATATCAGATCAACAGGATGGATTGAGATGGGATGCACAATTTTTATACCAGGATTGTAAGGCCGCTAAGGGTTTGTGGATTGGTTGCACAGACTATTACGACCTTTTGATAGACACAACTTTTGAATATAAAGTCGTTCATGTAGGGCCCAGACATTTTGACGAGGAAAATGAATTCATGCCGGTGGAATTCGAGCTTATTGGTCGTTTTGACCACCCACTTGTCCTCGTGAACGGTGTCCCTGCTTCAAATACAACCCATATGGACAGTCTAGATGTAGTTGACGAGACGCTTAAAGCAGATAGAATGCTTTATAATGTGGTGAACACCTCTATCGGTATCACGGTAACAAGGAAAATCTATGCCTTCACAAATCAGTATCATGACAATTACCTCATTTACGATTATTACTTTAAGAATACAGGGATTATAGACAATGAAGGCACTTCACACGAACAGACACTTGAAGGAGTCATTTTCTTCTTTCAGTATCGATATGCACCCACAAGGGAGACTGGTCCTTATGGTTATTGGTGGATGCCCCAAAACTCGTGTTGGGGTCGCAATACACTGAACGATGTCATCGGCCAGAGAGAACCGGTAGGCGAGCCTTTCCGTGCTTTATTTTCCTGGAAGGGAAAACATTCTCTATGGGGAGGTCCCGGAGATTGTATTGGTGAGCCTAATATCGGTGGCATAGGTATTGCTGCAGATGGACACCTGGGTGCTCCACAGTATGTTGGAGTGGTAACAATACATGCAGATATGTCAGCACAGGATGAATCGGATGACCCCTATCAACCAATGACCACTTGGTTTATTGACTCTGATCATCCAAGAAATACTGGTAACGATCAGTTCAATGCAGTATTTATGACAGAAGAGTATGGACTTATGACAATGGGACATCCTTCTTTAACACATGCTGAGGAGGTGGGTGATGGTAATGTTGATGAGTGGGGACCAACGGCGGGTGGGTATTCTCAAACTCAAGGCTTTGGCCCCTACACACTTGCACCTGGTGATAGTATCCATATAGTACTTGCAGAAGGTGTCGCTGGTTTGAGCCGCGAGGCTTCTTACGAAATAGGTGCTCAATGGTACAAGTGGGGCTATGAAGGAGAGACTGGACCCTACGAATTACCTGACGGAAGCATCACAAATGATGGGAACGAATTCAAAAATGCCTGGGTATATACTGGCAGGGATTCAATATTTGAAACCTTTGAGCGTGCAATCGCAAACTATGAGGCAAATTTCGATATTCCTGAGCCGCCGCCGCCTCCAGATCTCTTCAGTGTAAACTCAAGGGGTGATTCCATTATTTTAACCTGGTCAGAAAATGCAGAGTTGTCTCCAAATTTTGCAGGTTATAAAATCTACCGTGCATCTCACGAAACGGATTCAATTTTTGGACTTATATTTGCCTGTGGAGAGAGCACTGAACATCCTGAAATAGTCAACGAGTTCGTCGATACTACTGCGATTCCAAGCGTTGACTACTATTACTATATTACTTCTTTTGACGACGGTAGCACGAATGATATCGAACCAGGAGTACCATTGGAAAGTAGTAAATTCTACACAATGACAAATGAGCCTGTCAGTGTAGAGACTGGGATATCTTCTGAAGCACCAGCAACAACTATAAATTTGGAACAGAATTATCCAAACCCATTCAATTCGAGAACTACAATCGAATTTACTTTACAGAAGAAAGGTCTTGTCGAGTTAAAGATCTATGATGTGGCGGGTAGAGAAGTTGCGACTCTTGTTAAAAAATCCATGGTCGAAGGCACTCATAGAGTTACTTTTAATGCGTATGGCTTGGCATCTGGGGTTTATTACTGCCGTTTAGTTTTTGAAAGAGAAGTAGTGATAATGAAGAAAATGCTTCTTGTGAATTGAATGTCCAATATTTAGACTTTCGATACGGGAATTTCTTTCTTTATCGGCTCTCTCTAAAGAGGACAACTATGCAGAAAAAATTCCTTGGTTTGGTACCTTTTGGCTTTTTTGTTATCTTACCTCTCTGTGGTTATTCCAAGGGAACAAAAGAGAAACTCTATAGCATGGTAACTGAAATTCATAGCAATGTTAAGTTGGGAATTGACGTGCTTTTGGAGAATCAAATATATATATTAGAAGGAAAGCGTGTGGGGCTGATCATCAATCCAACCAGTGTTAATGGCTCACTCATACCCGATGTTGATTTACTCTCCAAGAATACAAAAATCCAATTGGTTGCACTTTTTGGACCAGAACATGGTGTGAGAGGAGACGCACCGGCTGGGCATAAGATCAAGGATTATGTGGATAATGCTACCCGTTTACGGGTTTATAGTCTATACGGAGATAGAATGAAGCCTTCACCCAAGATGTTAAAGAATATAGATGTATTGGTCTATGACATACAGGATGTGGGCTCACGTGCCTACACCTATATCTTTACTATGGAATTAGCAATGGAAGCAGCTAAAGAAGCGGGCATCAAATTCATCATCCTGGATAGACCTAATCCCGTCGGTGGGGTAAATGTTGAAGGACCTCTACCAGAAAGTAAAGATTTAAGATGGCCAGCGTACAACATTTTACCCATTTCTCACGGTATGACTATTGGCGAGTTGGCGTTTATGTTTAATAAAGAATTAAATATTGGGGTAGACCTAACTGTTGTGAAGATGGAAGGCTGGCAGAGAAATATGCTATGGAATGATACAGGCCTACAGTGGGTGTTGACTTCGCCTCACATACCTACGCCAGAGGTTGCTCTTTGCTATCCAGGCACAGGACTTCTGGGAGAAATCACAAACTTGAGCGAGGGCGTGGGCTACACAAAGCCATTTGAGATTATTGGCGCTCCCTGGATAGATGGTGAAGCTTTGGCAAAAGAATTAAATAAGAAACAACTACCTGGAGTTTACTTCAGACCAATGTATTACAAGCCATTTTATTTTCGATATGTAGGAGAGACCTGTGGTGGAGTGGAAATTTACATTCTTGATAAAAAGGAATTTAAGCCTGTGGCAACGAGTGTCCATATTCTTGCGGCTATACAGAAGCTGTATCCCGGGCAATTAGATTTTAAAAATTCACCCCGGTTTTACTGGGCAGTCGGGAGCGACAAACTATTACAGCAAATTGAAAGTGGTGAATCTGCAGAGGAAATTTTGAATGGCTGGCAAAAGGATGTGGATAAATTTGAGACACTTCGGAAACAATATTTGTTGTATTAAAAGTAGAACTTCCAAGAAGTTGACAATTTAGAAAGAGATTAATAAGAGAAAGTGAGATTTAAAAAAATTACACCTTACTTAGCCGTTTTGATATCCCTTCAATTAGCGTATACCGCAGTAAAAGAAAAATTAAAACCACTCTTCGAGATGACTAATCAAGAAATTGATTTCCTTTTAACAGAGATAAGCCAAAAGGACTTAACAATTTCTGAAAGAATTAATCTCTATTCTGAGAAATTTTTAGGTACTCCTTACAATTTTCAGTGTGTCGGTGATGGTCCCTATGCTCTCATGGAAAATTGGCCATTAGTTAATTTTCAAGAGACCAACTGTATGTCTCTTTGCGAACATGTTCTCGCTATGGCCATCTCTGATAGTTGGGACAATTTCTTCAATAATCTTCAGCAAATTCGATATAAAGATGGCGTAATAGGAATGAGAACTCGAAATCATTATACAATGGCGGATTGGCTACCCGAAAACAGCTGGATTCTGGAAGATGTGTCAAGAAAAGTAGGGGGGGAATACACAAAATCCGTAACCAGAACGATCTCCCACAAAAAATTCTTTGCTAACAAAGGCATAAAAGACATGCGTTATGTTCTGCCCGATCGAGAAATAACTATAGATTATGTCCCTCTAAATGCCCTCGAAAAATTAGAAGAAAACACAAGACCTGGAGATATAGTGGCTTTGATTTATGCAAATAAAACCGATGTCTTCTCTGCACATATGTTAATAATTGCCAAAAAAAACAATAAAAAATACATCCGGGAGTCCAGCGGTAGAAAAATGACTACTTTTGATACTCCTTATAAAGAATGGATCTCTCGTATTCAGGATATAGAAAAATGGGTCGGAGAGGAGTTTTTAGGATTATCTTTTATGAGAGTGAAAAAGGAATTGAATATACCCGGGAAAATTATTCTCCCATGGGAGATAGATAGATTAAAATCAAAAATAAGTTCCAGTTCAAAATAACCTACACACTTATAATAGAGATATGAATATCTTACCTGTAGAAAAAGAAGACCTACGTTCTTTGACCAATCTCCTAAAGAGAAACCTTATCTACGAACATATTACAGAGCACCTTACAAAGGAGAAGATATTTGGCGACCCGGACTTTGACCCTGAAAAGACTCTTAAGGCAGTTGTTAATTCCCGGATAGTTGGATTTATGCAGGGAGTGACAAGGGAGTATAATGAAAGGAAGATTGGTTTTATCAAATTGTTTGCCACCGATGAGAAATGGCGCAGGCGAGGGATTGCAAGTGCCCTTTTAAAGATTATAGAGGAAAAACTGTGGTCGCAGGATGTAAAAGAGATCCGAATCCTGGACAGCAGTCCCAACTATCTTCAACCAGGTCTTGACCCTCGGTATACTGATGCTTATGTTTTTATCACAAGGAGAGGCTACAAGAAGTTTGATAAAGACGTAAACATGGAAGTAGACCTTGAAGGGCAAGATTTTTCGACAGGTAGAGAGGAAGATGTCCTTTCAAAGCAAGGAATTGAGATAAAGAGGGCATCCCTTGAAAACAGGCCGTCGGTTTTCACCTTTATTGATGAAAATTTTGTATCTTCACGCAGGGAAATTGAAGTAGGTTTTAGGAACCATCCAATAAGTATACATATTGGTTTAAAGAATGCAAGGGTTATAGCCTTTGCTGCCTATGACGCAAACAACTTAAATACGGGTTGGTTTGGACCAATGGGGACATTAAAAGAATTCAGGCGTATGGGTATAGGAAAGGTGCTGCTCAAAAGATGTCTTCAAGATATGAAATTACAGGGTCATAAAACATCTACAATAGCATGGGTTGGACCGATTGCCTTTTATAATGACTCTGTGGGTGCGAACATAGAGAGAGTATTCTGGAGATTCAAAAAAACGAGCACAGGTGGAGTTAATCGTGGAGTTAATCCGTGGAGTTAATCCCTGCCTACCGGTCTCTACGGATCCGCATGGACAGGCAGGCGTAAGGATTTTATCAGTGGAGTTAATGCGTAAGCATTTTAAAAGGCTAACGCCTTAATTCCAGTAACAAATGGAGTTAATCTGTGGAGTTAATGCGTAAGCATTTTAAAAGGCAGGCGCCTTAATTCCAGACTATGAAAACAGGCATCAGTTACTTTGGAAATAGAAACCCGAAATGGGTGAAGAAAGATATGGTCGACATAGTCGAGCACAACTGTAACTTTGTTCTGCATACATTTTCTGAATACGATAGGATATTTTACAAAGACACGATGAAAGAGATCATGCACATTTCACATAAGTTGGGTCTCGATGTTTATGTGGACCCGTGGGGTGTTGGTGGTGTGTTTGGGGGGGAGGCATTGTCACATATTATAAGTAATACCGATATCCATCAAGTTGACTCTAATGGGAATCGTTTGCCCGCATGCTGTATCAACAATCCCGGGTTCATTGAATTTATACATCAATGGATAGAAGATGCGAAGTACATCGGAGGTGATGTATTGTTCTGGGATGAACCGCATTTCTACAGTGTAAAAAATGGCTGGGCATGCAGATGCGGGTATTGTCGAGAAGAGTTTAAGAGAAAATATGGTCACAATATGCCCGATGATATAGATGATGAAGTTGTGGAATTCAGAGAGAACAGCATAGTCGGATTTTTACAGAAGGTGACGGGATACGGTAAGAGATTGGGTATGAAATCCGCTGTTTGCCTGCTACCGGAGGAGAGTTCGAAACCAAATGTCAAGGATTGGGCTAAGATCGCAGGGATGGAAAGCGTTGACATTATTGCCACGGACCCATACAGATATCATGAATCGGACTTTGAGGAAAGAGTGAGAACTTATGCAAATAGAATCTTTCGCATGGCAAAGAATTTTGGCAAAGAGGGACAGATGTGGGTACAGTGTTTTTCTATCAGGAAAGGTGATGAATGGAAGGTAAAGAGGGCGGTGAAGATTATCTTTGGGGAGGGTATTAGAAATATTGGTGCATGGAGTTATGACGGAACGAGTTATATGTCTTATATAAAATGTGACAACCCGAAAAAGGTCTGGGGGAAATTGAAGGAAGGGTATCGAGTCTGTACATGATCCGTATGGAAATGTATATCATAGGTGTTGATGGAGGGGGAACGAAAACTACCGCCATTTTGGCAAATAGAGAGGGGAAAATTATAGCCAAAAAAGAGGTTGGGCCCTCAAATTATCAGGTTGCGGGTAAAAAAAAATTTAAAAGACTCCTTCTCGATCTCATAGACAATTTAACCAGGTCTTCTCATATTAAAAAAAGCGAAATATCGAAAATTTCTCTCGGTCTTGCCGGTGTGGGAAGAGAAAACGAGAAAAAAGAGGTTCACGGTATTTTAAACGATGTCGGTTTCGATAGTATAGTTGAAAACGACGCAGTCATTGCATTGGAAGGGGCATTGGGGGGAAAACCGGGTGTCGTGATCATTGCGGGGACGGGCTCTATTGCCCTCGGTAAAAATGATAAAGATGAGATAGCAAGGGCAGGCGGTTGGGGTTACATCCTTGGCGATGAGGGGAGTGGTTTTTACATTGGAAAGAATGCGCTCATTTATGCCCTGAAGGAATACGACGGAAGGGGAGAAAAGACGATTTTAACGGAGATGATAAAGGAGAATTTAGAAATTTCCAATATCGAAGAGGTCGTTCCGCTGATTTATTCGGAAAGACTTACGAGGACAGATGTGTCGAATTTAGCAAAATTGGTTTTTGAGGCGTATAGAAAAAAGGACAGAATTGCGAATATCATCTTAAATGAGGCGGGGAAGGAGCTTGGACTTCTGGCATACGCAATCATCAGGAAATTAGAATTTAAAAGTAAGAGCATAGATATGAGCTTAATCGGAGGTATATTCAAGGAAAAGGAGCATCTTTTAGAACCCATAAGAGCGGCAATTCCTTATAATATAAATTTTATAGAGCCCAGGTTTCCACCGGTAATTGGTGCGTTTTTAATGGGACTTGAGAAAATCGACGAAGAAGTGCTTAAGACACTTGATTATGAGGTAAAAAAAATGGGGTCAGGTCTTTAATTTTAAATTTTTGACTCTTCTGAGAGATATGATATAATATACGCAATAAAGTTCGTAGACAGAGTAATAAAGAGCAGATAATGATAAAAAGTTAATGGTAGGTGAGTGTGGCCCAAAAGAACAACTTGAAAGAATGCTTGAAAATTTAAAATTAAAGACCTGACCCCAAACTGATGGGCATAAGAAATAAAATAATTGTAATCGACCCGGGTCACGGCGGGTGTCAGGAAGGTGCTGTGGGACCCAAAGGACTTAAAGAAAAGGATGTTAATTTGAGAGTTGCCCTGCATCTTCGTGAACTTCTCAAAAAAGAGAGAGCAGAGGTTATTCTTACGAGAGAAAAAGATGAGAAGGTCTCTCTCGATGAAAGGGTAGAAATTTCGAAGGATGCAAATGCCAACCTCTTTCTCTCAATCCACCACAATGCCAATGCACAACTGGATAGAAGTATCAATCGAACCGAAATATACTATCCCTGGGAAGGCGAGAGCCCGTCACTCGATTTTGCAAATATCCTCTTCCACTATTTTACCAGGTATTTTAAACTCCTGACCCTGCCTCCATTACCCGCAAAATACAGGGTGTTGCGCGGCAATGTTGAACCATCTGTTCTGGGAGAGTCTTGCTACATCAGCAATCCCGCCGCCGAAGAGAAATTGGGAGATGAAGAATATAATAGGTTGGAAGCGACTGTATATTTTAAAGGTATACTGGAATATTTTGAAAGGGAGGTCCCGAAGGTTAAAAAGTTTGAGTTCTCTCATAATACCATTCTCGCCAGTTTTCAGGATATTGACCCGTCCACTATTAAACTTCTTGTTGATGATAAAGAGATACCTTATGCCTATGACAACGAATACAATGTTTTGACAGCATATTTCGGTGGAAGTAACGGAATCCATATAGCATCTGTATCGGCGAGGAATAAAAGGGGAAACATAACCCAACCTCGCACGATAGAGTTCTCAATTGATAATCCTCCAGAAGGGATTTTTATTCATTTTTATCCTGCTTCCTTTCCGAAGAGAGGCGCTATGCCCGTTTCCCTTCGCGTGGATGTGGTGGATGCCAGCGGAAACCCCGTATGTGATAACAAACTGGTAAAGTTTGAGACAAGCGGTGGCAGTCTTTCTTTCGATTTTCGTCTTACAAAGGGTGGCGAGGCAACCAACTATTTGTTTCTCAAAGGGAAAAAGAGAACTGTAAATTTAGTGGTCAGTTGTGAAAAAGTGAAAAAGGAAAGGGAGATAAACGTGAAAACGACTGAAAAATCGCTTCTTACTGGAATAGTCTATCATGAGAATAAACCTGTTGATGAGGCCCTGATTGAAACAAAAGAGTCGACCACAGTAACAGATAAAGAAGGCAGATACTACTTATTTACAGAATCGGGAAGAACAACCCTCACAGTTCCAAAAAGGGGTTTTTACGAGACGAAGAGGAAATGTGATATTCCAGACGGAACAAGTATAAACTTAGACATCGAATTAAAGCACATATACAACGGACTTCTCTTTGGGAAAAAGATTATAATTGACCCCGCGGATGCCTCGTCTCTTACACTCGATGTGGTAAGGCATATAAGGGATTTTCTTTACAAATCCGGCGCCGATTGTCTTCTCACCCGCGGCGATGTCCACGAAAAAGTTGGCGAGGTTGAGAGAACGAGATTTGTAACCTCTCAAAATCCCGACAGATTGATTTCAGTTTCACATTACAACGAATACCAAAAAGACGGTTGCCGGTGTTATTATTACTATACCGACAGAGAGAGTAAAAAATTTGCGAGCATAATCCAGAAGTATATTGTAAACTATGGTGGAAGACCCGACCTCGGTGTAGGTGAGTGCTCTTCTTATATGATTATTCATCCGCATTGCAAAAGAACACTCGTCGTGCCGGGAAATCTTTCAGACGCTAAATTCAGGGAGAGATTGGGGAGTTATCCCTACAGAATAAAAGAGGCATATCTTATATTCTGCGGAATCCTTGAGGATATGGGTTTGCAGCCGAAGATGATGGGTTCATTAAAGGGCAAAATAAAGGACGAAAATAATAGACCCATAGGAAATGTCTCTGTTTTCGTCTCCAATGGACAGAGGTTAATAACAGAAGAAGATGGTAAATTTCACTTTCTCTATTTAGACCCCGGTGACACAAAGGTTCTTTTCTCAAAGGACGGTAAAACAACGGAACGAGATGTAACAATAAAGAGTGGCGAAACACATAACATGGAGGCGATATTATGAGAAGATTGTTTAACTATTCACTATTAACTATTAACTATTTACTGCTTTTCTTTTTCTCATCCTGTTCATTGAACATGTATGTTTATCAGGGTGAAGAGAAGATGTTCAGGAAAGAGCTCGACGCTATCCTTCGTGATACCCTCCTTACACAAGCGACGGTTGGTATAAAGATTGTATCGATAAAGGATAATAAGGTTTTGTATGAGTATAATGCAGACAAACTCTTTAATCCCGCATCGAATATGAAACTCTTGACATCTGCGGCTGCCCTTGTAAAACTTGGGCCCGAATACAGATTCAAAACTGCAGTATATCGAATTAATAAAACAAGAAATGGAAAACTATCTGGAAATCTCTATCTCAAGGGTTTTGGAGACCCCGACCTGAAAATCCAGGACCTTGAGGGATTGGTCAGAGAAATAAAGTGGCGTGGTATCAGGGAGATCGATGGAGATTTAATTGCCGACGATTCCTATTTTGATGATACAAGACGGGGAGCGGGATGGGCGTGGGATGAACCACCTGTGTATTGGAATGCCAGGATCGGAGCGCTCTCGGTGAATGAGAACCTTATCGAGGTGAGGATTAAACCCGGCAAAAAAGTTGGCGATTGCGTTGGGGTGGAAATAGAACCGCCAACGACCTATGTTAAGATAGACAACCGTGGAATAACGGGTGTGAGAGGATTTGAGACTAATCTAACGGTAGACCGCATTTTAGAGAAAGACACAAATGTTATTGCGGTGGCGGGCACACTTACAGTAGATTCCAGAGGAATGGTCCTTTACAGAAATTTAGAGAACCCTCCCCTATATACTGCCACGGTCTTCGGGGAACTCCTGGAGGAGAGCGGTATTAAACTCAATGGAGGTGTTAGAATTGATACACTCCCGTCAGACTCAACTATTGAACTTGGAATCCATTACTCGAAGCCATTGGCGGAGATTCTCTATTATATGAACAAGGCAAGTTCAAATTTTGTCTCTGAGCAGGTATTAAAGACGCTCGGTACTGTTTTTAAATCTGAGCCGGGCACATCGGAGAAGGGGATAAGTGTAATAGGTGATTTTATGGGCCAAATTGGTATTGATTCCACCGAATACAGGTCTGTAGATGGTTCTGGGCTATCGATCTATGACCTGCTCTCGCCGTCCCAGATCGTCACTCTCCTGGTATTTATGTATCAGAATTTCGCGTATCAACCCGAATATCTAACATCACTTCCCGTATCAGGTATTGATGGAACACTAAGAAAGAGAATGAATGAACCACGGGTTTCAAGACGGGTCAGGGCAAAGACGGGAACTTTAAGCGGGACGAGCTGTCTCTCGGGATATGCCTCCACAAAAAGGGGGGATGTCCTTGCATTCTCAATTATGATGAATAATTTCCTCGTTAAAACGCATTCCGTGAGGGAAATCCAGGATAGAATATGCGGAGCGCTCGTCAATTTTTGAGGAGCCTGCTCATTCTTTGAATCTCTCCAAAGTCTCTTATAAAAAAGCCCATTTCCCTGAATAGTAGATATATCCACCTCAAGAGGGATATCTTTTCCTCGGATTTGGCGAATTCGAGTCTTATTGATGTTGGGAAAATCTTTTTGAAGATATATGCACTTCTCAATATGTGAAATGGCGATGTTACGACGAGACAGGATGTAAATTCCTGTTTTTTTGCTATCGTTCCCGTGTAAAGCGCATTTTCAGTTGTCTTTAGTGCCTTTTCTTCTGTAAGTGTATTCCCACGAGGCACAGTCGAAAGGTCTCGCATAATCACGGATTCTGGAATTTCTGTTTTATTTGGCCCTCCCGTGAATACGATCTTTTTTACCAGTCCTTTATTATAAAATTCTTCCGCCCTCCTTACCCTCTGGGTCAAAGAGTACGAAGGAACATTATTCGTTTTCGGAGCGCATCCGAGAACGATCACAGCATCCCAGCGTTTTTTCATATCCAGTACTTTGTAAATTTTGGACGCAGATTAACGCAGATTACGCCGATTATTTATCTCTTTAAAGTTTTTTCTGTGTTAATCCGCGCTAATCTGCGTCCAAAAAAGTTTCTCTATTCAGTTTCAATACAGGACTTTAGGGTTAATCCCAATCCCTCTTTTTCGGAAATGCGGTTTTCTCCCCTTTCGGTAATTACACCCCCATCTACGATTTCTTTTTCTAATTCCAGGTGACCGTCAAGGTCTGCATATCTTATGTTTTCAGTCGCAATTGCAAGGTGCGTTCCTGCGGTTATGGCAATCTTCGTTTCGCTCATGCACCCGAGCATACATTTTATACCCGCTCCCCCCGCTGCTGCGGCAATTTTGATGGCGTTTTTTATACCACCCGACTTCATAAGTTTTATGTTTATCAAATCGCAGATGTCTTCTCTTATAGCCCTGATTGTGTCCTGCAGGGAATGAATACTCTCATCCGCCATCACGGGAATATCGATTGTATCCCTTACACATTTCATTCCTCTGTAGTCATAGAACTTTACGGGTTGCTCAATGAACTCGATGTCACAGGGTTCCAATTTTCTGCCCACCCATATAGCCTCTTTTACGGTGTATCCCTGATTGGCATCCACACGAATGGTTGGAGTATAGCCTATGGTATTCCTCAGTTCCTTGATCTTATCAACATCCTCTTTGGGGTTGAGCCCGATCTTGATCTTCAGAATTTTAGCCCCGTTTTCAACGAGTTCATCCGCCTCTTTTATGGTGTTATCTATGGGTTTGATACCGATGGTTATTGAGGTCTCTATGCTGTCGCCACCGCCACCGAGCAGGTCCTTGAGCGGTAGTCTTGATACTTTGCCGAGTATATCCCAGAGGGCAATATCGACGGCGCATTTGGCGCTCGTGTTTCCGGAGAACTCTGAATCCAGTTCATCTGTTATTTTTTCTATGTTCAAGGGATTTTTTCCTATTAACAATGGTTTTATTTTGTCTTCCATTACATCAATTGCCGTGTCCTGTGTTTCCCCCGTTATTTTGGGTGAAGGTGAAGCCTCACCGATTCCGTATATTTCAGAGTCTGTTTTAATGACCAAAATTACACCTCTATACTCGAGGTGTGTACCGTAGGCAAGCTTAAAGGGTTGTTTTAACGGGATATTTATTGGGATTGCCTTTATACCGATAATTTCCATGATTTCTCCACTATAACAGGATCGCCGGCGGTGTGCCGGCGACCCTGCTTTGTTATCGGATAGGTCCTTATCGCGCGATGATCATCTTATTCGTTCGAGAGAAACCACCGGATTCCAATTTGTAAAAGTAGGTTCCGGAAGCTACCGTCCTGCCATTTTCATCTCGTCCATTCCAGGTTCGAGTGTAGGTGCCGTTTTCCATGTGCCCATCGACCAGCGTCTTGACCAACTGTCCACTTACATTGTATATCTTCAGGCTCGCGTAACCCGACTTAACGATGCTGAACTCGATGGTCGTCCTCGTTCTGAATGGGTTCGGCGCATTCTGGGACAGCAAGGCAACAGCAACTGGTTCCTCTTCTTCTACACCCAATTCGAGGTCATCGAGAGACCTCGGCATTATCTGATACCCTTCCCAGTAGGGTGAACTATAGTCGAACTGTGAGGCAATTCCAATCACATTGAAGGGAACCCACGGCGCGGTGGTGCCATCGATATCCGTATCGTCGTCGATGAACATGGTTGCATCATTATCAAGGCTGTCTGTGATAGTCACAATTCCATTGGAGCCCTCGGCTGGGAAGTGGTCCTCTGTGGTTACATAATTGATTTGGGTAAGTAGACCCTCATAAGTCTCACCCACCGTATCATTCAGAGATGGACAGCCTATGAGAATGGGACAGACGGACCAAAGCGTGGGTAACGAGGAGACCTCGAGAGTCGCGCTCGTGAGTTCGGTCAACCCGTTGTAAAAGTCGACTGATCCGGTGACAACTATCTCATCGCCTATATCGACGGCTCCTTCCACCGTTTCGTCGTATACGCACATCCCCCATCCCTGGTCCTGGAGGTAGACCTTGGAAGTTCCGAAGACCTCATCGGCGGCGGTAACGATTCCTTTTATGGTCACGACACTATCCATCCAAACTGGCTCACCGTTCTCATCGTTCTCCCTCACGAAGCTTATGGGCATAATGTCCGGTGTGAACTCGATTACCCTGAAGTACTGTGGAGCATAATAGTAGCCATTTACGGTATCGACGACACCCTGATAAGCGGCTATCAGTTCGCCGTTTCCGTCTCCATCGAGGTCGCCGGGGGCAACAATGTGATTGACACCGCCACCCACAGAGCCGATTATCCTATCGCGATAGATTTCATACTTTGTATAACTGGCGGGGTCGGTCGGATCTGCTCCCGTATACTCCCAGTCCTGAATGGTGCCCCAGGTTGTAAAGTATATATCGGGACCATCGCTATCCGTGCCGTGGTCTAAGTCACCAGCCGCGAAGCCATAACCGGCACCAATGCCCTCGCCGAGCAGGTAGGCATTGGTGGTATCGAGTGCGAGTGCATCCGTAACTCCATCGATGACCCAAAGATTCCCAGATACATACCCGCCGAAGAAGAACTCATCTGCACCGTCTCCATCGATGTCATAGGCTACACCGCCCTTGATCGCAACCTCGTCCACGGGAGAATATGCATAGGGCGTGCTCATGGCATAGGTGTTTGCCGCGGTGGCTTCTACAGCGAAATAGGTAATATTATTCCACACCTCACACATAACCTCTGTAGTTCCGTCTCCATCGATATCTGCCAGGGCTACGGTGTTTGGACTGCCAACGAAATCACCATCGGGATAATCAGTGGAATAACGCCGCAGATCTAACTCCGTGGTAAAGGTATAAAATCCGGGAAATGAACCAGATACCGACCAAATCCAGAAACGATCGCCCGGAAGACCATTAGCGCTGAAGGTGTTTCCATTGGAGGCAATTGCGATCTCCTGCGTTCCGTCATCATCGATATCCGCAACTGCGATCATCTCTACCCTGAATCTCTCTACGCTGTCAGTTTCGGCAATGTAACGGACGGCAGTTGGTTCGGTGCCATACCCGTTATCTGTGGTTCCATCCCATTCGTAGACATAGATACCGGCGCTGTCGTCTATTGCGTTGTAGCTATTAACCGGAAAGATTATCTCGCCCAATCCATCGCCGTCGAGATCACCGGTGGCGACGATCCTGACGGGACTGGAGTAGCCAGAAGGAGTGCCGGTAGAACTCCAGACGAGTTCCAGGGTATTGTCACCGGTAACCTCGTAAACATGAACCATTCCCCCGTTACTATAATCGGTGACAATAACCTCTGGCTTTCCATCCTGGTCGAGGTCACTTCCGGCGCACACTCCCCTCGGGTTAGAGATATCATCTGCAGGGTCGTTCGTGGCGGCATACCCAAACCAGTTATCTCCCTCGCCGGCGAACAACGAAACCGCTATCACCATAACCAACATAGCTTTTATCATTCTCATTTCTCCTCCCTTTTTTGTGTTACCAAATTCCAAAAATAGAACTCACTACCTGCTCACTTCTGGACATCCACCACCCCCTTTCATGATTTTTTTATCTTAATTCTTTAAAGCTCACCACCCCCTTTCCGTTACAGTGTTTAATTATTATGGAGTGCGTCAACCGTGTTGGTGCATGCAGTATCACGGATACTGCACTCCCAAATATCTGCGTCCAAAATAGAAAGCAATGGTTTATTTCTCAAAACCTGACTCCGACAGAGAGTCTGTTGACAAAACCCAATCTTCCGAAGTCGGCATAGGCATAATCTATGTCGATTGTCCAATTTTGTATGTCCTGTCTGATCCCCCCACCCGCGGTGAATCCCTCTTCGCTGTCTTTCATAAACAATGATTTGTATCCAGCCCTCAAAAAATACTTTTCTTTTAAAGACAACTCCGAACCAAGATTGATATATTCCACATTATCATTTGGATGCACCGCATCTGTCGCCACGGTGAGTCGTGTATCACCCACTTTCAATAAATCCATTGCTATCCCAACCCTGAATCTCAGCGGCAGCACAAATTGGCCAGTTCTCAAGTCTCCAATAAATCCCACATTCCATTCCTCCTGCCAATCGGTTATTGCGTGTTCTATTTTTGTATTGTCTCCGCTTAAATTTAATTTGGGGCCGAAGTTTGATATACTCATACCGAGTCTCAGGTTGCGGAATTCTGTGCGGTATAAAAGACCCGCATCGATGGCGAAGCTCGATGTATGCATCAGCCATATCTTTTGTTGGATATATTTCCCGGTCAATCCAAAAGAGAACCTATCGGTCATAGCCCTGGCATAGGATAAGCCCAATGCGTAATCCCCGGCACCGAAATAAATTCCCGTTCCCTCCGGCTCCTCGATCGTTCTCACCTCCATATCATCCATACTGAGAGAGATTACCGATACTCCGATGGTGCCGATATTTCTCACGGGGAGCGTAAATGCAACAAAATTAAAGTTTGTCCCCGCAAGCCACGGCGTAAGAGTTGTGGACAACTGTTTTTCTTCCAATAATGCACTGCCGGCGGGATTCCAATAAAGTGAGGTTGCATCGTCAGCCATTCCAACGAATGCGCCTCCCATGGCAGATGCCCTTGAGCCGACCCCGATCTTCAAGAATTGGGCACCGGTTGTTCCAACCAGGGTGACACCGTAGATGGATGTAACAGAAAATGTCAGGGCAGTGATTAAATACGCCATTTTTTTCATACGACCTCCCAATTGCTGTATTAGTATTGTCAAAAGTCTAACCACAGAGAGCCCAGATTTTTTTTCGTCTCTCCGCGAACTCTGCGACCTCTGCGGTTGCAATTTCTTATTTAATGACTGCAAATTTACCAATTCTCGTGCCGATTTCGGGTGCATCTATATGGTATATGTAAATACCATAAGATATTTCCATATTGTCTCTTGACAGCATATTCCATGATTCGCTACCATCAAATACGGTGCTATTATGTTCAATGACCCTGACCAATTCACCGCTCATTGTATATATCCTGATCGTGCATTTTTGCGGAAGATGGATGAAATCGAGTTTTCTGTCGTGCTCTGTCCCCACTGCCTGTTGTGCCATTGTGGGTTCCAAAATTTCCGGCTCCCACGCAGCTGCTACAATATAAGGATTCGGAACAACTGCAATACGTTCAAGTTGTGACTTTGCGGAGTCGGCATTCGCCTGTGCTACACTTGTGGTAAGTAAAATTACATCACGCGAATCAAACGGTTTCTTGATGTTCACCAACAATCCATCACCTTCTCCCGGAGGAAGAGCCGATGTATCTGGTTGGTGAAAAGTTACCTTCCAGGTTCCCCTCGGATTGCCGTGTTGATAAATAATGGGGATAATTGCGTCCTGGTCGCCGAGAATTGAGTCAACCGGCGCGGTATTTGAAAAAAAGAATTCGCAAAATGTGCTGTCGGTTGCATTCCAAACTCTGAAATTAGCCGGTGTCCCGCTGATATCAAAGGCGCTTACAGTATCATAGAACACGACCTGATAATCAGCGGGATATTTAATACCTCCGGGAGTATACGGTTCTACACTGAATGAGTAACGGCAATCACCTTGAGTCCAATAAGAGGTGTCGTAGACGATTTCGTCGTTGATGATCTCCAATCTAATGCCATCAAAGATATCGCCCATGTCCTCTCCGTGTATGTAGGCACAATTTGTGACTAAAGTGGTTCCTTCGGTTATATCATATACCGAATAGGTGGTATCTGAGGTGCTCGTGTCATCAAAGGTTATTTCATATTGGTGTTCATCTTTAATCTCTTGAGGGTTCATTATAACCGGGATGAATTCACCGGTCGCAAAGCCCCTTGCATGTTGTAGAGTCACTTCGGGCGGTTCGTAACCAGCACTTGGGGCGTTTGGTACAACCTCGATAACATTTGGTCCACCGAGAGTAATAGGAGACTCACAGGGTAAGATACCCATCTCCACACAACCGGTATCATATGCGGTTATCGCATAGTAGTACTTCATCCCATTTGCAACATTGTCATCGGTCCAGGAATGTACCAACCCCGTTTCGTCACCCAGATCGAAATGGAAACCATTTTTACCTATGGGAAACAGTCCCTCAATATCGTCGACTCTGTCGAATTGTACTTCCGGTACATTGGCGACCTGACGACCCAATGCATCGGTAATGGGTTTACCCCAGGTTTTTGCGTTTCTCGTGGTTCCTTTATATATCTTGTATCCCTCGAAATCTTCTTCCAGAACGGGGTCGACAGATTTTTCGGATTGTGTATCCCAATACAGGGTAACCTTTCCATCTCCCGGAACGGCAACGAGATTGGGCTTGTCGGGTGCCTTCGTAAATTCGTAACCCAGGTCGTAGATTTCCTGGGCAACCTCTGAATTGTCAAACATATCTGCCGAATCAGCTCCTATTATGACAGCTACTGAAAATCTCTGGACCTCGCCGGGCTCCAGTGAAAAGTAGCCCGAACTGAATATGGTAACATGATCCATCGGCTCGGAGGGGACTTCAAATGTCCCGGGTTTCATATAGTTCCACATCACGCTGTCCTGTAATGCGTACGCTGTTCCATAGACGAACGATGTTACGGCTGTAAGTCCCAGTTCTTGACCAGCTGAGTCTCTGGGTGTCTCGAGCATCTTAAATCCGAGCCATCCGATGTCTTCACCCTCGGGGAAGTTTACACTACTGTTATCAGAATCCCAGGTATAAACCATATTTCTTACGGAATCGAAGGCAAAACAGTCATCACCATAGTCGGGATAACCGCCGATATCAAAATCGCCGAACACGCCGATAGTCACCTTGTCCAATTTAGTGGGCGAAATATTCTTGAGCTCGTAGGTGAAGAAGATGATGTCTTCCGCAAGTGACGCCGCCCATTGATAATGGCGGAAGGACAGCTTGGCGCCCAGACCGTGGAGGGTCGAATCTGCGGGGTTAGGATAATAGGTAGGTCCGTATTCATCCTGATAGCCGGTGTTTGCTTCATCGGTCATTATACAATAACTTTCCTGGTCAGCGGTGACGACCCCGGGACCAAATTCGCCCGGCCATTCCGTCGAACCATCTGGCCATACGGGCGGCCATGTCTCCGGCTTATCACTGAACGCCATCCAACCCTGCCATTCGGTTGGGGGAGAGGGATTTGCGTATCCGGGAAGGGGCTCAAATTCCTCTGATCCTGCATCTTGAATGGCATCATCCACTATGTGAATGACGGTGTCCCGTTCCCCGTCCTCGGTTCTTGCGATTACCTCCGCTCCGATCATCGGGCCCATTTCATAACCGTATTCGTGTCCGCTGTAAATGGGCCACTCCAATCTTGGCTTGTTCCTGTCACCCGGTCCCCCTATGGAGCCGAAGTTGGATATCCTCGTTCTAATTAGATTGCCGGTGGTGATGCCAAATCTTCTGTCCTCATGTCCCTTGTCGCTTATTTTGATGCCGTGTTTTAAGTACTTCTGACCGGGTGGACCGGCAACAAGCGGTATAACCATAAACAGGACGAAAGCCAGGGTTACAAATTTCTTCAACATAATCCCTCCTTAGAAGCTCATTTCAATTCCAAGTCTGACTGACCTCGGTTTGCTATAGTAGTTTGGTCTCAAGGCATATCCGGGGTCAACGCCACCTTCACCGTATCGCTCATAGGTGTGGGTATATCCACTTCTTCCCGTGTCATCGTAAACATAGTTCTCATTCAGTCTATCGAACAAATTGTAAACCTTGAAAAATAATGAGTAAGTAAATCTCTCCAAAGTAAAGCGTCTATTAGCCTTGAGGTCAACATTGTATTGAGCGGGTTTCCTTGCGCTGTATTCGTCTCCGATTCGGACACCACCGGCATCGGTCGGTGTATATGGGCGCCCACTCCCATAACTGCCGACCAGGCTGATATTCCATTTATCGGGGTCGCTGAGGGTTAATGTGGCATTGAGAGTATGGGTTTGATCCCATGGCAACGGAATCACCTCATTTGGTCTTTTTATGTCCACATTACCACTCTGAGAAGAATATACCGTAGTTGGGGAGGCATTATTTGCCTCTGCCACCTGGTAGGTGTAATCGATGGTTGCTGCCCAATAGTGTGAGAGTCGCTTTTCGAGCGAGAAGGTGATACCCTTTGTATATCCGTAATCACGGTTCACATATTTAAAATATATATCGGTATTTACGGGTGGATTTGCCGACACCTTCTGGGTGGTCAGCAAGTTTCTAATATCCTTCTGGAAAAGGGTGAGATCAAAGGCGATGTCTTCCGTTACCTGTTGTTTAAAGCCCGCCTCATATATTACGGTTTTTTGGGGTTTGAGGTCGGCATTGCCCATGGTAGTTATATTCTGCTGTGACCTCACTTCGAAATTCGGATTTTCGTAAAGATAGCCAAAGGTGGGCATCTGGAAGAAATGGCCGTATGAGAAATGGAACGCCCCTTTATCCGAGATGGGGAATGCTATCCCCAGGCGGGGGGATAGTTGACTCTTCGGTGTGGTAAATTTTGTCTCTGCAGGTGGGGGGTCTAAGTTTCCGGGAGATATAACCCTCACGGATGTGTCGCTCACGGGTACCTCACCCTTGGGGTCGAAGTAGTCAAACCTTATACCGGCATTTATAGTGATATGCGTGAGTTCAAGCTTATCCTGGATATAGGCGGCGCCCTCGACGGGTTCTGTCCTGTATTTATCCCAGTTAAGTGGATGAGTGGGGTCGTAAGGATGGGCGGGCTCTATGTACATTGTATAATAATTCAGTTTATGGGCCTTCCCCTCCACTCCTGCCTTTACCTGGTTTTCTGTATTTACTTGGGATGTGATATCGAATTTGCCTGTGATGGTGGAGGAATATCTTCTGAACCACGAGTGGGGACATCCGCCACGGGAGTAGCGCACGCCCGAATAATATCGAATATCAAAGTGGTAATCCGGGTCGCCGGGGTCTTCATACAGATAATACTCGTAATTGTAAAATGAATAAGAGCCATTCAAGGTATAAAATGTGTTAGGAGTGATAGCGTGGGTTAAACTGAAGATATCCTGACTGGAGTTGATTTTTCTGTTCAAGAGGGCATCGGGGACATAAGTATAAAGATGAGAGTAGAGTTTGTAGTATCTATCGCGCCAGAAATGTGACCAGATCAACTTGATATTGGGAGTGATCCTAAAGCTCAGTTTGCCGGTGATGGACCTTTCTATTCTGGAATCCATGGATATAATTTCATTGTTACCCGAATAATAATTTTGGATAGCAGTTGAGGTATCGATAACGATTGTGGTGTCATTTGTTAGTGTATCTATAGTTGTCACTGTATCTATAGTTGTAGTAGTATCGGGTATCTCCGTGCCGGGAGGAGGAAATCCTCCCGGGTATGTTACGGTGTCGGATGTGAGATATATCCTCTTACCCCTTATCCAGCCCTCCTCTTTGAAAAGCTTTCCGGACAGGAAAAAGGTCAGCCTGTCGCCGAAGGGAGGGACCGGACCACTCAATGAGGTTTCGAGGTTGGAAATCCCCTTCATATTAAATTTCGTGTTAAATGGAGAGAAATTTGATGGACTGACGGGGGTAAATTTATCGATATCCCAGAATATGTCGTTGTGAGCACTCAGGTAATCACCCGAGTAAGCAGATATTGTCCCGGAAAATTTACTTCTACCCTCTTTGGTTACAATATTGACGACACCGGACATTGCCTTACCGTATTCGGCATTGAAGGCTCCGCTTATTACCTCCATTTGCTGGATGGCATTATTTGGCACATAAGCTGCTATGCCGTGGGTGAATGGATTAACTACAGAAACACCATCCACTATGTAAACAGTTTCATCCGACCTTCCACCCCTGATATGCATCTCTCCACCGGCTCCCGTGCCGATTCCCGCCTTCTTAACCAAAATATCATGGAATTCCTCACCCGGTAGCCTTTCAATCACATCAGAGCTCATTCTTGCCGAACCAGAGGTTACATCCAATTCTATCATGGGTCTTTCTGCAGTTACTACGACCTCGCCGAGTTCGATCGTGGTGGATTTGAGTGCGAAGTTTATGACTGTTGTGAGGTCGATATTGACCTTTACATCGGTTATTCTTGTTGGTCTATAGCCCATCATGGTGGCAGTCAGCTCGTAAACACCGGGTGGTAAATTTATTATGAAGTAGTAGCCATCGGCATCGGCGGCAGCTCCCATATTTGTTTCCATAACCCTCACATTTGCACCCGGCAGTGGCTCTCCCGTAGAGGCATCTGTTATCCTACCGGCGATTTTACCAGTTGTCCCGGCAAATAAAAACACGGGAAGGAAAAGAGAGAAAACAAGGAAAAAAGTACACTTCATATCGTCCTCCTTTTTGCCATACTTATGGTGTTTTAAAATACGGAAAGAGTATCAAAATTCGGGTTTTGTAGAAACCTTCCTATATATAATAGCACAAAAAAACAGCTTTGTCAAGCAAAAAATTATCGGCACTGTAAACAGTGTTCAACCAGTCAGCCTTTGGAATTAAGGCGCCTGCCTGCCGGTAGGCAGGTCAGCCTTTGGAATTAAGGCGCCTGCCTGCCGGTAGGCAGGTCAGCCTTTGGAATTAAGGCGTCAGCCTTTGGAATTAAGGCGTCAGCCTTTGGAATTAAGGCGTCAGCCTTTTATATAAAATCCTTTCCATACGGATGCTGTGCAACGGATTAACTTCATTTTCGTATAATAGTGCAGTAAATAGTATACAACCAAGTTACTTAATCTGGTTACTCTTTACGGTGGTGAGGTTTGGTCGATCACCACCGCTATAGCGGGGGTGACGAGAGGCAAATTCAAAGATGCAGGTAAATTTCTTCACCCTCTCCCCATATACTGTATTCTCTCGTTAACAATGATGCAGCCTCTTGATCGATAATAACTGCAGCCTTTCGATGAAACTGAATGATAGATGCCGGCACCCTCGATGATACGGGACCCTCTATGGCGAGTCTCACTATCTCTGCCTTTCTCTTGCCGCTGGCAAGCAAGATGATCAACTTAGCCTCTATGATCGTCTGTATTCCCATTGTAATGGCGGTCCTTGGTACATTGTCTACCCCCCAGAAGAATCTTGCATTGTCCTCAATTGTCTCTTTCGACAGGGTCTTTATGCGGGTCCTTGACCCCAGAGATGAGCCAGGTTCATTGAAACCGATGTGTCCGTCCCTGCCAATTCCGAGTATCTGAATGTCAATCCCGCCCAGTTCCGTTATCTTTTTCTCATACCACTCGCAGTAGGCGGATATATCTTTGACCATGCCATCCGGTATATAGACATTTCTCGGGTCCATATTGATATGCTTGAACAGATTCTCGTGCATGAAATAGTGGTAACTCTCCTTGTGTGTGGGTGATAGTCCAACATATTCGTCGAGATTGAATGTTGTGACCTTTGAAAAATCTAAACCTTCTTCCTCATGCATTCTTATGAGGCTTCGGTAAACTCCGAGGGGCGTCTCCCCTGTAGCCAGACCCAGAACAATATCCTGCTTTTTCCGGATCTCATCGGCGATAACACCGGCTGCTCGCTCGCTCAGCTCCTCATGATCTTTTACTTTTAAAACAAGCATGACTGCCCCCCTCTATATAGAATTCCCGGACATACACAGTCGATTAGGTGACAAGTTTTATGAACCCTAAAATCATTTCTCTTTCTCACATCTAAGTGAGGATAATTTTGACCTTTCTTCAGCCGCTGAATTTTGGGAAATCTTATTATAAATATAATACAAAAAAGGGAAAAAGTCAAGTAAAAATTTGTTATTTTCAAATATCGGTTAGTGAAGGGGATTGCTTCGGCTTCGCCTCGCAATGACATTACTCCTGACAACCACAATAATAAAGGAATCATGGGAAATCTGCGTTATTTGCGTCCGATTTTTTTCTTGACAAAGGTCATTTGATATGGTATAATATCTGAAATCGTATCTGCAGTAAAAACCATAAACGGGAGGTTGTATGAAGAGGATTGGCGTAGGGGTGATCCTTCTCCTATCGGGTAGCCTCATGGCATCGTGGATACCGTTTGGAGAGAGAGAAGAGAGAGAAATGAGGGTATCCCTTGTCAGGTCAAATCCACGGGAAGTAGTTCTTGATGTAGAAGTTCCCGGAATAAGCTATGAATATGTAAATACGAAAGGTGGAAGATTCGTGAGACTTTCCGGGGGAACGGGTGTAACGGGCAATATAGGCAAACCAGAACTTCCAATCATTGCGAAACTTATAGAGATACCACAGGATGCGGTGGTGAAGATAGAGCTCCAGGATGTGGAGGCAGAAGAACATTCGCTCCCCGAACTCGGTGTTCTCCATCCCATATATCCCGTTCAACCACCAATTCCAAAGATTCCTGGCGCCACTGAAAATGCAAAGTTTGAGATAGACGAACTCGCATATCAGAGCGATAGGTTTTTCCCCGATGAGGTGTATACATACGGAGATATTGCCGAAATCAGGGGGGCGAGAGTTTTACCGCTCGATATAGCACCAGTACAGTATAACCCCGCAAGAAATACGATAAGGGTAACAAAAAGGATGAGAGTAAGATTGATTCTCTCTGGTTCAGATATGTCTTATACCCGATGGAAGAAAGAGAGATATTTTTCTCCATATTTTGACGATATGCTGAGAAAAGAGATCGTGAATTTCGAATCTACTAAATACCACCCACAGATTCCCGTGGGCTATCTCATAATAGTTCACGACGACTTTTACAACAACATTCTTCCGCTGGCGGAATGGAAGAAAATGAAGGGATTCAATGTCACGGTCACGAAGACATCGGAGATTCCGGGTGGAGCGAGCGCGGGGAATATCGGTAATTATATCCAAGATGCATACGACAACTGGGATATTCCACCCACATTCTGTCTTCTCGTGGGAGATGTCGGGGATATTCCCGCCCGCCGAACGGGATTCGAGACAGGTTATGTGACAGATCTATATTATTTTACGGTGGACGGCACCGACTACTTTCCCGATATATACTACGGTAGATTTTCGGGTTCTAATACTTCACATATAGATGCGATGGTGGACAAGTTAGTTGAGTATGAACGCAACCTCTGGACACAGGGGACGGATTGGCTCGGCAAGATGTACTTTATGGCATCCAATGATGGAGGGCACCACGATGAGGCAGAATATATCTGCGATGTGTGTATGGCACTTGCGAGGGCGAACGGCGTGATATGTGATTCTTTATATTATTATTACGGGACGGGCACACCCATTTCCACTGCAGTAAATGACGGGAGGACAATAGCTTTATATACGGGGCACGGCAACGAAACCGGCTGGGGTGGACCCCCATTCTCACGGTCGCAGGTTCGCTCCCTTACCAATGAAGACAAATATCCCTTTGTCATAGGACACGCCTGTCTTACCGGTAATTTCAATTATGACGAGTGCTTTGCGGAGACCTGGACGAGGGTGGTAGATAAGGGTGCGGTGGCATACTTCGGTTCAGCTCCTGGTTCATACTGGGTATGGGACGACACGCTTCAAATTGGGTGGTTCAGACCCATGTTTGTAGAACCCACGACAAATTTCCTTTCTGGATTCACGCAACTTGGACTCTATAATGTTTACGAGTGGGGAGGCAACGGATGGACGACCGTTCAGTACTACTATGAGGCATATCACATATTTGGCGACCCCTCTATGGACCTCTATACTCTTGAACCTGTTCCTCTTACCGTCAGCCATCCAGGTATTTATCCACTTGGCTCATCCAGTTTTACCGTGGATGTGGCTGAGGATTCTGCGCTCGTTGCACTCTATATGAACGGCACGCTCTATGGCGTCGCTTATTCGAGTGGGGGAGAGGCAGTGGTAAATCTCGACCCCCCTCCAACAGAAGAGGGATTTATGCACATAACAGTCACCAAGCACAACTATGCGACCTATGAAGACTCGGTACCGGCAAGAGTCCCCGCCAGCGTGACCATAGAGCCCGACACGATTTCCGTGAATATACCCACCTGGATTTATATCACGGTGCTCGATGACAGTCTCAATCCCATGTCCGATATTGAGGTTAAGATATTGGGTTATGGTATCACCCCCCCTCTAATTGACACGACCAATACCGCCGGGTTATGCTCACTCAAGGTGGATGCGCCCTATGGTGAAGTTCTCGGGGTTTATGGCAGGATGGTAAGTGAGGAATGGACACTCTTTGAAGAGCCGTTGTGGGTTGTGGATGCGTCAGATTTCACATCCACATCTCTGTCCGTTTCTGTGCCCTTGCTCGGTCTTGTTGACACACTTGCGCCCTGTTACGAGGGTGTAATTGATGCCTCTGTTTCACCATCTGGATTTAATCTATTTGTTTCTGGCTGTGGTATAGACACCTCTTCTTATTATGGTGGTGGCGATGCGGAGATGGTGGTGATTCCCGTCACATCCGGGGAGGTAGCGGTGTGTATAGCGAAAGAGGGATACAATATTGAGGAGCACACCTATCCCGTGAAGGAGTTCTACGGCACGCTTTCCGGTACGGTGACGGACAGTGTAAATGGCAGTCTCATTGGTGGAGCACTGGTGAGGATATACGATATACCGGTGAAGACGCTCGTATTTGAGGGAGTGACGGGTGACAGCGGTGTATATGTTGTTCCCGACAGTTTACCCGTTGGTTATTATGATGTAGAGGTAACGAGTTTTGGTTATGAGGAATATTGTGATACATTTATGCTGCTTGTGGGTGAGAATGTGAAGGATGTGGAACTCGTTCCCGGTGAAATGGTGTTGCTTTCCGGCGTGGTGAATCTGAGAGACACGGGAGACAATTCGGGTGTTACCGTTGAGGCTCGTTATGGGGAATATACCTTTTCCACCACGGACGACGGCAGGGGTAATTATGCATTGAACCTACCGCCCGGTGCATTGTACACGGTGAGGGCGTACAGGAAGGGGTATACCGAGGATGTGAAGGAAGATGTATCTGTTCCTCAGTCCGATGTAGATTTCACGCTCTATCCCATAACGACGCTTTACTTTACAGATTTTGAGGATGATGACGGTGATGCGACGGGCACATCAGACTGGCAGTGGGGTGTACCCACAACCGGTCCGTCGGGAGCTCATTCCGGCGAGAAGTTGTGGGCAACGAAACTCGGTAGTGATTACTCCAATTATTCCAATTCTCGGCTTACCACACCGGAGATTGCAATTCCCGATGCAGCTTATGTGGAACTCAGATTTTATCACTGGTATGACACTGAATTGGGTATGCATCCCTATGACGGCGGGAATGTGAAGGTTTCAACCGGCGGAAGTTTCGATGTGGTAATCCC
>JGI24025J20009_10000298_pt1 | contig 38254 bp, 53 predicted proteins | sample Cruoilmetagenom3_FD_20009 | JGI IMG/M metagenome (IMG submission 20009) | reverse complement strand
TCGTGCCAGTATATCGTGGGTTGGTTTTCATAGTATGTTGGTTCGCTCATTTAGTCTTTTAGCCCTTATATGATGCGGGTTTTTAATGTGCTTTTGTATGCTGCTGTATTCTTATGTTTATTGCAATATGCACGTTGTGTGTATAGTATCGTGTATAAATTTTTTGCTAACTGTGTATAAAAAATTAAATGGCGATAAGTGACACCAAATTAAGAAAGCTGCTAGATAAAAATCAAACACCGAGCGTATTATCGCATAGAGATAGTTTAAGTGTAAGAGTATCAGCCAAAGGCACAATTACATGGCAATATCGTTGTCGTGTTGATGGTAAGCAAGTAATAATCTCACTTGGGCGTTACCCGGGGCTAAGTATAAAAGAAGCGCAAGACTACATACCTCATTTTCAAAACTGGATAAGCCAAGGCAAAGACCCGCGCATAGAACTAAAATTAATGCGTAACCAAGCTAAGGGCCTACCAACCATGGCAAAAATAGCCACCGACTGGCTAAATAAAAAAGTACCAGAGCTAAAACAAAAAACCCAAACTTTATACACAAACCAAGTGGGAAAATGGATAGTGCCGCTGTTAAATGATGAAACAAAACCACTCGACCTAATGACAGTCAAAGACTGGTTCAGCTATTTTGACGATGTAAAAGCACAAGGTAGCGCGAAAACTGCAGGCACAATACTAGTAAGAATAAAATCAATAATAGGCTGGGCTGAAAAACGCGGCGAAGTAAAACCATTCAACCCAGTACTAACCTTAAATGTAAACGACGTAGGTGAACAAGCATCAATAGGCCAGCGCGTAATGCGCTTTGATGAAATAGCAAAACTGTGGATACAAATAGAAAGCTCAAAAGCCACGCCAGCAACCAAAGCATGTTTGCAATTAATTTATATAACAGGCGCTAGGCAATCAGAGGTTCGCTTAGCTAAGTGGGAACACTTCGACTTTGCCAACAACATATGGACCGTGCCGCCTGAAAACTCAAAAACCAACAAAGCAATCCGTAGGCCCATATCAAAAAAAATGCACAACATATTAAATACACTTGCCATGGTGTATGGTAAAAACGGCTACTTAATTCCAGGCAACAACCCACAAAAACCAATGACCACGCACAGCATAAACCGATATTGCTGCCGAATGTGGGATCACCTATTTACTAAGTATAAAATGCCCAAGTTCCTGCCACATGATGCCCGCCGATCACTATCAACATTACTAAGTGAAAATGGTGTCGCACCACACGTAACCGAAAAAATGTTAGGTCATACCATGCGCGGAGTAATGGCCGTATACAACAAACACGATTGGATAAAAGAACAAGCAGAAGGGTACGAGCTTTATTGCAAACTCATAGAAAAAGCTATAACAGCAGAGCTGGCAAAGAGGTAATAGCATATCCCATAAAAATAAATAGTGTGCTATTCAGCGTGGGTTTTAATTCCGGCTATTACGATCTTTGCTAAGCTGGTTTAAAATATTAAATTATATATTTTGATGTTTTATTGTTTATATGAGTCTCTTTATGTATTATGCCGTGCTTGTTGTTTCAGCATCATAGTGCTAATGTTTGTACATGGGTTGGTTGTTTATATGTTTTAAACGTACCTTAAAAACCCTTTAATTAAACTAATAACTACAAATTGGACTTGTAATTAATGCCATCTCAATCTGCTACTGATTTAACTATTACTAAAACCGAATTGGGTTTTTTGGATACGTTACTCAGCAAAGTACAAGAGTTACCATGGTACTCGCCCTTGATAGCTCTTTTAATGATTTTAAGTGTTAAGGTTTACTTACAAAAAAGTAAACAACTGACTGAAAGAGAACGAATGCAGTCTGAAGAACGTAAACACTTAAGAGAAATGAAAATCAAAGCTTACGAAATTAGAATGCAGGCAAAAAGAGATAAACAACAAAGAAAATCTCAACCAGCAAATGGAGGCAGTAAATAATGAATGAACTAGTGTTTATACCAATTATTTTTGTTTTGTTGCTTGGCTATAATCTGTGGAGAAGAGGCGCAGCATTAAACACAAGAGAGAAAATGGCAGACGAGCTAGAAAGCTTTCTTGCTTCTGATGCGCCTGAAGAACACAAAAAAATGGTTTACTCGTTTTTTAGTATTTGTACTGACGCGTATCTAATGGTATTTGTTACCTATTACGTTGTATTTCAGAAATCTAGTAAAAAGGAAAAGGCTAAAAGAACAGAGCTTGCGATACCGCAATCATTACCAGAGCTGTCAGAATCACAGAGAAAACAATGTAAAAACATAATTAATATGGGGGCGACAATTATATTGAAGCGTGCCCCATTAACGACCTTATTATGTACCCTTATTATTATTCTAGTATCTTCGTTTAGAATTTTAATAAACAAGTTAACGGTTGGTGAGTCAGTCGAGCAATTTGAAGATGGTATTGAAAAAGTGGCACATAGAGGTTTAAAGGTAGGTAATAGAGAGCTTAAGCTCTAATATAGGCATAGAAGAAAAAGCCCGCATCTAGCGGGCTTTTTTGTGCCTAAAATCAGCATTATCATGCAAAACATTTAAAAATAGCCTAGCGTTTACGGTTTGGTGAATAAAGCACTCAGAGCAAACAAGCGTAAAAACAGGCACGTTAGCGGTGTCGATTTTATAGCTAGCAGTAAAGCAATCAATCGGCAGCTCATGCACACCAATTAACTCGTTTTCATTACCCAAAAATTTAAGCTCACCTGTTTTGCACACAGGGCAAATAGCCCCGTTAGTTATTTTATTTAAAAAAGGCGCGGCATGATCAGCATGCACCGCTAAATAATTATGTTGTTTACCCACGCTTAACCTGCCCAATCAATCTATTTTCTTCACCGCAGTATAGCATTGACTGTATAAATACACAGGTTGTTAAAACCTGAATGAAAACTTAATCTGTGTCTTTGCAACATTATGGAAAATATAAGGATAAGGCATGGTTAAAGTAATTGGTTGGATACTAGGGGTGCTAGCAATTGCTGGTGTAGGAATGCATTTTGATAATGGTGAAGTGCTAGCGGGTATTATATGCTTTTTCGCTATTGGTTGTTTAATACCACCAATCTTAAATAAAATTAATGCAGCGAATAAAAAATCGTCTGAAGAAAAGGGCGTGACTCATGCAGAAATAACCCAAAAAGGAGCGAATATATTTGGGTTAGTTTTAATTATTATTGCCGCGGCAATTGGCGGTGGTAGTGGCTCTGAGTCAACAACAAAACCAATAGCAGTAGAGCAAAAAGAGAAAAGTAAAAAAGAATGGTACGCCCATGATATTAAATTAAGCTATGGAGAAATGAATGGGAAAAATTGGGCTAGCTATACAAGCGATCAAAGGTTGGCTATTTCTGCCAACGTTCTAGCGCATTTCTGGACAGAGAAAACGCTTTCGCCAAAAATTATGAATAACATTAAAAAAATGGATGACTTAAAGCCATATGCTAATGAATTGACCGCCGAGCTTGATGAATTCTATTTAGGTGGCGATCAGCAATTAACGGCAAACCAGCCACTTTCAGAGTCAGCAGTAATACTGCTAAAATTAAAGAAATGGATTTAATAAACAAATAAAACTAAGCCCGCATAACGCGGGCTTTTTTGTGCCTGGTGTTTAATTAAAGCGACTTACCCGCAAACACCACTTTGCCAACCAGCGTACAATTGCCATTGATTGGGATTAATTGCTCAGGCCAGTTGGGGTTGGCGGCTTTTAAAAATTTGTGGCCGCTTTCAATAATTAGCTGTTTAAAGGTCGCTTCGTTATTATCGTCTAGGCGCGCTACTACGTACGAACCATGTATGCATTCAGCTTCAGGATCTACAAATATTAAATCACCGTCATAAAACTTCGGTTCCATGCTCACGCCTTGGACTTTTAGTGCAAAGGTTTTATCACTGCACTTAACTGGGCATAGATAGCGGTCGGCATCAAATTCACGTATTTCATTAATCTCTGACCAAGCACCCGCTTGCACCCAGCTAATTAACGGCACAGCCGCTTTAAGTGTTGGGCCTGGTGCAACGTTGCTATTTATGTTGTCACTAATTCCAAAGCGTAAATACTCGGGAGTGCACTGCAATGCACGGGCTAAAGCTTCAATATTACGCGGGTTTTTAGTTCCACCTTTTTCTAGTCTCTGTATTGCTGTTTGAGCAATCCCCACTAAATCAGCGAGTTCGTATTGAGTAAGTCCTAGCTCTTTACGACGTTTTTTAACTCTATCTGCGATATCCATATAAATTCCCTTTATTTATTTTTATAACTTTAAGTGATTATGTTCGGAAGATTATCACAGCTTTATGTTATCTCAGTCAAATAAGCAAAACTTATATTTTAATAACATAATGTTTTAAATTGAGTTGACAATAACATTATTGGATCATAGGATAAGTAAAAGTTATATTTTAAGAGGTTTTTTATGTCTGCCATTGAAAAAGCAGTTTGCCTAATTGGTGGGCAAACAAAATTAGCAAAATGTTTAGGGACTACCCAAACAGCGGTTTTTTACTGGATTAACCGCCACGGCCAAGCCCCAGCGAAATACATCCCGCGTATTTCAGAACTAACAAACGGCGAAGTATCGGTAAACGATTTACTCGCCGATCACCAAAAAAGCAAAAAGGAAGATGCAGCATGAGCACTGAAATTGAAGTAGACCCAATTGATGTAATGGACATTAGTGTCCTTACAGACATGCTGCGCCAATTCGACGCGTTTACGCTTACCGATAAGCTTTGCCAAGCCGTTACTGAGTATTGGAACGCAATGCATGACCCTGAATACGCTGCACGTTTTGGCGGTATTGATGGATTTTTAAAGCATTTACTTGGCTTTATAGAAGAGTGGTTGGCATCTGACATACCAAACGAGCTGAGCTTAAAGCCTGCCAGTGAGTTAACAATAGCAGAGCAAACGGCGCTAGCAGCTGTAGAGTTTAAAGCGCTGCTAAACGCCAATGGTGAGGCGTTCCACTTAAAATACTCGCCAATACAAATGGCTGATTTAGCCGTTAGTTGGCACGATTCAAAATGGGATCTTAATTACCCCGGTGATTACGTATGATTTTTTCTGCGGCGGTTTCCCCCCAATTTATTGGGCGCTTAATAACAACGCGGCCACCATCACCAATATGTTGTGCCAGTTTCGCTAGTTTTTTGGCGTGTTTTTCAGGCCAGTTGTTTTCGATAGCCAGCGCGAGCACTTCATCTTCATCAAAGGCAAAGCCTTTTTTGTGGAGCGCTTTAAATAAGCTTTTTGCTTTTGACTCTTCAAGTGCGTCATCAATTCCTTTAATGGGAGTCTCGCGGCTTGTTAGCGCTTTTATGCAGTCGCTCAAGATTGGGTTTGACATGAGTTTTTCCTCTTTGTTTTGGTTTGTGAATATTCGCACTTGCAACATACCAAAACAGAGAGGGATTTTACATAAATTAGGTAAGGACGATGCAGCATGAACTTGCAAAACATGACCAGTATGAACGTGTTTGATTTAGACGGCACGCTAAGAGATGTAACCAAAAGCAACTTTTTAGCGCCGCGTGGTAATGCATCACGCATAAATAAAAATTGGCACAACTGGCAACGTGACGCTAACGAACATGGCTTACCAATAGAACAAGGTATTGCATTGTTCAACAGCGCATATCAACCAATTATTTTAACCAGCTCACAATTTGGTACAGCTGATTGGTGTAAAAAGCACAGTTTAGTGCCATACGGTGTTATTGAACGCCAAGCCGATGACGAGTTAAGCCCGTTTGAATACAAAAAAGCGTTTATTGACGAATTTGCACAGCAAATAAACCTATGGGTAGACGACAACGCCCAGGTATGCCGCTACGCAATGAGCCAAGGCATAAAAGTAGTGAAAATAGCTGCGCCGAAAGGCAAACAATCATGTCAGTTAATTTAATTAAAGCAGGGAGCAACACATGAGCACTGAACAACAAATAATCTTGCTAGATATTCACCCAGACGCAAAAGCGGTGTTGTTTGCACTACTACAAGAAAACAACCAGCTACGCGCTGAGCTAGAAGAGCAAAAAGACCGCCTAGTAAAAACCGACGAAGCCTGCGAAGTGCTTGGGTGTGGCCGTGCAAAAATGTGGAAACTTGCCAAGCGCGAAGACTTCCCAAAACCAGTGCAGTTTGGCAAAACCAACTACTACCGCATTAACGAGCTAATCGCGTTTAGAAAAAGCTACCAACAGCAAGTTAATAACTAGGAGCAAAGGCAATGAGCACATACAAAATATTTAACCAAGCCACGTATAACGCATTACCTAACTTAGCCGCCAAAGCTGAGTATTTACTTACGTGCCAAATAAGCACCAAAGAAGCCGTTAATTGTAAATCAGTTGAATTTGAACCGTGCTTACAAGCCGTTGTTGGCGAGTTGCCATTACCTATTTACTGCCACGGCAACGAAAACCAAACCATACAAAAAGCCGTGTACTGGTTAAAAACACAAGCTTTATCTAAACCGCAGCAACAAGCACAAGGGGTATAACCATGGCTAATGCACTTGTTAAACACACCAATAACGCACAACCAGCACCATTAAAAGCAGTAGAAGGGCGCCACATACCAAAAGGCCTTGCTGAAATAAAAGCATTAATGGGTAGCGAACGCCACACACCAGAGTACGTATATACTAAAGTGTTGAGCGAGCAAGAGCGAACAATAGTGTGTTTTGCTGCAGGCCTAAAACGCCATGATCTTGAAAAAGGCTTTGCCAATTTTAACGCCGATACTCGCTTAAAAATTCACAAAGCCATTTTGCAGTTACAAGAACTGGTTAAAGCATTCACCGATGCCAACGCCATGGCACCGGCTAAGTTTTTGCAAAACGCCCCGCGTGAAAATACCAGCACCGACTATTCACACTTAACCGTTAGTTCACACTAAGGATTGATCATGAGCTCAACTAATCGCGGAACCCAGCGCAATGCAGATGATTACTACGTAACACCGCATTGGCTAATTGAGGATTTTTTAGCAGCATTTAGCGAAAATTGCCGCTTTAACTTTGACGAACAAGCATACCCAAGAATACTCGACCCAAGTGCGGGCGGGTGTGAGCAATATCCAATGAGCTACCCAACCGTATTAGAAAAGCACGGCTTTACTATTGTTGATAGCTGGGATATTCGCGAAGACTCACGTGCTCTTATTAGAGGTTGTGATTTTTTGAAAACGAATCCAACGCCAAATTATCACGACGTAATTATCACAAACCCACCGTTTAACGTAGCGCAAGCGTTTACAGAGCATGCATTAAAAATTGTTCGTGCGGGCGGTTTGGTCATTATGCTGCAACGCCTTAATTGGTTAGGTAGCCAAAAGCGCAAACCCATGTGGCAAAAACTGCCATTAGCGGCGGTGTATGTGCATAGCAAACGCCCAGGCTTTGACCCGCAAAAGCCAAGTAAAACCGATTCAACCGAATACGCCCACTTTGTATTTTGCAAAGGCTACTCGCTAGCGCCCGAGCTTTTTGTAATTTAACGCCCTAAAAAAACACCCAAAGGAATACTAAAAATGAACCCTATCAAAGACCAAGATCACTCTAAAAACCAGCAATTACTTAAAAGCATTGTTGAACACGCTATCGACCAAGCCAACTTTACTATTAAAAATTTAGCCAAGCGCCCAACGGTTTCCATGCTTATTGAGTGTGAAAACTGCCTAACTGACCTTATGCCAGTAGTGCAATTAATTGCGGTTGACCACATTGAATACGCGCCAATTTACGACCGCCTAAGCGAAACACTCGACGCAGTACAACGCGGCTGTGATTTTGACCTAATTGAACTTGAACTATAAAAAGGAGAAAGCTATGAACCACGTAATGCTTGATTTAGAAACTATGGGGCAGGGTAATAACGCTGCGATTGTTGCTATTGGTGCGGTATTTTTTGAGCCAACCACAGGTGAAATTGGCGATACTTTTTATAGAAAAATTGACCTAGAAAGCGCCGCACAATTCGGAGAAATTGACCCAAGCACAGTGCTTTGGTGGTTAAAGCAAAGCGATGAAGCGCGTGCTGAGATTACGAGTAAAAGTGCCTGTCATTTACTTGATGCATTATCTGGTTTTACAAAGTGGATCTCACAAATAGAAGACTTTAAGAGCCGTGTTGTTTGGGGGAATGGTTCAAGCTTCGACAATGTAATTATTGGTACCGCATTTAAAACGGCAAGCTGGGAAAAGCCGTGGGCGTTTTGGAATGACCGAGATGTTAGAACCGTTGTCGAATTAGGCCGCACACTTAAAGGCTTTGATCCTAAGCGTGATATGCCATTTGCAGGCACGGCACACAACGCATTAGACGATGCTATTCATCAAGCCAAATATGTATCAGCCATTTACAAGGCACTAGCATAAATGAGCATGTGGCCCGTTGTAAGTTTTGACGTTATAACAGCGGCTTTAACCATGGTTAAAGCCGTTGACGATGTTGAGCATAGAGCATTTTTAATAAACGGCCTTAGCCGTTTTACTGCGTACAGCCAATATAAAATGGTTAAGCAGTATATGGCTAAAATAACCCCGCCTAGTGATGCCTGGTATAAAAACGAGCCCATAAACCCAAGCGAAAAAGCAAACGCTTGGCTTTATGATGAGCTTAAAAGTATTGAACACCGCATTGATGTAACAAACTTAAAAATAAGTGCAGCTGCTAAAGCCGCGCTTAAAAAAGTGCATAACAATAATATTCATAATTACATTGTTAAAGATATTGTAGAAAGTGGCCGTGCACCTAGCATACAAGCCAGCTTTGTGCGCCAAACAGCCAGCAATATGGAATTTGCTAACAAGCAACGCCACGTAAAAAAGCCACAACCTGCCCCAAACCAGCATTTACAGCAGCAGGTTGGCGAGCAGGTATCTAAATCGGCTATGTCGGTTATTAATGCAATTGATGACGCAGAAGAGGTCGCCTTTGTTTACGACTGTTTAAGCAAAGTGCCTAAGCCACTGCAAATGCGTGTAGCAAAACGCTTTATTGATAAATACAGCGCCAACCTTAAAAACGCAGGCCAAACACAAAACGAAACAAACGCGCAGTATAACGAGCGGCTAATTAATGCTAGCCGTAAACATTACGACTTTACGGGCAACAGCACGATACAAAGCAAAGCACAAGTTACTGTTACGGCAATTCGTAAGCAGCAAAAAGCTAACAGTTGGTTACGCCGCACGGTAAAAACATTAGCGCCGCGCTTAAAAATACTTAAGCACATTACCGATACTATGCCATTGCCTTGGCACATATTAGCCAATGCCGATAAAACCAAAAAGCATGCAAATGTATTGGCAATGCAAGTGGCCGAAATAATAGCCGACCTTGCAAAAGAGCAGCCCACGTGGGATGCAACCGACATTCACGCAAGCGTTAACGAATACGCTGCACAATTTACTGTGCAATTGCAGTTTGCTGAAAAGGGCGATTACTTAACCGTACCCGATGCCGAAGTAGCGCTTTTAAAAGCGCAAGATCATAAGTGGTGGGCGCGTAAGCTCAAAACGATTCGCAGCCGCTACCTTGAACATTTAGAAATTGCCACCGGCGAAGTAGGCCGTGATTTATTTACCAGCACCGATAAAAAAGGGGAAAAAACAACTAAACGCCGTGGTATTAGTGCGTACTGTTCTAAACAAGCGGTTGCCGAATACACCACAAACCGCGAGCGCGGGCAGCGCTACCTAGAAAGCCTAGAGTTAGTAAACGAGCAAAGCGATGTTATATCGCTAATGAAAGCGGTTGAGGCAGGTGTTGCCAACCCCGAAAACATGCGTAACGAGTTAATGCTACGCATACGCGAAACCGAAGAACTAGCCGATGAAATGGGCTACACAGGCGGGTTTTATAACATTACTGCGCCGAGCCGTTTTCATGCAAATTCAAATAATTGGGATGGCTCAACCCCAAAAGACGCCAGCCTTTATTTAAATAAACTTTACTCACAAGCACGCGCTAAATTAGACCGCGAAGAAATACCGTACTTTGGTATTCGTGTAGCCGAGCCGCATGCAGACGGTTGCACTCACTGGCACATGCTTTTATGGATGCCAGCACGTTACTACGACAAAGTTAACCACATACTACGCCGCTACTTTACCCGCGACGACCGTGAGGTATTTTTTCAGCGTTTTAAAAACCGCAAAGCATTACGCGCACGCTATACAAAAGCGCGCCGTATTTGGGGTTTAAATAAATCAAAAGGTATTTATACCCGCGAACCTAAAAAAGACTACACACCAAGCGGCCCACGTTATACCGCCATTAAAATGCTACCTGCAAAAGAAGATAAAGACGGCAAAAAAACAGGCGGGGCAGCGGCTTATGTTGCTAAGTATGTAAGTAAAAATATAGATGGCTTTGCACTGGCAAATGAATACGATGCCGAAACAGGCGAAAAGCTAACCCAAGCGGTTAACCCGGTTAAAGCATGGGCCAGCACGTGGGGCATTAGGCAATTTCAGTTTCAAAAATCACCTTCTATTACCATTTGGCGCGAGTTGCGCCGAGTGCGCGAAGAGGTACAAGGCAACGAGCAATTAGAACAAGTACGCCAAGCCGCCGACAAAGGCGACTTTAAAACCTTTGTTACTTTAATGGGTGGCTTTGGTATTGGTCGCGATGCTCGTTTTAAACCTGCCTACCAGCATACCGAATACGGCAACCAATACGCCGAATTTACTAAAACCCTAAAAGGTGTTGAAGACACCTTTGGGCTTTGCACGTTAGTGACTCGCGTTCATACCTGGTCTAAGCAAACCATAGGCACCGCAGCTAATAACAACACCACCGTTATTGGTGGGCAGGATGCTAACAACGTCGGCGCAGCCGACCTATCTTGGACTAGTGGGAATAATCGTACGCCTTTAGCTGTAGGGCATACAGACGAATTATTGCTAGATATGATCGGTTTTACAAAAAAACAGATCGCAAGCGTTAAAAAGGATCTGTTAGCAGGTAAGCGGGTTAAAAATAACGGCCTTATTTACCTAATAAAAGACGGCCATTTAGTCACATTAGACGAAAAAGCGCAGCGCCAAGAGCAGCGCCGCCTAGCTATTGACGAAATAGCCCGCACCGAAGCCAAAAAAGCCACCCCAGCAGCAGACGAGCAAACATCAGTACCGTGTAAAAATAAGATCAGTGACTTTACCCCTGCACAAATAAGCACCCTTAACCAAGGCGGTATTGTGGTTATTGGTAACCGCGTTTACCACCTGCAAGAGCGCGAACTGCACAGCTTTGAAAAGCTCGATATGGAAAAACCTAAAAAGCAAATAACGCTAAACCCAACAGAGCAACAGATTGCATATGCCCGTGAGCTATACGACTTAGCAACAATGTATGCCGAGCTTGATGGCCGAACCGCGCCATCAAGCACCCAATTTAAACACGGTCACGCTGATGTAATTGGCGACCTTGAAATGGCTAGGCTTGTTCTAGCTGGTGAAGCATCAGCAATCAGCGATAACGATTGGTGGTCAATCGACTTAATGGCGTAGGAGAGCATGATGGATAACTTAGATATTAGATTAGCAATGTTAAACCCAGTAACTAGGTTGCAAATAAAGCAGCTAGAGATTAGCAATGGCGATGAAGATATTTTGTTTTGCGTTGCTATGGGCGAAAACACGAGTAGCAAAATAGCAAACAGGCTTGTTGCCAGCGTTCAATCAATAAGCTTAAGGCTAAAAAAACTAAGAGATAAAGGTTATTTAACGCGAACAGAAGTAAAAGCCGAAAGCGGTGGTTATGAGTTCGAATATAAATGCATTTATAAAATATAAGGCCTAAGAAAATGACTATTAAAATTTCAAAAGTACTCATGCCAAGGGCATGTATTAGTTGCCAGGCATTTTGCCCAAAAGGTTTTGCAGATGATCAGCATAGCCCGTTTGTTACAAAATTCGATAAGCCCGCGCCTAAAACCCAATACGGCCAGTGCGGTAAAACCAATAACAGCGTTTTTGCTACCGAAATTTGCACCGGTTATCAGCAAGAACCTAACGCCAACGTATTTACAGTAACTAACAGACCACAACCAAAACAGCAGGTGACATTATGAATACTCACTCAGCAGCAGAAAAAATGCTTTCAACCGGGTTATTTTATAATGAAGTTTTATTAGCTCGCGCATTTGGCGAGTCGGCTGTAAGTGGAGCGCGCTGCATAAAAAACATTTGTAACAACGATCGTTACACAGTCGAAATTAAAGAAAGCCCAATTAAGTGCATAAAAGTAACGGCCATTGATGGCCGCAGCGTCACTATTGACCAGTTACAAAATGCCGCATTGCTATTTAAGCGCCCACGTTTATTGGTTGGGAGTAATAGCCATGTTTAACCTAGAGACTGCGTTCGAGAAAAGGGTTTTTTGCGGTACCGATATTTTTACCGCGATTAAAGATGGAAGGGTTGTTTTTAATGGCGAGCATCTTAAAGGTGTAACGCTTGTTCATGATCAGCATTTGCTCCCAATGGAGCTGCTAACTTTTGATAAAGAGCTTAAAGAAATCATTAAAAAAATAGAGGGTAAGCTTCAGGAGATCAGCCATGGCCACAGGTAAAATAACAGCAGGTGACGTTTTCAATAATTGGACAGTACTAAACGAAGACCGCCGCAACCGAGGGGCGCAGCATTTTATGTGTAAATGCGTATGCGGCACCACTCGCGTAGTGCGCAAAGATAATTTAGGTCATGTCCAGGGCTGCGGTTGCGAGCGAAAAGAATATAAATTTCGCACCGGCCAAATAAAAACAACAGCAAAACCAAGCACTAAAAAGGCGCGAATTGTTTCACCAAAAACAGTAAGCGCACCGGCCAAAATGCCGCACCACGAAAACCAAGAGCCGCGCCCGCAATACCAGCAGCGCAGCAAGTCAAAGCGCGAACTGCTAGAAGAGCGCTTAATGCAAATGCAGTTAGAAAAAGAATTAAGCGAATTATGGTGATCAATGAAACCAAACGTTAAACGTCGCAACTGGGTGTACCACTCAGTTGTTAAGTACAAATCATTAAATACAACATTAACTAAAAAGGATACGAACCATGCACCAACAAAATAAACCACTTGATAAAGGCCGTGTAGCCTGTATTGCTGAAAAATATCAGCAAGGCAATACGACCAAAAACCGCTACGCCACATTAGGCCGCGCCACTAAATGGCCAAGCAACCAGCAAGGCGGCAGCGATAGCGTAGAGATAGAGCTCGACACTATGCCAATTAACCACCAAGGCCCGTTAAAGCTGTATATTTTTTGGGAAAGCGAAAACCAAAACGGCCAAGCGCACAACAACCAAAGCCAAAACCACCCAAGCCAAAACCAAGGGTATGCACCACAGCAATATCAGGGGCAGTATGATCAGCAGCAATACGCACCCCAACACTCAGCACCACAACAATACGGCCAACAGCGCCAGTAACCACCACCCACAAAAAAGGCCGCTAAATTAGCGGCCTTTTTTATGGCTATGTATTTTACAAGCCAACCAATTCTAATTGCTGTTCACGAGATAGATTTTTAATAAGCGATGCGGCCAATTGCTGGGTGCTTTTTACAGGAGGATTTAAGAAGTGATCAAACGATTGGGTAATACGGAACGTAGCCCCGCATTCTTTTGTATTGGTGCACGAGCAATATAAATTAACAACATGGGCGCTTTGCTTTTCGCGTGATGTAATTGTTGCTTTAGCTTCGCAATTTGGACAAGTAACCCGCGCCATAATAACCACCAATCGTTAATAAAATACACTGTTATTATATACAGTGATTTTGTGCATAACAAATAAGCATTTACAAATAGTGGGTATAACCCTAAAATAAATAAGTTATCACTTAAGTGATAATTAATTTAGGGGTTTTAGCATGCAATATTTGTTTAAAGGGTCACAAACACAAGAGCGGTTAAACTGGTTATTGGCTATGTGTAAAATTAAAAGCGTCGACATAAAAGCCGCCGCCAGTGATCATCTAGTAAAAGGCATGAGCAAAACCCATGCAGCACTGTTAAATAACGTGCCCGCGCCAAATTTATCACGGGCATTAAAAACCTTAAATATCTATGCTGAACTAGTCGAAAAAATTAAAGAGCATGATGCCGCGCACAGCCAATATTAAGCACTCGGTTCTAAATCAAAATTTAGCTGCAACTTACTGCCAATTTCAGGATCCCTTGCTACTTCATCACTCATTAACTTAATCAGCGGTTTAGTCTCGTTTTTAAAATACATGGCATCGTATTTAGTCGGGTCGCCAAGGCCTGCATTGTTAGCCGGAATAATACCCGCTAAGCCTGGTGGGAAACGGTGAGCATTTAATATATCTTGCGCCGATACGTTTTTAACGTTCATGAATTCATCTTTACTTTCAAAATTACCTACAGGGATTATTTGTAAGCCTTTTTCTTTACCGTTGGGTATGTTTACAAATAACGAGCGGAAGTTACCCACGCCTTTACTGTCTTGAATTTTTTCTTTTATGTCGTCTTCAATGTCAGGGTCTAAGTTAGGATCAGTCGCGTACATAATAAAACCCATGTGCGCCCCGTTTAAAAAGTACTTACGGCGGAACAGCGTTGCGTCTTCATTTAATAATGTAGCTTGCAACCCGCCTAAGTAATCGGCCAAACCATACACTTGCTGCACGGGGTCATACTGGCGAACCCAAATAATGTCGCGCTTTTTATATTTTTTAACTTGGCTATTTCGCTCAAGCACCACAGCGCCACCATCACCCCCAACACGAGTACGGTAACTAGGCAGCGGAAACAACCTTACAATTTGCCCAAAACCATTGCGTATTTTAAGTAGTGCCACATCACCGAATTGCACCAGGTTTAAAAAGCCTGCTTGCACTTGCTGCGCACTCATACCACCACTAATAAAACGGCTCGCGGCCATGTTTGCACGGCTTTGTACAATGCCGCCGTGCTGAGCATTACGGCGTGTAAGGTTGGCTAATAAATGGCGGTCTACTGGCGGTTCCCAATACTGGTCGGTATCGTTATAAAATAGTGAGTCATAATCGGTTAGCCACATGTCGGGCATTACTTGCTCAGGCAAGCCAAACACAACGGGCGCATTTTGCTTACCTTGCTGATCGTCTGGTTGCTGGGTTAACTGCTCAGCGTTTTGGTCTAATTCTGCATGGTCCATCGTGATTTTCTCTTATGTGCATGGTTAAGGGGTTCGTTAATAACAGCGTGGCTAATAGCAAAAAATACGTCTGCATGGCCTATAGTGTTATCGCGGCTAGCTTTAAAGGTTATGGCGCCGCCCGAGTCGGTACTGGTGCGGCGTATTGAAAGGCAGCTCATAGCAATATCTTTATGGGATGCATCCCATTCCAAACGGCCACCTTCAATAAGATCTATCATTTTAAGTACTAAGCGAGTTTTACTGCCTACGCTGTAATGTATGGCGGTGGCTTCACGTGGGTACAGCGTGCTTATTGAGTCAAACACCCCCGCGCCAATGCCTGTGGTATCTACACCAATATAAGTAACACGGTATTTGGCATAAATTTTTTGAATTTCACTCACGTGGTGCGAAAAGTTCATACCGCGCCAATAGTGTTTTTCAAGTATTCTAAATTTTTCACCGGCTTTTTCTGGTGGTGCTACAACCACTAAAGCGGCGTTATCGCGAGTACGCGAGGGGTCGTAACCCAGCCATACCTCACGGTTACCAAATGGTTGTGCTGCGTTGGGTTTGTGGTCTTGCCAGCGGGTGGCATCAACCATGGCTTTTTCAAGGTCGCTAAATTTAAATATACTGTCGGCATCGTCCACAAATATGCACATAAACAGGTTATTAAAATCATCGGCGTTGTATTCATCGCGCAGTTCTTCAATGTCGAACAACTCACAGCCACCGCGCAAGGCATCTTCAATAGTAACTACATAGCGCCATTGTTTATCGGGGCACAGCCTGCCGTCATCGCGTAATTCATCAAAGCTGGGGAACTCAATTTCTTCGCGTTCGGCACGCCCTTGGCGCCAGTGATCACCCGTCCAAAATGTATAAGCAGGGTGCGCTTTAGTTGAAGGGGTCGAAAAATACGTTTTACGCCACTTTTTGTGCGTGGCCATGGCGCTGGCTAATTTGTTTAGCTCGCTAAACTTACCAATCCAAAAGTATTCATCTACATAAACATGGCCGTGGTAACTTTGCGCCGTTTTGCTGTTAGTACTTAAAAAGCGTAGTTCGGCATCACCGTGGGCGGTGTGCAATGTAATGGGGTTTCCGGTTAGCTCTATTTCAAAAAATTCTTGCGCAATGGCAATAATATAACTGCGAAATACCTCAGCCTGTGCACGACTAGCTGAGAGGAATATTTGCGGGTCGCCACTTAATACCGCATCTTTAAACGCTTCACCCGCAAAATAATACGTTGCCCCAATTTGGCGGCTTTTTAAAATATTACGAATACGCTGATGCAAGTTTTCGTGCATCGTTTTTTGGTACCCAAATAACGAGTCGTACCAGGTGCCAAAATCCTCAGCGGTTAAATGACTAACATCATTTTTACGCTTACGGCCTTTGCTTTTTTTACTGTCGGTACCGCCGCGATTATTGTTTTTATTACTGGGTTGGTTTGTGCCGTGGGGTTGCTCGGCCTGTGCTGCTTTTTCTTGCTGGGCACGTTGCTTTTTAAGCTTCACATGCTTTTCTATCAGCATGTCGAGCTCTTTTATTTGGTTGCCTGTTTTGTCGCTTACATCGGTAAGTATTAAAATGCGCCGTGCAATGGCTTCGTCTACGTCTTCTTCGCGCAGCATATCGCGCCAATTGTATTTATCGGCCCAATAGTAAATAACACGGTTATTTGGTAGCCCCAGTTCCGCGCGTATTTCGTCGGGAGTATGGTGGCGCAAATAAAGCCGTTTTGCTGCTTCGCGTATTTCAGATGAATAAGCCATTGCTTAATATAAGTGCTCATATAATTGATAACTGAGCACAGTGTATTGGTTTACAATAAGCTTATAACCGCATAAAAAACCTCACTTTTCCTAAAACCTCAATCTAGGAATTACCAAAAAGCTAACCAATGTATTCAGCCTTTTTTTATGGCTATGCTGCGTTTAAATATTAAGTAACGCGGTAAGCAAATAATGGCTAAGCAATCAGGTTGGGTAATTGCAGCAACAGAAGGTGCAACAGTAGACGGGCGAACCATTTCAAAAGAGTGGATCACTCAAATGGCTGCATCGTATTCGGTTGATGAATATACCGCGCTTATTTGGCCTGAGCATTTTCGTTCAAGTTGGGGCCCAAGCGAAGGTAAAAACTGGGGCACTGTTGACGAAGTAAAAGCCGCTAAAAAAGGGGGTAAATTACGCCTGTTTGTAAAAATTACCGCTAACGACTACCTGCTTGCTGCCAATAAAGACGGCCAAAAGCTGTTTATGTCTATCGAGCCAAACCCCGATTACAAAAGCGAAGGGCGCTGCTACCTACAAGGCCTTGCCGTTACCGACTCGCCAGCCAGCTCTGGCACCAGCCGCTTAAAATTCTCTATTGGTGATAACGAAGTAAATCACGAATATAGCCAACTCGAAACGCTACAACACAGTGACTTTATTACCACCAATAGCGAACCAACTACCCCAAATAGCAAACACGCCAAAGCGCAAAGCTTAATGGCGCAACTATTTAGCTTATTTTCTAGTGATCAGCAGCCAGCCGATCAGCAAGATGAAATCACCGAGGAAGACACCATGAAACAAGAACAGTTTGACGCCCTCATGGGCAAGTTTGACGGATTAGATGCCAAGGTGACCGACCTTGAAAATAAATTCGCCAAGCCACCAAAAGCCGAAGAAACCCCGCCAGTTGAAGAGCCAGAAGACGAGCCTGAAAGCGATAAAACCGCAGCAGGCGTAACCGCTGAGCAGTTTAGCCAGCTAATGGACAAAATGGACGGCTTTAGTAAAAAGGTAGACGGCATAGAAACCAAATTTAATGCCCTTAGCCAAGAGCAAAACGGCCAAGAGCCCGACCCAGTAGGCGGCGAAACCGTAGACCTGGTTTAACCAAACGCTTAACCACGTTTACTTTTATTAATGCATAACAGAGCGAGATAACGCATGCACTTAAATCAAACAGCCACTGGGTTTTTACAAAAATACTCGGTGCAAGTAGCAAAATCATTTGGTGTAGAAGACGCATCACATAAATTTGCCATTTCAGACCCAATGGAAACAAAACTGCGCGCGGCGCTTTTAGAGTCGGTCGAATTTTTACGCATGATCACCACCATGCAAGTAGACCAAATTAAAGGCCAAGTTGTAAAAGTAGGCAATTACGGCATTGCAACAGGCCGTAAAGCAGGTGGCCGTTTTACATCAGAGCAAGGCGTTGATGGTAATACTTATGAATTGGTTGAAACTGATTCATGTTCAGCAACCACATGGGCACTGTTATCTACATGGGCCAATGCCGGTAACTTAAATGAGTTTATGAAGCTCATTAACCAAAATGCAACCCTACGTTTTGCACTCGATATGCTGCGAGTTGGTTTTAATGGTGTATCAGCTGCCGCAACAACAGACCCAGTTGCTAACCCAAATGGTGAAGACGTAAACAAAGGCTGGCATCAAATCGTTAAAGAAAAAGCGCCTGATCAAATCATGACAGACCCAATTTACTTTAACCCTGATGCAAGCGCTGAGCTGAAAGATGGTGAGTACAAAACGTTAGACGCCATTGCTACTGAGCTTAAAAACACGTTTATTCACCCATCATTACGCAATGATCCGCGCCTAGTTGTGCTAGTTGGCTCAGACCTAACAGCCACAGCACAAACAAAAATGATGAACCAAGCAGACAAGCCAAGCGAAAAAGTAGCCGCACAGCAAATGGATAAAAACATTGGTGGTATGCGCGCATACACGCCACCGTTCTTCCCAGGTAAACGCATTGCAGTCACCATTTTAAGCAATTTGCATATTTATACGCAAAAAGGCACCGCGCACCGCAAAGCCAAAGACGAAGAAGACCGCAAGCAATACGAAAACTCATACTGGCGTAACGAAGGTTATGCAATTGAAGAGTTTGAAGTGTACGCCGCCGTTGACGAAGCAGCCATGAACATTGGCGCAGCACCAGCCGCTTAAGCGCGATTGGTAAATGCATTGCTAGGTTAACCGCCTAGCAAATTAACCCATTTATAAAAGGTAACAATGCCATGAGTGCCATTGCTAATTTTAAAAAACGCCGCCTAGCTGCAAAAGCCAAGCAAGGTGATCAGCAAGCAAAGCCAGTAACAGCGCTTGCGTTACTTGCAACACTGCTAGGTTGCGACGAATCAAAAGCCATTGAAACCGCCCAACAATACGTTGACCAAAATATTAAGTTTTTTTGTGAAGATGATCTGCCAGCTCTGCATGTTGATAGCGAAAAAGAACAGGTTGATGTTTCACCCGTTGAAGATACAACCGACGAACTTAACACCAGCATAGACAGCGCAAGCAACGCTGCAGATGAAATTGAAAGCGCCGCAGATAAAGCAAGCGATGCAGCCACCGACCTAGCTTACCAAGCCGACGACATTAACGCCGCAAATAGCGACTTAAAAGATACGGTTGAAGAGCTAAAAAAGCCGTCGGCGGCGCAAGAATCCTCCAATTCAAAGAGCAAAACCGAGCCAAAAAAAAGCTCGAAAAAGTAAGCCTAACAGGTTCAGGGCAATACGCCCCAAGCCTGCACTTACAGCTCATTGAATTAGAAGACGACTTAAAACGGTTAAAAAGCTTTGTAAGCCGCGCCGACAAAATAACCCACAAACGTGATGTGTTATTGCCAAAGTGGTTGCCAATAGTTGATGAATACTTGAATAAAAAGGGCAAACAAAATGAAGACAATCCTATTTTTGCTTATTGCACTGTGTGGTTATTTGATATTGGCGACCTCAGCCGTGGCATTGAGTTTGGCTTTAGAGCCATTGAACTCAATCAGCCCATGGCTAACAACATACGTCGCCAGTGGCCTGGTTTTATTGCCGACACTGTTTTTGATTGGGCAGATACCCAAGCTGAAAAAGGCAACAGCATTGAGCCGTATTTTGGGCAAGTGTTCAGCAAGGTTGCAAACCATTGGAAATTACCTGAGCAAGTTACGGCTAAGTACTACAAGTTTGCGGGCCTTGCGTTACTGCGTAGCAAAAACGGCGATGTTTCGCCATCGCATGTCGGCGACGTGCAAAGGCTCCAACAAGCCGATGGCTACTTAGCCAAAGCCGCAGAGCTACATAAACACGCAGGCGTTAAAACAGTACGAAACAAAATAGCCATGAGATTAAGAGCCATTGCCGAGTTAAACGCCCAGTAATAGCCATTACTCCCAACCCTCCAGTGCACTAGCCGAGCGTTTAACGGGCGACCGTTAATAACCGCGTCGACGCTAACTGCACTGAACCTAATTGAACAAGGTATGTGGTATGTCATTTGGATTTGAAGCAACAGCACAAAACAGTATTGAAATAGATGCTGCAAGCGGCTGGCCAGCGCTAAGCACTGGCGAGTTTCGCGATCATCGCCGCATACCAGAATTTTATGAAGAAACCGTAATAGCCGACTCATTAAACCGCAGCGCATTAGAAGTACAACAACAAATACTTAAATACATTATGAAAGACAACATGGATGTTGCTTTCACCCAAACAAACGGCGTGCCTAACTTTAGCGCCGCACAGCAAAGCGTTTACCGCGGAGCAGTGTATGCCCGTTCGCATAGCGATTTAATGGGGTACTTTTCAGCGGTTGACCAAAAAGAAGCGGGCAACAACAAAGCCGATAGTGTTGATCAGCAAGATGCGATATTAGCGCAGTCTAACCGCAGCATTCGTTTACTGCTTGGCCTTGGCCGCGGCGGAGTGCATACACTATGAGCCAAACTATTACCCAATTGCAGCAACTAACCGACTTTTTAAACACCAGTTTAAAAGGGGCTATTCACACTAACAACATAGACGCCTGGCAAGAACGCGGCACTTTAATAATGAGCGGCGAAGACAAAGGTCAAGACGGCTACGCAGTTGCCAAATGGAAACACACCGCCGTAATCGCAATAGAAAAATTCCCGCACCGCAAAGTAAACCCTTATAACTTACTTGCGATGGTGGGCGCCTTTTTAATCGACAGCCAATGGCCACGTGACGAGTACGGCCTAGACGACCCCGAAATAGACATAGATGTTGTAAGTAAAGACAACGCCACCGTGTTAATTGACGTGCAACTAATTGACGACATAGAGCTAATACCCGCTGAAAACGGCCCTGTTTTATTTAACGATGCGCGTTATTACGTATCGCTAGCGCCAATTAGTGTGGCCGAAGATGTAGACGTAGATATTAAGGGGCAATCATGAGTTTAGTGATCACCCCAAATAGCAAACAAGCGCTCAGCGCAAAGCACCAGTTGCAGCTATTAGCATTGCCAAACGGTAAGCGTGTTCGCGTACTCAAAACACTAGGGCGTTATGAGCGAAAGCTCGCTCGCAAACGGATAAAAACACAAACCACGGTTGAGGGTAATAAGTTTGCAAGTCGCACTGATGGCAAAAAAACCAAAATGCTTAAACGCATGGGTAAAACACTAGAGCCCTACGTAAAAGGCGGTAAGCGCTTAGAGCTTAAACATAAAGCCGGGCTTACTGGGCGTATTGCCGCACTACACCAAGAAGGCGGCAGCGAGCAAATGACCTCAACACGCATGAGCCGTATTCATGGCAAGCCAGATTACAAAGCACCGTGTACACGTAGCCAAGCAAAAGCATTGGCAGCCGAGGGTTATAAAGTACGCAGAGCAAAAGGTAAAGGCTATCGCCGCGCAACAATAAAAGAAATTGCAGGGAGCTTAACCCATGGCAAAGCCACATTAGTGTTAAGTGAATTACGCGGCCAAAAAAGCCGTAAAAGCTGGCAAATACCTGTAAAGGCGCGCCCATTTTTAGGCGATACCACCGCGAACGTGCAAGCGCAACTAGCCACAATTTTAAACCAACTCAATAAACGAGGATAAACCCATGTCACTAGGTAAAGTGCAAGTTAACAATCTGAATTTAGGGCAAGGCGACATCCAAGGTGTTGAACGACACTTTTTGTTTGTTGGCCGTGCTGGTAACGCAAGCGAAGAAAGCCAATTGTTTAGCGTAGGCGCTCAAACAGTATTAGCCGACACCTTTGCAGACAGCCCATTGCTTGAAATAGTAAAAGCCGCGCAATTAAATGCAGGCCAAAACTGGACTGCAGCGGTTTACCCACTGGCCGAAGGTGAAAGCATTACTGATGCCATTGACCGAGCCAACGAAGTACAAAGCTTTGAAATGGTTGTTGTATGTGATGAGCAAACAACCAGCTCAGGCTTAACCGATATTCACGACCACCTAACATCATTGCAAGCGACATTAGGGCGTTTTGTATCTGCATTGGTTGCAGTACCTGGTATTGATGTAGCTACACAAACATGGTCGCAATATGAAGCCGCAACCATTGCGCTGCAAGCTGATATTGCCGCGCACTTAGTGGTACCCGTACCACAGTTACACGCTAATAACGTAGGCGTATTAGCAGGGCGACTATGCAACCGCAGCGTAAGCATTGCTGATAGCCCAATGCGCGTAGCAACAGGCAGCGTATTAGGTTTAGGCGATGCACCGGTTGATACGAACGGCGACCCCCTATCACTTGCCACATTAGAAACGCTAGCCAATGCCCGTATGAGCGTACCGCAGTGGTACAGCGATTTTGAAGGGACCTATTGGAGCGATGCACAAACGCTAGATGCCGCCGGCGGCGACTACCAATACCTTGAGCATTTACGCCCAGTGCATAAAGCCAGCCGCGAAGTACGTGTGCTTGCTATTCGCCGTATTGCCAACCGTGCCCTTAACTCAACACCAAATAGTATTGAACTAAACAAGGCGTATTTTATGCGCCCACTACGCGCCATGAGCAAGAGTACCACCATTTTAGGCACGCAGTTCCCTGGTGAAATACAGCCACCGGTTGAAGGCGACATAACCATTGAATGGACCAGCAATAAAAGCGTGGTTATTTACATGGTGCTGCGCCCATACAACAGCCCAAAAGAAATTACCGTAAATATTTTGCTTGATTTAAGCAGCAACTAGGAGCACTCACCATGCGTTTATCAGGAATGAATTTTAACGTGAACTTGGGCGACATTATGGTCCAAGTTGACACCGCTTCACTGGCGATTACCGACAACAGTGCGGTAAGCCAAACCAGTGGCGTACCCGATGGCTCAGTTGATGGCGATGTATCGGCCAGCGGCGAACTGTCGGTTAACGCGAGTAACTTTGCGCTTATATCGGATGCTGCAAAAAGTGCCGGTTCGTGGCGTGGTATGGAACCGTTCGACATTATGTTTTACGCCAAAACCAGCCAAGACGAAATGAAAGTAGAAGCCTTTGGTTGCCGCATTAAGCTAAGCGACATTTTAGACATAGACAAAAAAGGCGGCAGCGCCAGCCTGTTTAAAATTCCGTTTGATGTAACCGACCCCGACTTTGTAAACATTAACGGTGTGCCGTATCTGCGCCCCGACGAAATTGAAAACATAGTGCAATAAGGTAGTTAGTAAATGGACTTTATAGACCACCTAACCATTGCACAGGAACGCGCCGAACAACAGCTTGTTGATCAGCGCCTAAAAGGACTTAACAACGCCAATAAAATCAGTGCAACGGATTGCATTGATTGCGGCGACCTAATACCTAAAGCACGACGCAAAGCAGTACCCGGTGTGCAGCGTTGTGTACCGTGCCAATCGTTAAGCGAGTAGCAAAATGAACAATATCAAAGTGAATTTTAAGTTTATCGCCGCACTGGAAGGTGGCCCACAGCTATCCGGCTATGTGCCCGATGCTAAACATTCTAATTCGGGGGTTACTATTGCCACCGGATTTGATATTGGCCAATGCGATGAAGCGGCACTTAAGTACTTATTGCCCGAATTTATCGCTAACAAATTAAAGCGCTTTTGCTTATTAAAAGGCGAACAGGCACTAAAAGCCTGTAAGCAGAACCCGCTTAGCATTAACGAAAACGAAGCAACCATTATTGATTTATGTGTAAAGCAGCAATCAACCGATTACCTAGTTGCTACTTACAACCAGCACTCAACGGTTGAATTTGAACAACTAAGCGAACCGATGCAAACCGTGATTGCATCGGTTGCTTTTCAGTACGGTCATTTGGCCAAGCGTTGCCCTAATTTTTGGCGCTACGCCATAACGCAAAATACTCAAGCCATGATCAGAGAGCTTGTTGATTTTGGCGACCGATACACCACGCGCCGCTGGCGTGAAGCAAGTTACTTAAAACAGGCAGGGCATTAGTTATGGGCTGGTTATCAAACTTAGTGGGTGGCAACCCAATTGAAGCGATTGGTAAAGCCGGCGATGCGTTATTTACATCAGACGAAGAACGCCAGCAGCTAAGCAATGATTTAGAAGAAATTAAGCAAAAGCCAATGCTAATGCAAGCACTGGCTAATACCCATGCAGCACAACACCGCTCAACGTTTGTAGCGGGCGCTCGCCCTTTTTTACTGTGGGTATGTGGCTTTGGCTTTCTGTTCACGTTTTTAATTAACCCTATTTTGCAATGGATTATGCCTGATGCAGGAACGCCAGAACTGCCAACCGATGTAATGATGGAATTAACCCTAGCATTACTTGGCCTAGCAAGTCTAAGGACAGTCGAAAAAATTAAAGGAGTAGCAAAATGACACAGTGGATAATGGTTGCTATATCAACAGCCGCGTTAATTTTGAGTGTATTAGTGCCCATTATTGTGGCGCTGAGCAGAGCAAATAAAGATACAGCCAAAGAGCTAAGCGATCATAAAACCCATGTGGCCGAAACTTACGCCACTAAAACCGATTTTGACAAATTAACCGAACGCATGGAGCGCCAATTACAAAACGGATTTGACACACTCGAAAGACTATTAACCAAATCTAAGGATTAACCCATGAAACAAGCAATTATATTAACCATCGCTGCTACTGACTTTACTTTTAACATGACAGTGCAAGATCACAGCGACTTTGTAGACCTTGTTGCCCGCGGTGGCTCAATGACCGCAGCGTCACACAATATGGTAATGCGCACCATTGACGACAAACAAAAAGCCGATCTTAAAAAGGTACTTGAAAGCTCACCAGGTTCTGAGCTGCAAATTGCGTCGACGCTTAAAGCTGAGTTTTCGCCTGTGCTGGAAATTGCCGTAAAAAAATAGAAGGGCTGATTGATTCAATCGACTCGAATCAGCTTGAACAACTGTTTATTTTACGCCGTCACTTTTTGCCACATGAGCAAGACGACGAACAAAACCTAGCCCGCGCTGGTTGGCTGTATAAAAACCAGCGCGAAAACCTAGAAAACATAATAACCAATGCTGTGTGCAAGGCCTTTGGGGGCAAGTAAATGAGTTTACCGCAACCGCTAATGTTTACCGTTGGCATGATTGACCAAATAACAAAGCCTATTGCCAAAGTAAGCAATAGCTTAAATGGGTTAACCAACGACTACCAACGCGGCACCATGAAAATGGCGTCGGGCGTTGCGGGTATTGCTGCCAGCGGCTATGCACTACAAAACGCATTAATGCCAGCCATTGAAATGGACCGCGCATTAGGCGAGGTTAAATCTCTGGGTGTGCGCGAATCGGCCTTAAAACAACTTACCGATACCTCTTACGAATTTGCCCTTAAATACGGTAAATCGTCTACCGAATTTGTTAAATCAAGCTACGACATACAAAGCGCCATTGCTGGATTGAACGACAACGACCTGTCAGCGTTTACTATGTCGAGCAACGTACTGGCCGCAGCCACCAAAGCTGATGCAGGCACTATTACCAATTACATGGGCACCATGTATGGAATTTTTAAAAACCAAGCTAATGCTATGGGTAAAAGTGAGTGGGTAGAGCAGCTAACAGGCATGACGGCTACCGCCGTACAAGCGTTTAAAACAACAGGCGCTGAAATGTCATCGGCGTTTACATCAATTGGTGCTGAAGCAACAAGCGCCGGTATTGGTATGAACGAGCAAATGGCCATACTCGGTACGTTGCAAGCGACTATGTCGGGCAGCGAAGCCGGTACAAAATATAAATCGTTTTTAGCCGGTGTAGGTAAAGCGCAAGATGCCCTTAATTTAAGTTTTACCGACAGCCAAGGCGCGATGCTGCCAATGGTTGACATACTAAACCAAATTAAAGGCAAATACGGCGAAACCATAGACGTAGCTGAGGGCGACGAACTTAAAAAAGCATTCGGCTCAAGTGAGGCCGTCGGCACTATAAAATTACTAATGAATGACATTGACGGTCTAGGAAAATCAATAAACGACCTAGGTGATGTAACGGGCATGCAACAAGCCGAAAAAATGGCCATGAGCATGACCGACCAAAGCGAGCGACTAAGCCAAAGCTGGTTTGTTATTCGTGCAGCGTGGGGCACGGCAATACTGCCGGTATTTAACGACTTTGTAGGCATGATTGCAGATATGGGAACCAGCGTTATTAACTTTACGGAAGAATTTCCAGAACTGACTAAATGGCTTGGTTACGCCTTTGTGGGAATACTCGGTTTAGTTGCGGCAGGCGGGTTGGTTTCAGTTGTTATGGGAGCCTCAACCATGGCAATGACTACGTGGAATCTAGTGCTAGGAACTGCCGTAGGCATTGGCAGCGGTTACATGGCCGTATTAACAGGTATACGAACAGGACTGTCATGGCTGACATTTACAACAATTTCATATTACTCAAAATTGTGGGTAAAAAATAAAGCAATGGCTGTAAGCCAATTAGTAACAACGTTATACGGAAATGCCGTAGATAGAGCACGGTTAGCATTAACACGATTTAATACTATTGCAACTTTTACAGGCGGCTACTTACCTGCATTAAGCGCTGTAATGAAGGGGGCGGCTGTTTCAACATGGTCTTTTGTTACATCTTTGGCGGCAGCAGTATTGCCAATCACATTGATAATAGCGGCCGTTGGCCTATTGGCTGTTGCTGTTTATAAATACTGGAAACCAATAAAGGCCTTTTTTGGTGGTTTTTGGGATGGATTTACAGAGAGTTTTGCGCCTGTAATAAGTGCGTTTTCAGGATTACTAGATTCGCTAGGGGGGATGTTTTCTTGGGTTGGTGAGCAGTTAGGGTTTAGTTCTGACGAGCTAGCCGGATTCGCGGAAGCAGGTAAAACATTTGGTAGCATTATCGGGTTTATTTTTAATTTAATGCTGATGCCGATACAGTTTTTCATTGAAATACTCACGGGAGCGATAAATTTAGTTAAAGATGCAATCGGTTTATTTAGTGAGTTATTTGGATTTGAAGATTTAGATATTGATGTAAATGCAAATATAGCAAAGCAATACACAGGCAGAGATATGCCTTCACCATATCATGCGAGCATACCAAGTATTTACGCTATAGCACCCGTTAAAAGCCGTGTTGAGCGCGGCGGTATTACTCAGCAAATTAGTAACGCAAACCAACAAAAATCAACCAGCGTCGGCACAGTTAACGTGTACCCAGCCAAAGGCGAAACCAATTACATGAACTTTGTTGAGATGCACTCATGAGTATTTACCGCGACTTACACATATTAAACGGTGACGTGGTGCTAGATGCCGGTAGCAACCCAACGTATTTAACCGATCGTGACGTAATAGCCCAAGACATAGTGCACGCCATTTTAGACACCGGCCTTGCAAACTTATTAGTGAGCGATAGAGGAACCAGCGTAACCAACGACACGCAAACAAAAATAAAACTATTGGTAGAAGACGACGTTCGCATTATGCCAGGCACGGTTCGAGTTCAGCAAAGCGAAATAAACAAAGGCCAATGGTGGGTGTACGCACAAACAATTCAATTCGGTGAAATTTCATCGTTATTAGTAGAGGCACAATAAATGGCTGATGAAACCCCAACAATTGATTTTACCCGCATTGTAAAAAACGCAGGCATACCAACAACCGAAGGCGGGTGGAAAACGCTGTTTAAGCAAGAGGTAGATGCACAAGGCAGCATTATAGCCAACGACTCGCCGTACTCACCTTTTTGGCGATTGATTAGCGCCATTGTAGCAAAGCCTGCAACGTGGATAGTCAACAAAGTATTAATTGAAAAAATACTCCCTAACTTGTTTTTGCAAACCGCCACCGACAGCGACTTTATTGAAGCCAAAGCGTGGGAGCACGACCTAACCCGTAAAAGTGAAGAACGCACACAAGGCAAAGTGCGTTTTACCCGTGCGGCCAGCACTGGCCCAAGCTTACTAATTAGTGCCGGCACAATAATACAAAGCGATGCCATAAACGGCACGGTTTACCGTGTGCTAACCGTTGATGACGTAATATTGCCAGAAGGCCAAGCCAGCGTATTAGTTGCCGTAATTGCCGAAAACGCAGGCGCAGCCTACAACTTAGGCGCAGGCTATTACCATATTTTACCCGAGTCAGTGACCGGAATAGCCCGCGTATTTAATGATCACGACTGGATAGACGTGCTCGGCGCTAATGCAGAATCAGACCAAGATTTAAAACTACGCACCCGCAACGCATTTACCGCCGCAGCCCCTTGGCACATTGACGCCGTTTACCGCTCAATGCTAACCGAACGCAGCGGCCTAGACACCGACAACATTTATTTTGAACACGACGCCCCCCGTGGTCCAGGTACAGCAAACGCCTTTATTTTGTTAGACACAGGCGTACCAAGCCAAACCCTAATTGACGACTTAAACACCTACATTATGGAAAAGGGCTACCACGGCCACGGCGATGATTTATTGGTACTTGCTATGCCGGGTGTTGATGTAAGCGTAGGCCTTACCGTTTACCCACATGTTTACTTGCTTGACGAAGAGGTCACCGCGCTACTTGCCAATGTTGAAAACTTTATCCGCAGCGCGTTTAGAGAAAACACCGATTACACAGTGACACGCACCAAACCAAATAGCCGCTTTAGCTTTAGCCGATTAGGCCAAGAGCTACACAAAGAGTTTGCGGGCATCGACTCACTAAGCTGGCAACAAACCGACATTACCAGCCAAAACAACGTGCCACGCCTAACCGCACTCACCATTGAAAACGGTAACGATGTATGAACATTGATTGGCACGAAATAACAAAGCTTAAATACTGGCTAGCCCGCCCAAACAGCGAGCTAGACAAGCTACGCCAAGGCGCGGTGCTATTTTGGCAGCGCGTTAGTGACATGCTCGCATGGCCAGCCAAGCAACTAGACCCAATGACCGCCGAACTTGAGCTAGTGCACTTACTAGCATGGGAACGCGACATTACCCAAATACCAAACGAAACAGAACAAACCTACCGCATCCGCGTTAAGTTCGCCCTGCAATTTGCCAAAGGCGCAGGCACAAAAAACGGCTGGTATTACATGTTTGAAAAACTCGGCACCCCGTGGATCACCATAGACGAACGGGTAAGCGCCACAGATTGGGACGTAATTAGCTTGCAACTGCTTGACTCAGATTTAGCAGAGCGCAACCAACTGATAGACAACATTTGCAGGCAATACGGGCGAACCACACGCCGTTATGAATACAGCACCATTGCCAGCATGCCACTAATTGCACCGCCTAATGACTTTTCGCTTGATAGCCTAACTGGCTTTGCCAAGTACAGCGACGACATGAGCCCAAAACTAGGCTTAGCGGTTATGGACAATGAATCACATTTTATTATTGCAACAAATAACAGCTTATTAGCTAACGAGAGGAATTAACATGGCTTCAATAATTACAATTGCAGGTGAGAAACTTTTTGCTGCTAAAGCACAAGCTAATGAGCAACTAGACATAGACACATTTATTTTTGCAAACGTGCCAGGACAAGACCCAGCAGCGCCAGTTAATCGCGAGGAGGGTATACCGACTGAGCATATTGTGCACCAACAAATAGTGCAGCAAAATGGGCGTATAAACGAAAACGTAGTGGTTTACTCAACAGTGCTCGACAGCATTACAGGCCCGTTCGAATTTAACTGGGTAGGCTTGTATTCAGCAATTAACGATACATTAGTTGCAATTAACCATGTACCAACTACGCCAAAAACCGCCACCGCCGAAGGTGTTGCAGGTAACACCCTAAATCGTAACTTTGGTATTGAGTACTCAGGCATTGCCGACCTAACCGGTATTACTGTAGCCCCAGAAACATGGCAGCTAGACTTTACCGCCCGCCTGCAAGGCATGGATAAACTAACCCAACAGTTAGCCGCTGATATGAATGGTAAAGATTGGTTTATTGATGACGGTTTTAAAGTAGAACCAAGAGAAACGGTAAATACATTTAAAATATTACCTGGTGTTGGTTACGTAAGCGGCCTACGTGTAGAACTAGAGAACGAGCATATTTTTACCGTAGAAAGTTACCCTAAATTTGTTTATGTAGATGCCTGGTTTGAAGGCGATGCAAGCAGCACGTGGTCGCCGTCCTTAATGTTCACTGTTAGTGACACTGAGATAGATGATTACACCGATGCCGCAGGTGTCAAACATTACGTTAATAAATTAGCTGAAGTAACTGCATTTGATACGGTTTTAGATTTAAGAACAGATAGTGAAAGTGCCAATAAAATTTGGGTTGAAAAAGTTAATGCTTATCAAGCAGACATGCTAAACGGTAATGGTGGGATATTGGTTGGAACATTATCCAGTTTAATCGGAAAAGAAGTTCTCGACCATACTGGCTTACAGGTTAACAAATGGCCTAACGATAAAAAAAACACTCTATTTACTTTAATACCCCAGCAGAATGGAATAATTGAAAGCTTAGACTTAGAGCAAGGTGTTTTATTTCTAAAGAACAATAATAAGCCTTTAATTTTAAGCGAAAAGAGCAGTGATAAAGGAGTTGATGTTAGTCAATTCAAATTAGACTTAACCGGAACAAATGATGAAACAGAAAAATTAAAAGCTATTGCTGAGTTTTCGAATGGTAAAGATGTTTTTGGGTTTAGCGGAAAAATTAGAATTTCAGCGCCCTTAGTTTTTGAAAAACCTAATTCTATAGATTTTGGTGAAGTTGAGTTTGTTTTAAATAAAGACCAGCACCAATTTGTAAAGCCAGTAGTAACTATTGGTGAAGCTGGACAAACAGAAGTTGGAGTAACAGCATTTGATTTGGCTGAAGGGGTGCAAAATATAGGGAGCTATGAAGGACTTAAAGTGGGGGATGTAATATCGATTTGGAGTCCTGTCGATGGATCATGGTCTGGATATAGAGCCGCATATAGGAAGGGCGAGTACCATCAAGTTACAGACATTAATCCAAATGTGATAATTGATGGCCCGCTGTTTGATAATTATGAAGCGGGGACAAAAATTATAAAATTACCTGCAAGGAAAATAAAAGTTAGCGGAAAAGTAAATATTACAAATGAAGGTGCTTATGGCTCTTTATTAGGAGTTAAGCTGGAAAATGTTATTGGGGGAGATTTTTCTGGGTTAGATGTTGAGTTATTAGGAGGTACACATGCGCTTAGTGTAAACAGGGGATATAACTGTGATGGAAAAGGAATGAGAGCCTTTCAAAAGTCAGATAAAACAAGCGGGCTTGACTATGGATTAGTAATAGCAGCCTCACAAAATTGCAGGTTTTATGGGGATTTTCATGCTGAGAGGCACGGCGCTACGTACGGGAGTAGCGGTAGTGTTGGCGATGCAATAAACAGGGATTGTTTTGTCGGCGGAAGTGTAACAACAACAGGGCAAGGAGGGGTGCAAGCAGCAAATATGCATGGAAATGCTGAACGTTGTGGTTTTGGTGGGTTTTTGCAAGGTTATAATCCAAGCGGACACGATTCATACCTAGCGCCTGGAACTAAAGTTGTTTCGCCAAGGGTGAATCTAGTTCCCGTGCAGTTTGGAGAAATGAAATCCACAAAACACTCACTAAGAGGTGCCGAAGTGGTTATGTATGGAACCACGACTACAAGAGGAATGATTGATGCTGGCGGTAACTCTGTTTCTTTTGGGGAATATTGTGTAATTGGTGGCGTGCTTGATTTTTCGAACGTTAAAGCTAAAGGCGATGCACATAAAAAGTCAGCGTTGACTTTAAAAAATAGAGGAGCAGTTGTTGAATGGTCAATTAATGCTGATGGTTTTGTTGCGGAAACACCATTAGCCATTAGTGGGATTGCCATCTCTCCCGCATCGGGGTTAGCACCTAAAAGTATATCAATGAATGCTAGTGACTTATGGAAAGTTGGTAATGGGTTATCGATTGCTAGCGAAACAGCGGTTTATGGAGTTGCCCAGTCAGGAAAAGGTACAATTTGGGTAGCTGAAGGTGAAGGCCCAGCAACAACATCGCCAATAACATTTGATAACTCATTCCATAAAAAACCTATTATAACGATTACTCACAATAAGGGAATTATTGGTTCTTCGATTCCAATTGTTAAAGATGTGGCAAATCAAACGTCGGGATTCACTTTAGCTGTTATTAATGCAAATGGACAGCCGTGGAGTGTTGGACAATTTATAGAATATATTTGGAAAGCAGAGGTGTAAAATGTTTATAAAAAATAGAGAGTTAGAAAGCGGGTTAATGGTTACTGACGCAATACACATGATTGGTGATATTGCACTTGATAAAAACAATAAAGCATCTTTTCGAGTAGATGTTTATGTTGATGAAAATAAAGAGCCGATAGATTGTTTTTATCGTTCATTTATTTATCAGGGCGGTGACATCAATAAGGAGGCGCTTCAAAGCCTTTCGGATTACAGAAGCACTGAATAGGAGTTTTATTATGCTTTCTTTAAACTCGACTGCAATTACTCTAAAATCACTTCGCATTACGGCAAGCCAAGAGCTTGCCAGCGAAGATGCCAGCGGGCAAAGCTCTAGCACCGACGTGGCCGAAACAGGTATTAAGGCTAAAGTGCTGTCGGTTAATGGCTTATTGCCATTTAACAAAGCAGAGCATTTAGCCGAGCTGTTTAACATGGCCGAAGCCACCGAAAGCGGCGCCCGTGCTATTTATCGCATTAGTAACAACACGGCCAGCGCACTGGGTGTTAAGCAAGTGCGCTTTAGCAGCAAAGTTGAAGCGGTCGAGCAAGAAACAACCCGCCAATGGGCGGTCAGTTTTACCCTTGCTGAATACCGTTCAGTGCCGCAAAAGGTTGAAGAACGTACACCCGATGCAACGGCCAATGTTCAGGGCGGTGATAGTGGTGTGCAATATGCGAATATTAACCAGCATCTAACCGATAATTTTGCAAAGTTGAGAACCGCATAATGGCAACCCCAAACGCTCGCTTTATTGCCCGCGCTTATATCAACGATGAAAAAGTTGATATGAAAGACCACTGGGTAGTACTTCAATCATCAACGCCTGGTACATGCCAAATCACCGTTAATCAAAAAGCAGATAAGCTTGCACAGGTTAAAGTTGATCTTGGCTGGGGCGATGTGGTTGACCGTGTTTTTAGTGGCTATGTAGAACGTGCAATGCCGTCGGTTAATGGCTGGTACACGCTGTTTTGCCGTGAATGGTCCGCATCACTCGCGTATAACTTAAGTGTAATGCTACGCCACCCAACCATGCGCCAAGTGCTTGACGAAATTACAGCACAAACAGGTATTGAGTTTGTAATACCAAGCGCTGGCTATGCTGATACAGCAATACCGTGCTTTTACTCCGATTGCTCAGGCTATGCCATGTTAAACAACATAGGCCGCGCATTTAAGATTGATGATTTTGTATGGTATCAACAGGGCAATGGCAAAGTTTACGTGGGCAGTTATGCTGACTCGTTTTGGGCAGATAAACCAGTAAAAATTGCTAACGGCCTAATGACTGATCATCAAGCAGGCAAAACCGCCACAATACCAGCCGCCCCAATGGTACGTCCAAACGTAACCGCCAATGATGAGCGCATAACCGCCGTTGAGTTCAAAGGCACTAACATGCAAATAAGTTGGTGATCATGGAAAAAGTAATTCATAGAATCATTCGTAAACTATTCCCCGAACTAACAGGCCAGTTGCATTTGCCACGCTGGGGCAGAGTAGTTGCATTGCCAGAACTACCCACCGAAGACGGCGAACGCGGCAGCGATGCATTCTATCCACGCTATGCTGTTAACGTTCAGCTTATTGACGAAAACGGAACAGATACCAAATCGAAACCACTTCAAGCCGTGCCGTTACCATTACCAGGTGCGGGTGATAAAGCAGGCCGATTAGAACCGCCGGCTATTAATTCTATTGTAGAAATTGGCTTTGCCTATGGCCGAGCCGATAAACCATTTATTAGAACAGTACTACCGTTTGGTTGGGACCTACCCGCAATCAAAGAAGGTGAAACCCGTACACAAGTACGTGAAGGTGTTTATCAACGCATTGATGAGCAAGGCAACTTTGAAAACAAAACCGACGAATCATTAAAAGATATCATCGGCAAATTAGCAGACTTACAATGTGAAACCCGCAAAGTAATAGCAACTAAAGAGCAAGACCACCGCAGCCCAAAAACATGGTTAGGCAGTGAAGGCGAGAACGTACTTAAGTTATTATCAGAGTTAATGGCAACAGTCAGTGCCTTGGCTAATACATGTGCAAGCCACACACACCCGGGCGTTGCTGCAGGAACAGCAAAAACCCAAGCACCAGAACAAGCAGGTGACTTCAGCGGTCAAGCATCACAAGCCGACGACCAAAAAGGAAGGCTCGACCCAATAACAAAATAGCACCAAAGCTATCTAAACAAGCCCAGCACCCCGCTGGGTTTTTTATTGCCCGACACTCACTGCAGCAAAGTTAACAGCGTCTGTGTTGGCCAGCGTAGTTTCACTCACGGAAAATAGCCCCACACAGAATGTATGCCACGGAATCCGCACTCTTCCTCACCCTCCTGCGCGCTCTTTATCGTTAAATTTTTACAGTTTTTAAGTACTTCACTTAAACCGCCAGCCAGCGGCCTATATAAGGTTCTTAGCGGAACAAGGATCTGAAAAGATCGTGATTAATTTCACTGTTTTACAGTTTAAGGGCCTGTAATTCATAATGAATTTAAAATAATGAAACCATTAAACAATAACTTAGCTCGTTTATGTGAGGTTTTGAGGATCAGAGTACATTTTAAGACAGGTGACAAAATCAATATAAAACAGATGCTTAATAAAAAACAAAACTGAAATTTAAAAACGGTACTTTCAAAAAAGGATTGGCAGCGCCAAAAGTGGAGTAAGTGAAGTGATTACGAAACGGTTTGAACTGGTTGTGTGTATAAATGTGTGTATAAATTATTTTTACTGGTTAATTTAAATCATTTAAAACAATAATTTAATTAGTTTTGAGTATAGTCGTGCCAGTAGATTGTTGCTTGATTTTGCTCTTGATATGCCATACTGAAAACCCTGAGTAGTTAACTTATAAACGCCTAAATACGCGCCAAGTTACTAAAATAATGAATTATTTAGATTATGGCATATGGGCGAGGGAGTTTATAGGTTTGGGTGATAAATGATGTTATGGAACTTTGTAGTAATACCTCAAGTTTGAGTTTTGTTCCAATCCACAATCACGAATTAAAAGTAAGGGGGCGCGCCGTTATAGCCCATGGCTTGCTAACCTTTTTGCAAATAGTTATTACCGGTCCAAAGTAAATCAAACGCAAATTTGCTAAGCACTTGGTGCTTTAACAGCTGGTTTGGTGGATAAATGATGCTGCAGACATAGGCTTTAAGTTTGAAGCTGTTATGGAAAAGTTAAGCTACTTGAACGGACTAAGTAAAGAGCGGGTTCGGTTACTGATTGTATAAATACTAATTGCCCTAAATTAGTAATTTGCATTAGACTAAAGTCTATAAGTTAATTTTCTTCACTTATTGGTTTTGTTTTAATCGTTTGTCGGTTTTGTGTTAATTCTCTAAAGTTGAATTGTCGGCAACAAGCACGACTAACTCAACAGGAATATAATCATGAAAAGCTCACTTATCAAAACCATCGCTCTTGGCTCTTTATTAACTTGCTCAGCTGCTGTAATGGCTGATACAAGTGACTACAAATTAATGGTTATCGAACAAGCGACTGCACCGCAGCCAATTGAGCAGTCATTTAATAGTTGCGCACTGAATGTTAAGTCAAAAAACTATGCAGAGGCTGAAGCAATTTGTACAAAAGCAATTGCACTTTTAAAAGATGCAGACGGCCCTAAATTTAAAGTACGCCAACTTACGTCATTCGCGTTAAGTAACCGAGGTGTTGCGCGCTTAAAATCAAATAATGACACAGCAGCCATTGCTGATTTGTACGAGGCAGCGCAAATGTCTAACAGTACAATGGTATCGCATAATTTAACACTTGCTAAAGAAGAGCTTGCGCTATAAAAAAGCACTAAACATGCTTTAATTAAGCCAGTGTATAAAAAGCCCATGTTAGGTTTATTCTTAACATGGGCTTTTTGCGTTGCACGGTTAAAAAGTGCAAATCATGAAAGTGGAAACTACCTATTAGGCTTTAAATTTAAGAGAGCTAGATTATGGATGTCACCAGTACGTTGAGTATATTTGAAATTAGCGCGATTTTTTTATCTTTAACCGCATTACTTGCTTATATAAATCATCGGTTTATTGGCCTGCCAACCACCATTGGGGTGATGGTTATTTCGCTTTTAGTGTCTATTGCGGCCATATTTTTGGGCTTTTTAGGGTTTGATGAACTTATTGATTACGAAGTAAGCCTACTTGATCAACTCAATTTTACTCATGTATTGCTCGATGGCATGCTCTCAATGCTGCTTTTTGCTGGGGCGCTGCACGTTAATGTAAGTGACTTAAGACGTTATAAATTACCCATAGGTATTTTAGCGTGTGTGGGTACGCTAGTTTCAACAGTGATTATTGCTACAGCGTTATATGTAGTAGTGCCTTTATTGGGATTTAATTTATCGTTTATATGGTGTTTATTATTTGGTGCGTTGATTTCGCCAACCGATCCGATAGCGGTGATGGGTATTTTACGCTCTGCTGGCGCGCCTAAAAGTATTGAAACCGTAATAGCGGGGGAGTCGCTATTTAATGATGGTATAGGCGTGGTGGTATTTGCGCTTTTATTAGGAATTTTAACCAGTGGTGATATTCCAACTACATACTCAGTGGCTCATACACTCGCTGTTGAAGCGGGGGGCGGTATAATATTTGGTTTAATATTGGGCGGTGCTTTAAATTCTTTATTAAAAGCAATAGATAGCTACCAAGAAGAAGTATTACTTACGCTAGCGGGTGTTATAGGCGGTTATGCATTGGCGAGTCACTGGCACTTATCGGGGCCACTTGCGATGGTTATGGTGGGATTAATGGTGGGTAATCATGGCCGTAATTTAGCCATGAGTGATAAAACTCGCCACTATGTTGATTTGTTTTGGGAGCTAATTGATGAAATTTTAAATGCCATTTTATTTGTGCTAATTGGCCTTGAAGTGGTAATGATTGTGTACTCAGCTAATTTGCTGGTGGCGGGCGTTTTAACCATTTTAATTGCGCTATGCGCACGTCTTATTGTGGTTGGCCTAACAACAACTATTTTTAATAAACAGCTCGAGCTGCCCAGCGGTGCATGGAAAGTGTTAACCTGGGGAGGGTTACGTGGCGGTATTTCGGTGGCACTGGTGTTGCAGCTACCTGATGGATCGCAGCGTAATATATTATTGGCTTTAACTTATGCGGTGGTGGTTTTTTCAATTTTAGTGCAAGGCTTGAGCGTAGGAAAAGTCGCCAAAAGCATAAAAACAAAATAAATTATAAAGACTGATTTTTGTACAGCTCATAGGCTTGTTTGCGTAGCTACAGCATAAGATTCGTTTTAAAACCTTTTTCAAAACAAGCAGTAATTACGCTGGTTTACACGCTGTTAAACATTTAAATTTGTACGTATATTAGACTAAAGTCTATAGGTTAATTTTCTTCACTTATTGAGTTTGTTTTTCTCGTTTGTCGGCGCTGAGCTATTACTCTAAAGTTCAGTTGTCGGCAACAAGCGCGACTAACTTAATTAGGAAAGACAAACCATGAAACGTACACTTTTAAAAACCATCGCTCTTGGCTCATTACTAACTTGCTCAGCAGCTGTAATGGCTGATTCAAGTGACTACAAACTAATGGT